>Ga0209567_10000187_pt1 | contig 32960 bp, 30 predicted proteins | sample COG_12_FD_184756 | JGI IMG/M metagenome (GOLD analysis project Ga0209567, IMG submission 184756) | Pelagic marine sediment microbial communities from the LTER site Helgoland, North Sea, for post-phytoplankton bloom and carbon turnover... | ecosystem: Environmental > Aquatic > Marine > Neritic... | reverse complement strand
GTATCTGAACAATTTATTCGACTCATTATGTCAATAAATTGCTCTAGTGAACCCATGCCAAGGAAACAAGAAATACTAATTTACATTAAATCCAGTATATATTTATTTTTCAGACAGTAACAAACCAGTAGGGTTACCATTTTCTTGGTTATTATAACTGTCAGTCTGTTGTATCACAGTGGTGTGCGTCTTTTCACGACTGTTCTTTAAGAAACTTTTTACCAATATTTCAGTCGCTATATCAACACCATACAGTTGCGTGTAATTTGAAATATTTTTACAACATAACATAAAAAAATCCTTGTCATATAGTATACGGAAGAAAAAAGACATAAAATTTTGAGCCGCTTGCTTCTCGTTAACATTGTACAATCGCACACCATTTTTTGTGACTGTTTCTTCTATTGATATTACATTGTTAAGAACCTTACTCCAGTAATCCTTCAATGACTGCATGTACATCGATAATGTATTATCATCAATTCTTCTATCTAAATTATCCTTCCTTATTGTACCGTCTACTTTCAAGTACTCAATATCAAAAGAAGGAGATGGCCTATCAAAATTATTGCAAGTAGAATTATACTGTTTTGAGAAAGTTTCATGTAAAACTTTTAAGCGTTTGTCAATTTTCTCCTGTTGTTGTCTTTCTTTGTTCACCCATTGTCCAGTGTTTAGAATTAGGGAATCGCGAATGTTTAAAAATGTTTGATTAGTTTTTGACACTGTTTTATCCTGAAAGGCTATGTACTTGTCTAAGTTTACTTTTAACTCTTTCATTTTGTCTTTATAAAAATCTACTTGTTTGTTTATAGTTGCCTTATATTTCTTAGCGAGTTGCACGACTTCTTTTTTGTGTTGTGTAAGAGTATTAATTTGCAATTCCTTCACACTTTGGTCTGTTTTTAAATTAAATATAACACTTTGTGCCTTTTTGAAATAGTTCATAAATTTTAAAGCAAGTTCACAATATCGCGTTACTTGGTCTTGCATTTGTTTTAAATCTATGGCAGTTTTATCAATGTCTTGTAGCGAGGATATATTCGGAACCTTGTATGCTCCTGATTGTTCAGTTGAAGTAATTTCTTCGATGAAACCTTCCATATCAATGTTATTTTCAGCATTAATTTCCATGATTCTTTCTTGAAACTGGTACATATTCTTAGGTAACATATTAAGTTGTTTAACTGCGTTAATTCTAAACTTATCTAGATAGTCACGTATTGTTTTTTCCGATTGTTCAATTTCTGGTTTCACCTTTTTTAGATACTGTTCCATTCCACGTTGTACCATATTATCAACAAAGGTTTCTGAATTGCCTGGCAATACGTTTTCTAAAAACAGACCCATTTTATTTTCAATCTCACGCATATCGTCCGAAACACGCGACACATAATCTTTTATATTGTTAGCTCGCTCTCGTGCAAGTGAATGAGAAGACAGAGGGTTGGTTTCATCGGTTAACGCGGTTTGTGCTTTAGTTAATGTTGCAAATAAAGGACTTTGTTCAACAGAATCAATTTTTTGGTTTTCTGTCTCTTGTTGTTTGTCAGATGTATGCGTCTCCAACAGAATGTAACGTTTAAATGACTGGTCGTTAAAATGCTTGTCCAATAAGTTCATTACGCGTAGTTCTGCATAAAAAAGGCTTTCTCCTTTACTACCAAAGCAGACTTCTTTATTTTCTAACCTAAAATTAGGATGACCAACAAAATCTATGCGTGTTTCACTAGGTAAATGCCAACATTCAATTTCTGATCCCTTTAATATAACTGTCACTTCAGATATAGAAGGAATTTTATTGCGTATAGTTAACAACAGTTTAACAGTATCTGTATTCAAACACGTATCAGATATATCAAATTCTTTAAATGTCGCCTCATCTAGCTCAGTATTTTGCATCACAGGGACTATGCCTAATATCATTTTCCATTCAAGAAAGTTTAGAAAAGCAGATTGTATATCATTTCTTGATATAAATGAATCGATACTTTTAGATATTATATCTTTTAAATCAAACTGAAATCTGGTGTTAACATGTTCCACAATCTTTTCTACTAATGCTTCGTCAATATAAGACAAGCAATGAAACTTTGATAAAATGTTTTTCACGTATTTTTCTAATCTAGATTCACAAACAGTTGAACTTCCAAGTAATTGTTCATACCAGAGATATTCGAAAAATGTCTTCACGTTCATAAACTGAATCTTTTGCAAATACTGAATATTAAACCCGGACCATTGTTTAGCACAACCGTTTTCTTGCAAATACACAATGTTATTTAACATTTTATGGATGCTTAGAGATTTGAAGGTCGGATTAACAATGTAAACACTATTGATCATACTAGGATCTTTATTTTTACGAAGTAGCTTTGTCATCATATTATCAAATTGCTTTTCGAAATTTGACGTTGTGTTAAAAGAAATAAATGTGTCTCTTTCCTTTATCATTTTCAACCTTACACAAGGATCGCATATTTTTTCATAGAGATACATGTCCTCCTTTCCTGTATCTCTATTCGTTTTGTCCGGGACAAGTAAAAGATCCATCTTGCTAATGGAAATATCAACTTGTATGTAAAAAATACACTGAAATACATTTTTTACAGAAAAAATCTTCTACACTGCATATCTTCTATACTCAAACAAAATGCGTGATTAACCCTTTTCTTTGGATTCCGTACCAGCAACATGCTTATCAATTTCATACTATGCAATGAATCAGACTTTTCTGTATGTTGAACCTTGAATTTGCGAAAAGTGTCACAGGTCTGAACAATATAACCACGGCGAATAACATCTGCTTGGTTTGTTGTTTTGAACTCCAACAGAATCAGAATTTCATTTGGCATGTAGATAACAAAATCGGGTCTTCTATTCAAAATAGGCACTTCTGCTTTCACAATTATTCTTTTTTGAACTGACAAAGATGGTAACAACTCAATGATCAAGTCAGCAATTTCTCTTACATAAGTTTTTTGTATGTCTAACAGCGTTTTAGTTTTTAATAACACTTTTCTCAGTTGTGCGTGTCTTCTTTGTCCTGTCTTTAGGTGAGCGGACATTTTACTGGATCTATTACATGTGTAGTTCTTGCAATAAGGTTTTTCACATTCAAATACTATTTTGATCTTGACTTTCATTCGCATACATCTTCGTCTGTGATAATTGATCCACCAAAGTCGTTGAAGTGCTTTTGTGTTAGAACCATGAGTTGCTTGTTAGAAAGAGAATGACTTTTCAATGTATTGTATAGGTGAACGTCCAACTCAATATTTGGATCATGCGCGAATCTAGCTTTGTACAGTTGTACGAAATGTTCATGATGATTATTGTTTTTCGAGAAGTCATTAAGTAGTTTCTTTATCATGAGGATATATTCATCTTTAGCTATATCAATTTTGTCGCTGAATCCAATAACGTTTGAATGCTTTTGTTCATCCTTTACATGCTCGCTATTTTCATATTCAGAGGTATCTCTATTGGTTTGGATGGCATGAAAAGATTTCATTTCTGTTCTATGCTTCTCTTGACTGTTATCTTCCAGAACAAAATCCTCATCATTCATATCATGACTAATAGCAGAACCTGAACTGTCTGTCAAATTTTGATGACCATTAATACCATGATTAATACCCGTACCTAAATTGTTTATCAAATTTTGACGCTCATCATGAGACATATTTGTATATTTGGCATTTATAGTGGAACATTTTTTCATATTTAAATACTTAAAAACTTATTAATTTCAACTGTGATGATTCATGATTATGGGCGCTTTTCACCAAATAAACCTTACTTTTCTAGATCAATACCTTATACCATATAATGATGAAATGCACCTTTTGAATTCAACAATGCAGAAAGTTGATCGCACTATAGACGATACCTTCTATTCAGCAATAAACAAGGACGGAAATGATGTACACAAATTAGCAAGAAAAATCATTGACGGTAATGAAGATTGGGTTTTCGACAAAAGATTCGTCAATAGCTATTTTATACAACAAAACACAACACGTTCTTTACTCGACTCTATTGACTTAGAAGAACAGTTCCATCTAAATACGAATGAAGACGAAACAAATTTTTCAGAAGCTAAACAAAAAATGGACAGGTTTAAAGCTAACCAAAGGATGAAGAGAGAGGAAGATAAGCTTAATAAATTCAAAAGTGCCGTAACCGAGCACAAATGGTTATATCAACCTAAAATCATATCGCCTTATGTGAAAAATTTCCTTCACGAATGTTACAAAACAGAATTCATATTGAATAAATTTGTTGAAACCTTAACAGATTGTGGCGAACAATTAAAGTTGACGAATCTCGATTTCACCGACTGTATATTTGGATTTACCATAAAGGATTTTTTGCATGATGTATCTAAACAACATGACTTCAATAAGTGCTTTTTATCCGGAATTTACCAATTTCCTGAGTGTACGAACACCGCATATATTTTTAATAAATACGTCTATCAATTCTTTCCAAAAAATCTTAAGTTTAATGACGATTCTGATACAATTCATAGTTTTCTCTTAAATACGGCCAAGTTTAAAAATGTTTTAGAATCACAAACTGTTTCGACATTTATCAAATCATGTAAAAAAGATTTACCAATGGATTGTCATTCAAATACACCTGAAACTATGTCACTGCTTGAAGACACGATAGAAAGAGCAAGAAAGCTTCAAAAAATCATAATTTTGTACCTGATAATGAAAACCAAATGCAAACAATTACATATTGAACGAGCTGAAAGAGGACAGGTTTCATCCATAACGAACGAGTATATATTTAAAGCATACACACTTTATTATCACGAAAGATTAAATTTGTGGGGTCTGTATCTCCCACATAACAAAACACCTTTATATACAAACAACATAATTAACGTTTTGATTTACATTGTCACCAATTCGGATTGCAGCAAAACTTCATGAAACGTATATAACTTGGAACTTGAATATTGCGTTTTTATAACCAAATTCTCCAAATTAGATAGATCTGATTGCATTGATCTAATACAAATGTATGACAAATTTTGTGAACGCCAACATTCTGTGTCTAGACAAATAGCATTCTTATATACATATGGTTTATTTGTTTCTTTTGTAAGTGCACTCCAATGACCAAACACAATGGTGTAAGCAATATTGGAGTAATATACATACCATGGCTGTTTTGTTTGCTTCACACGTCTTATATTACATACATCAAAAATTCTTTGACGATGAAGAGATCGCGTTGGATTGAAACCTGCATGACATAATAATAACTTATATCTATTAGATACTCCCATAACAACACTTTTTGTCAAAATATACATAACAAACATCAAATCTTCATTGTTCTTTTTGTCTGTAAGAAAGTCCTTGTAAAGACAAGAATAGAACCAGTTCCATTCACATTTTAACCAATTGTGTTTATACGGACATCTAAGCTTGCTTATGATAGAGTATATGCTGTTCAGTAATTTAAAACTTTCTTTTTTTCGAATGAAGGATTCTAGCAATCGAAGAAACTTTTGTGACATAAATGGTTTTGCGAAATCAGTAAAAAGCTTAATGCGCTCTAAAATGAATTTTACTTCATTGTTTCCTAAAATAAGAATGCAGTTTTCTGTATTATTTAGAATAAACCGCATGATACTTTTAAAGTGGTCAGGAGTTTTATACAAAACATCTCCAAGAAAAACCAACAAAATGTCAGATTTTACAAAATAGTTTTCCAACTTTCTGAAGTCATCAACATCTGTGTTGGGAACAAAAGCAATTCCTCTTTCATCCAATAATGTTCTAAACAACTTCTCATGATCATGCAAGTCTCCTATTATGAATATTTCATTGAAATGAAGAAACTTGTCATCCAAATTTTCAGCAAAAGGAGGAAATATGTTGAGAGTCTGCATTTTGATGTTTCCTGTTGTGGCTTGTGTATCCGTAATAGCTACTGCATTCGAATCCACACTCCTCGCACTTAAATCTCTTTGTCGGATTCCTGACAATTCTTCTTTTAATCGTTTTAAATATGGATGGTTTTTTAATCATGCAAGTAAATCCAGAATTTTGTAAACGGGATACTGTTTTGCTTAAATCTGAAACTGATATATATCCAAATCCTCGTCTCTTTCTTCCCTTTTCAATGGTAGAAGGGCAAGTCTTGCACGTACAGTGAGGATTAGTGCACTTTCTGTCAATTTCAATATAAGGCACACTATTATGAACCAAATATTTCATATGCTTCAAATCGACAGAATCTTTAAACACTAGATAGATATATGTTTTTACAGTTTTACCAGCGACTAGTTTCCTAACCAGTATATACTCGTGTATTACGTCGTAGAGATTACGAAATATGTATTTCAAAACTGAACTTGGTTGTCTTTTTGTTGGCTTGAATTTTTTTACGTCGTTCAGATCATTAAGTTCATGAAATGTTTGTGATGTAGACGATTCATTTGAATTTAAGGACATCGAAACAGAACCCATTTTGTATTATTGTTTATTCAATTAGTTTTAATGTGGCTATTGAAAAACAAGTCACTGTAATATTTATTTTTTGCAATGATTAGCGTTCAAAAAATTGTTGTATATTGAATTGTGGCACATGTATCGGCTTTGAGGTAACTATTATGAATCTTTCAAATGGTTTAATAGTTACTGCATTTAGATTAGGAGGTTCATGACTACTTTTAGCTACTATGTAACCCGATGGTATGAACTGATATCCAGATAACATAAATTTGAGCATTTCATGATGTATGGACTCCTTATATGTTTTGTACAATAAAGAAGCGTAACAACATTCTTCCATTTTCAATTGGTTGAACATATCATCGTAAATATTGGCTATCTCATGCTTTGGGACAACAAGGGGTTTCAGATAAGTTTTATTTGACAAGTTTATTTTGAGGTTTTCATTGTCAGTAGATTCAAATGGAAGTGGTGGTAAAACATACACATCATCCGCTAAATGAAATGAGAAGGGACCGATATTCTCAATTTCTACTTTAACATCGAAATCTTCGCATTTGATATTACATAAACCAACAGGATTTCTCTCTATTTCTTTAATAGGGAGCATAAACGAGTTGCACATTTCTTTCAGTCTTCCCATTGTATTATCAACAGACATATCCTCAGTAAAGAGAAAATTATCAGGATAAGCTTCATAACATTTCAATTTATTACTCTCGTATGAGGAATTAATAAAAATGCCTTTCAAGTGGTTTATCGAATGGAGTGGATGACAAGCGTTGATTTCTTGTTTTAAGAAGTTATAGTATGCCATTACAAAACTATTATAAGCTGGTATCATTGATAAATCTATAAGTAACTATCGCTATAAATACATTTTTATTGCAAGATGAAAACCAACACATTACTCATTGTAACAAAAACCTGTCATTAACATTGTCGCCCCTATCCAAATCCTCCATAAGCTTACTTCCCAAGATTAAATAATCGTTTTCTGAGCGGTATACATTTTTTCCTGTTATTGGCCCTCCACCTTTTTCTGACATGACTGTCTTGATTAATTTTGGATGAGAATAACAGCACTTACTTACAGAACCTCCTATTAAAAGTGACAGGTCTTCGTACTGCAGCTTTAACTCGCCTTGATTTCCAAAGTTGTCTTGAAGATTTTGCATTACAGTGCGATTGTTACATATGTTTAAATTTCTTTGATAGTCATTGAACCAAAAGTTCTTGAATGCGTTGGAAACAACGTGCTTCTTAAGGGTAAAACCTACGTGAGATTCGAAAAGATCACTGTAGATTATGAAATTTACATTGACCAAACCTAAACTCATTGGGTTATAACCAGGTAATCCGCTCAATGGATCTACAACCGTGTCTGGTTTGAAATAATCGGCAGGCTCTTCTTCGAAACAAACGTTATTGCGACCAAACGGATTGAAAGAATCCTCAAACATTGTTTCACTTATTTCGCAAGGAGTGAAAATTGGTATCCAACGTTGAGAATCATAATTTGGTCTTGCCTTCTTTTTACCAAACACAATTTCATCGTTTATAATTTCTGTACCCATTGAACCTAAATCTGTGACAATACAATGCTGATACTTGATACAGGGGTGCGTTAATGCTGACGGCATATGTCCTGTTTGCATACTTGTAACAAGGTTGTAGTGTGGCGACTGACAATCGCTGTTAGCTTCAGTTTTTGTTTGTGAATAAAATAGTTTATAACCTTGTATACGTGATAGTAATAAAGATTCTGTTTCAATATGTTCTGTGCGGTTGAGAACAAAACCAAGTCCAGGATGGAAGTCTTCTGTTGAGAATACTTCTTGGTACATACTCTTACTGTTAAAAAGATAAATGACATAATCAACATAAGCCGTTATTTCTTGCGGATACTTCATTTTGTCTAAAAGAAGACGTTTAAGTTGTTTTCCATGATCCGCTACCCATGAGTACAAATCAGGATTATTCTTTTTAACATACCGTAAACCATGTATAATTAATCTGCGCTGTTCTATAGTAGAATTATTTGAACGATAAATAGATCGACAAAGACTGTGTCTATAATATTTTGAATCGTAAATGCCATTTGAAACTCCGAAATGGTTCCATAGGGAAACGATATTTGTGACCAATATTTTATAGGTTAGATGGCTTGTCATAATCCATAAAGGTTTTTGATAAATATCTTCGAAAAGGGAGCTGTCTTCATCTGTTCCCATATCGTTTGTGATAGGGAAATGGTAATGCATTGGAAACGTATGATACAAATTTCTAAATGACCTGTTACATTGATCTTGTATGAAGGTTTTTTCACCTCCATTCAGCATATGTGGCAACTTAAACGCTTTGCTCAGTTTTGCAAGAGCAAAATCAATTTTAGATTTGAAGTCATTTAAGCTATCTAACATTCCAGTAACAAATGGCAACATATCATTAGACTGGATGCATTGTGTCAGTCCACTTTGATCTTTAAAGTACACCTTTGTTGGTACGCATGCTGAAGGAAAATATTCTTTCTTGAACATATCATCAAAACATTGTCCTTTAAATTGTACACACAATGGCAGCATAAAATCTACACTAACAACTTCTCTAAATCGATTGTGTGCAGACGTATCACTGTGATAAAACGAAGGGTCTACCACGTGAATAGCAAAACATTCTGTGCCCATTTTGAGAAATTCTACTTTCTTCATAGTTGTCTGAATGGATGGTTGATTTTGTTCTTTCACAAAAAGGTTTGTTGAATCCATTTTGATATTTCCATCAGTAATGAATGCTTTTTGAGGATTGAAATCTTCCGGTTTCACGTCACATGTTATCAGTACATTTTTCAATGTAGCCTTCCGTGCAAAAATACGACTTTGTAGTTTAACCCTAAGATTATCTGTTAGAATGACAACACCGCTGACAGGAATATTCAGTCCCTCGGCTTCCATATTCCATTCGCACTCAGCTGGAGACAATGAGTTATCCGTATTTATATTCCAAATATTCAATAGTTCTGCTAAAATTTGAGATTCATGGTGTGGATTTTTATTCTTACATAAGCCGAATGTAAATTTGTTGACTTTATCTAAAAGCTTTCTTCTTTTTGAAAATGAATTTTGACGCGAACAGTCCTTTAAGCATGAAGGAAGAGCATACACTGGTGGAGAGCGATCACTGATTTCTTCCAGTAATCTGTAACACAAACCAGCGTGCATACTCTTGTCCTTTTCTTTTGTCTGATAATCCAAGTACTCATAGTAACTTGCTAGTGCATTTTGCTTTACAGCGTTAGTACTCTTTACTGAAGTAATGTCTCCAGCTTTTAACAATTCTTCGTAAATACCATTCAACTTCTGAATCAGAGACTTTTCAACCTTTGACATAATTTGCAAATTATCATGCATATATATTTTGTTATCAAAAGAATGGTGACCAATCGTAGGAATACTCGTACCCGGTTTAACTCTGTCCGCTTTTACACGACTGGAATAAAAATATTTACAAGTGATTGAACTGAGAGTATTTGGTTCCACTTCAGCATAAATTTGTTGAACGCATTGACCCAACACCGATTCAGAAAGTTTTAAAACCTGATCCTGAATTTGATCGATATCAAATACTAATGCCAGTTTTTGATAAACCAAATCTTGCGAGAGTGTTTTGTAATGTCTGCATTCTCGCATTAAGCCGTATAGACAATGAACAATGTTTTTATTGATACTGTCATTATCATGTAAATCGGTAGCCTGATTTACTTTAGGTTTATTTGATCTAGATACATGTAGCATAGACATTTTACCACATACTAATACATTCACGTCCGTTAAAAGAATCTGTTTAAATACATTTTTTCCACCACTATAAAGTAAATTAATATTAAAATACATATGTAATGATAGAGCTGCTTATGTGAAAACAACTGAAATCATGTTTGGTTTCATGTTTAATAAGGTCTTCAAACGTTACAGAATCGCAAACAATCGCAAGCAATTACTACAAAATAAATCCTTATTCATTGAGCAGCTGAAGAAATCATCATCAAAGCATCAAACTAAGAGTGACCAGAAAGAAATATTTTTCTATCCTTTAACACTTCATACAAGCGAAGATATAAAGCAGACTAAATTACTTTTAATACTTGGTACAGAAAACGGATTCATTTGCAATGGCGAAACGCATACAGACAATAATAAAATAAATGAATATCAGCTCAAATTGAAAAATATAAATGACCATTTTTATCATGAATGCTATTCTAACAACACCCGAAATGAGAAGTTTGCACATGACATGTATGCTGAAATAAACGAACTTTTATCAGCTTCAAACACAACTCAACATAAGATGTTCACAATATCGTCATTCCTTAATTTTTGGCATTTTTCTTTGAGCAACGATGGATGGAAGATGTTCGACTGTGAATTGGAGACAGATGAATTCGTCCTGATTAAATACAAATTGGTGAAAAAGCCACATAAAAATTACTGTTTCAATCCAGTTGTGTTATTTGGAGCATCTAAGGAAAATCTACATATATCATTTCAAACAGATGATTCATTTTATTATTGTGTTTTACGAATTGCTCTCGTTTCAGGGTAGACTGAAAGAGCTTTTCGAAAATCCTGGAGAAGCACCTTTGTTCTTTTATCATTATTATATTTAATCATTCTAGTGTTAAACTCTTTACTAAACATTCTGTTCAGACAAACTGCTGCTACTTGTGGAAGCAAATGATAAGAATGATCATATACAATTCGTAAAAACCGCCAGCATTTCAATTTATGATTTACAACAATGTCGGAATCAATGTATCTTAATGCAGCTAAAGCATACTCCTCGAAAGTTGAAAAGTGTTTATCAGTGGATAAAACCCTCCTTTTCACCTCTGATTTTCGTTCACACACATCAACTTCCGATCTACACCAGTCTTTATAAAACATACTTATGTTGTTTGTAGATTGATATTCCGACGTATCAAAACTGAAAAACACACTATTATCAGCTTGTTTTACCAATTCTCCTTGGTCGGAAATTTGATACATTGAGCATCCTTGATCATTCGTCATGTTAAAATTACTCTGGAGAAAATCTTTGATTTGAGGAAAATGTTCCATTGCGTAGGTCATGGTAACGTCGTTTTTCTCCATTTCCTGAGAGGTGTTCATGTATAAATTGTTCAGCTAAACTAAGGATTGTGATGAAACAACCGTTTAGTGTTCGTTCTTCTTCTAACACTGAAAATTGTGATGCGATATGTTTTATTTGATTTAGTACTTTGGTGAAATCAGTTTCTGTTTGTAAGCAAACCCTAAATCGATCAAGTTCTTGTTCAACAGAAGTCATATTATGTCGTAATAATTGAGATATAGCCTTTTATATATTCATATACATCTTTTATATTTGAGTGCATTATTCAAATATATCCAGACTTTACTTCTCCATCAGAAATGCAGATAGAATTGTGTCATTCTGTAAGACAGAAGAATAAAATTAAAGTTTGAGTTCGAATGCCTTTTGTTAATGTGTTTAAAAAAAGAGCATGGACACGCAAAAGCAGACTCTGTAGTAATGTCAAACAAAATTTCCTTATATCCACCACTGATATGTTTCATTCTTTTACACATGTGATTACAGGCACTACATGCAGTATTTCTGTTACAAAGAATTTGCTGGAAAGGCGGTGTGTTTTCAACGATATAAAAAGGATGTGTATACAGTTTCGAATTAAGGTTTAAAAGTCTGTAATCGATATCCTGCTGTAACACTTCCCAATTATATTTACTAAGAATTACTGAGTTAAAGAACAAAGTATGATTTGGCACACAGTGCGTGCTTGTACAATCATACCCTTCATACACCGATTCTTCGTCACTATCAACTTGTCTTGTCGATAATATATTCACCTTGAAGGCATGAATATCATTGCCTATTGAACAAAATGGAAACACAGCAATATGTTCATAGTTTCTTAACTTATACCTATTTATTGAGTTGCAAACACTGATTGTAGCGTCAGTTAAATTTAATATCATGATAAAATGTGTTCCATCCAAAAACGTACTGTACAGTTGAACATTTTCCATTGTAAACTCATATTTCCAGAAGTGGTGTTCAATTAATGATTTTACTCCTAGAATACTGTGGTGACAAAATAAATTCATTTGAATTTTATATTTTCACAACTGATTTTTATTTCTGTTTAGCTTTCAAATATTTTTTTTATATTAAAAGCGAATAATTGGTTAACACGTTTATCATTCTAAGTCTGAAATGGACTCTGTTTCTGCTGCATACGGTGTTGTCAATGAATTGGATACGTTTATCTTAAAGAATCCCAACAGTAATAAAATTTGTTTCAATGTATACAAAACCTACAAACGCTTATTGGAAAACAGGTGTTTTACTAATGAAGTATTAAATACAAATGCTCTAAAACTGAAATATTTTAAAACTTCTCTGTCGCCACCACCTCAAAAGGACGAAGAAAGAGATTACTTCTATAAGACGTTTTTAAATATAACAAATGTGTTGATGCAAACACTTGTCCGTTTTGTTCACAGTAATGAAAGTACAGATATTATGCAATTGAACTTTATTAGTAACAAGTGGCCAAGTTTAAATGAATACTGGCGTAATTCTAATAAGAATACAGCATTCGACGATGACTGGATTCGTTCCTTGTTAAAACAACCCGCACCAGAAAGACCTTCCTTTTTTAAACTAGTGTACAAAATGTTCGTTTTGTCATGGGTAATACGCCATGAAGTTCTAGGACTGAAATTGCCCAGTTACTCAACCCTTCCACAATTCAAACAATTGTACAACCAGTGTTCAACAAAATGAAAATAAGTATATGTATGTTTGGAGATGTACAATGATATCATGTTGAAAGGAATATACACATAATGACAAGGAACATAGTGACATTTATCTTTATTGATAATAGTTATAGTGACAAACAAGTTTCGTTGATTTATGATGGTGATATTGGTGCATATAAAGGCATGGTTGACGTGGATAACTTTCAATTCCCACTTCTCACTAACTTAGCTACACTGCAAGGAATAAACAAAGAATGTAAAACAAAGCACGAGTTATGTTTCTCCTTCAACGGACAAAATGGTATTCGAATTTTCCTCTGTAAAGAAGATCAGGCTATGTATACTCAAAAATACAAAACTATTTGCCTTGATGAGCAAACAATTTACAATTATTTATATAGAAACAATTGTGATGAAGCTGTTCTTTTTTATGATGGTAACAAATTTGACTTCTTCTTTCATCAGGATAACTCAAGACAGACATTATCAAGCGCTATATTGAATTCATTGACATCATATCCAGCTAAGCTGATCTATTTGACAGCTCTTGCTTTCACAGTATATGGCTGGTTACAATAACCTCATTAAAGCTGACATTCTGGGAGCCAAAACAATGGAAGGTGACATTTATCAGCTTTTTGAAATATTGTTTGCTGAATAAATAGTTTCAAAAATAAGTCGGTTTCGTATAATACAGTTTCATTTATAATATGTGTCAAGCTAAACGTTCTAGAAAAGCTAACAATTGAACTAAGGATTCGATTTGAGTATGCTTTGAAGTCAATCTCACCACATACATGTTTAGGTCTTACATTCATTTTAGGTTCCGCAAACTGTAGATTAACTATTGGATTTTGTAAATTTTCAACAGAATAAACAAATTCTGTTTCTGAGTTTAGACCGAAATAAAAGAAGTCTGTAACCTTACATTGGTGTTTTAAATGAATATTGAAATCAGCCTCAGTTAGTGATCCTGACGTTTCGATAAGATATGGAATGTTAATGTGCGTAGACTCGGGATTATCACTAATGTATCTATAAATACAACTTATAATTTTAAAAGCTGCTGCAAACGGAGGGAGCTCCACACCTTTTATGATTGTTTCTTTTTTCAAGTCATCCATTCCAATAAAAGCTGTTTCGCTTTTTACCATACAATTCCTGAGTTTATATTCTAGGCCAAGTCGGAAACCGTTCACAGGTTGTATTAAGTGTTTCCTCCTTGTAAAGAAACTATCTTTACACATACCAAACACGTCTTTTTTATTTGAACTAAATGTTTTGTACGTTACATACACCATATTGTTTAATGTCTGATAAAACAGTTTAGGATAGTGATGTTTTGCCATACCAAATAAAGTTGTAATGACATGTTTTAATTCTGGTATTTCCTTTTTACCCCTAATTAGCCTTATAAATATATTTTTAATGTTATTGTCTTTTACAAAGCGACAGATAGCTGATGCACAAAAGTTTCTGAAATCGTGAACATATAAAACTTTTTTGTTACTGTGTATTTTATTCCTCTGGAACATATTCACTCCTTTTTTGATAAGAAACTTCTTTCGACAAAAATATTTGCTTTTTGCAACAATCAAAATTCTTTTAAAATGAGCTGTTTGCTCTTTTGTGAAGAACATTTTCTTTTTGACATTGAAAGATCCTAAAAAGAATCGACGCAGTGTAGAACTATTTGTCTTAAAAGAACTTACTTCGTTGTATTTACTCTGTTTTAAAGTATGTTTTAATTTAGAGAGGCTATAACATACGTCTAGAATTTCAAATGTAGAAGACATTATTATGGTTACACCTTTTCTGTATATTAAAAACATCGAAACATCTTTATCGTCATGACGATTGGTCAACAATTTAGTGTATACACTTTTATATGAAAATCTTGGCAATAGACATATCTGTCTCAATATGATCTCCGCTTTAGGATTGTTCGTACATACTACATAAGGAGATTCAAGTTCAAACATATACTTGACTATACTTTCTCCCCCGTAAATGATAAAGCTAAAGTTTGCCTGTTTTGGAACGTTTACTATTTTGTCCTGTTTTACATAAATGGATTTCATAAAATTAGAATGTATATATGTTTTTAATGCAGATTTATATGAAACATCTATGTGTGACTTTATAAATTCGTGAACAGGTTGTGCGTCATTTTCAGAATTGCGGTTATAGTGACCTCTCTTCAGCATGAGCTTTATGTCAATTTTGTTCACTTCGAATTTGGTACAATAATTTTTATAGTCAGGTTGTATCTTCTGTCCACTGCATTTCAGTTGGTCAATTCTGTTCAGAACAGATGGATTGAGTTCATTAGGTTCCACCACAATTTCATCTTCAAATGGGATTGGAAGCTGCTGTGCGAAGTCTTGAAAAGAAACGTTATGTATTTCTTTAACATCAATTACTTTTGGAGAAAAATATTTACACAGATAGGTATCAGTGTATTTTATTAACAACATATATAGATATGCAACTCTTTTATTTTGATTGATGTATTCAAAGTCTATGAAATAAGAATGTACTAAATAAACAGTCGTTGCTTTTTGATCGACATTCATCTTCACCGAGAATTTTGTAACAGACTGACAATACATGTCCTTGTTGGACTGAATTTATAAATACCAAAATAATGCGCCTATATGGACTTTGCACCATGCTCCAAAAGATTTGTCAAAGTTCTCTGATAAGAAATTACTGGTGCAGAAAATGAATTTTCATTACAGTACAAAATAATATCTTCCAACAAAACACCAACAGATAATATTGTATATGGGATTGAATCATCCTTTGTATTCGTTCTGCCTAAAACAGTATGAATATAGTCAAAGTCATTGTCTAAATTAGAGACTTCCAAGAGAGCCTGGTTTAACACATTGATTGATTCTTCGCTTAAGAATACGATATAATCCCAAACGTTATTTCTTTTGAATATGATCAGGTATATCCCACTACCACTTAATCCATACTTGTTTGTCTGTTTCATATTATATCGAGGCGTCTTTATACCTGCATAAAGATAATCCGTAACTACACTTATATCATCAACTTTTGAATCAAAGAATTTAGAAAGAGGTACACACATATTGTCTGGAGCTGAAACTCGCCCTCGAAGACAGACTCCAACGCTCAACATTTTGGAATTATTTTGAATACTGAATGAAGAAGTGCCAATAATATTCAACCGTTTGGACATTTTCCATAAGTCATCAATGGACTTGATCGTTTCCTTTAATTCATCATAGTCAATCAAGTTTATATCTCTGGTTGACTGTTCATGATGCTTTATCATAAAACAGTATCCATCATTCAGATTATTTAATATATTCATTAGATCGGATAAGTAGTAAGTAGTTAAATCATTTTCGCTGACTCTAAATTTCCATAGAGATGGACTTGATTCAACGCACACACGGGTGACTATTAGACCGTTGTTGTTTGTTTTGCGAACGTCAGAGTAAAATGAAGTATTGCAAATCATATAGTCAGGTTTATACGCAAACGTTAAGCCTTTGTGGAGATCCATATAAAAATGAACAGGGTACTTATTTTACATCTCTATTTATTTTCTTCCTTTATATACATTTTATTTCATGAAAAGAAACCAGCTAATGTTACAAGTTTTTTTATTGCATAATATGGTTGATTCGAGTCTATTGTCGGTAAAACGGGTTCTGCTAGTTGTTTGTCTTTCTCAAGATAAACCACAGTGAAATTCATTGCTGGATAATTTGGTTTAAAGATAGCATCGCAATGTAATAAATGAATAGTTATAAAAGTTTTTCCGTTTTGTAAAAATTCAATGTTTTCCCACAATGTTTCTAAACTCATTAGTATAATTGTTTGAGATGGTAATAAATCAAACGCGTTTGCTAACACAGGTACCAACGAAGTCTTTGCATATGTATTGGGAGTAGCTTCGGAACAAATTAATTTGAATATGTCAACTGGATTTATATTAGCACAGGTATCCAAAAAAACTATACATGCCTTATTACCAGACGCCATCAGAGAATCTAAAGGCTCGTATGTAACAACCATCTCAAAGTTTCCAAGACAATTAGGCGTTAAAGCGACTTCATAATTTTCAACATTACAGGACAATGGATCAGGTGTTTTCTCCCCTATAAGAGCGTTAAGGGACTGTTCTGGAGTTTCACTGTTAATCAATGTCATAAGCGCATAAGTGACATTGCTGTCTTTTAGCTTTTTGAGTATGAAAAAACTAAATATATTTTGACATTTGAAATATACAATAATCAATTTGTGCAGTCTACATATAAGCGTAGCATCATTACAGTAAACATTGTTTTCAAAATGGTATAAATCTGTAAAAGTTTGTGATTTCATATTAATACCAGACCTTATGAAGTTAAGTTTCTTTATTTGTATATGTGCCTTTATATAATTATATTCATTACTCAAGTCTTTTTCACTGTAAACTTTTGTAAAAATTGCTTAAACAATTCATTTATTAAATGTTCACTCTTGTTAACATCTAGTCCGGCTTCAATCAATAACTCTTCTGATGAGTCGTTGTTGTATGAATCTTGCTGTTCTTCACTTTGCTGTTCTTCTAAGGGTATTTTGGTATTCGAGCTGATCACATTCTGATGTGGTTCTGTTGGTTCTGATAAATTAACAGTGTTTAAAGTTTGTTTGGCATTATCAGAGGTTCTTAATGAATTACACGCGTTCGCATTGCAAGAAACGTTTGGTGAATTGGTTTCGTTAGTTGATTGAAATGTTTGTTGAGATGTATTTGGTGGTAAATTATAGTTAAAATTAAATGGACGATTGTAGCCAAATTTATATGCGTATTCTTGAGGAGGTACGTTATACATGCAAGCAGGACCGTTTGCTATGAAAGATGAGTTATCCATTTGCTGTTTCATTATGTCCTTAAACGTATTAGATTGCATCATGAATAGTTCTTTCATTTCGTTTTTGAATTCATTCATCTCATCACGAAGACCACCATTTGGTTTTTGTCCACTTCCACTAGCAAGTGTTTGAGATGCATTTAAAACAGGGTCTTGGCGTGATCGTTTCAAACATGGTTGATCTGGATTTTCAATCTGCCTCTTCACACCCTTTCCTTCACTTATTACAGATGCAATTTTACCCAAATAACCCAAAACCTCTTGATTTATGTCAGACATGTCTGAATGTTTTCTAATCGACGTTCCGTTTATATTCGTTTTAATACTTTTTTTAGTAAGGGTTTTTCCAGCTGTAATAAAGTCTATATCGTTTTCACCACAAATTAGAGCATCTTTTAACAAAAGTTCACTTCTTTCTTCTGTGCATTTTATTGACTCTCGTGCGTAGCATACTAATAGTGCATATATATCATCTTTTGTGTTTGTATAACTTTTTGGTTCACTGATTGTATTGCTATCATATTCAACTAATGTTCCCCGTCTTGCACCGAGCGATACCAAAGCTACATGTTTTATAAAACGTGTTTTCCTGTTATGCGATAAACTGAAACTTGGAAAACAAGATTTTAAAAACAAAAAGGGTGATGGGGCTGCGTCTGTGAAATATGTAATAAAAACATTGTTAATCAAAGATTGCATATTTATGAAGTCACAGTTATCGATCACAGCTTTACAGTACAAACCATTGTTATCAATTTCTATATCCGTTATATGCCCAACCGTTAAATCCACCTTATAATCAATATGTGAAATAACTAAAGGTATGTCTCTATTTTCATTGCGTTCTATCAGAGATAAAGCTAACTTTGCATCAATTTCATACTCTGCAGATGACTCCTTAATATCGAAAAGACCTACGTAACCGCTAACATTTATACATTGATACATTTTGAAATATAGTTACTGTATACTTTTTTTTGTAACTCAACTTCGATGTGCTCTAAAACTGTAACAGGTATATTACAAGTGAGCTTAACAAGATACTCAATTATCTCTGGGTCCTCTCTTTTCATGTAAAGATAGAATAAAGTAAGTTCAATATTTTCATCAAATGACTTATTGTTACTCCAGAAAACCAAACACTGCCCTAAAACTTGTTTTCCTCTTACTGAGGTAACAAAATTTACAAATAGTTTTTTCTCTAACGCTTTGAAATCAAATAAATATGTTTCATCACTTACTACATCTATAACCTCAATTTTACAAGAATTGAAATAACATTCGAGAAGACCAGATATTAAACTTGGTGTCAACCAATTTACTTTCGGATAGGCATTGGTTTTAGTACAGTTTACATTTGGTATTTGTGTGTATAACAAAAAATGTCTCTGTTTGATAGCTTTCTGAAGAAGACACTCCAAATCTTCAAATGAAAAAGCCTTCTTTGGATAGAAGTTTTCTGGTGTCATTGTCGTTTTTACTTCTGCTACACCTCTGGCTCGTTTAACATACTCATACGGACTCATAAATCGTGCAGCACAATCTTTTCTATCTAACATTAGATAATCTGGCGTTGCTCCAATACATGGTACGCTATGCAAGAGTAATCTTCCAGACGGTGTATAAAATGTAGCATCTTCATATTCATTCAGGTACTGTAGCAGTTTATTTTCTCCAAAGATACCAAGTTTCATATATTCGTTTTCAAACATCCTATTACTAGGTCTAGACAAATTACAAGCTTCAATGCTCCTATATTGTTTCAAAAAATCTAACTGAAGCAAGTCTAGTTTTTTACTTTTTTCATTGATAAACTCGACTAAATCGTTATTTCCGAAGAAATGACTTTTGCTTTCTAGCCAGAATTCTCGATCTAATTTTGTTTCAATGAACATCTTCTTTACAAAAGAATCCAAATTATTGCATGTCTGAAAAGATTCACTCATATCAGCTAATGCATCTTTTAGGTCCTCAAATAAACGCCATTTCGCAGTTTTGCAAAGTTCGGGGCAGTGTGTCTCTCTGAGAAAGGATTCAACAATGGAGTTCATTGCTAAAGTGACAAAGTAAATACATGTCTGATTCTTTTATCTTTATTCTTTTATCTTTACAAAATAATAATTAATCTTTCGGCTTTTTACTTCTGCTTAAACTTCTCTTGATGGCATCGGCAATGCTCCTTGTCCTAGATTTTGATCTAGACCTTCCCCGCATGTTTGATGACAGTTGCTTCATTGGAAGTCTTTCAAGGTTTTCAGATTTATTCTTTATTTCATTCTGGTTTAAAGTTTGTTCGCGTCTTTTTGTTTCAATATCTATTGCATTTCTGTTATACTCAGTCAACAGAGGGACAATGCTTTTCAAAAAACTTTTGACTTCTGTCATGTCAAAAAGATCTGCCAGTTCCATTATATTTACAAAAGAAGAAATTCCTTTCCAATCAGTGTAATCAGTAAACACACCAGAACATACAAAGGAGGGTAAATTGATGAGTATGTCCATCAAGGTTTCAATTTCTTTCACACCGTATTTAGTACTATCAACTCGAACTGCATGGCTCTTTATATTGCTGAAAGGTTTTACTAAGATTGCCGGATAAGATCTGTGAACTTCACCTACATAAAATGTAACTCTTTCACTATTCCTTTTCATTGAGACAACAGTCTTTTGCCATATTTTCATCAATACATCATATTTTTCCTTTTTAACTAGATGTTGTAAGGCTTCTTCTTTGTTTACCTTTTGTAATTGCTTATTAACCATTGTTGTTTGAGTAGAGTGTATATTTTGATTGGTTTCAACAAAAATATATTTAAATATATATTTTTAATCCAAGTGCCTATCAGAGAAAAAAAAGTATACTCAACATGAAATCAAAACAATCAAAAACTGCGATAGCATTGCTGATATTGGTAAACTTCGGCAGTACATTTTGTGTACCAGTAGGAAACCTAACTCCTACTAATGCCAACAGTTTATATGACGCTACACCAACACCAACGAATACTATCATTACAGTAGAGTCAACATATAAAACAACGACAGTCCAATCTGATACCACCCCAACTACGACAGAACATGAATTACAGAGAGATAGTAGCACATCGAAAACAACGACAGTCCAATCTGATATCGCCCCAACTACGACAGAACATGAATTACAGAGAGATAGTAGCACATCGAAAACAACTGAACCGTTAATAACAACTTTAAACAATACTTCTAGTTCAACATTAACAAGATTGGTACCAACAACCTTATCCCCACCGGACAAGAATGAAGAACTAATGTTTGTAATTATATTTTATCTCTGTTTTATTGGTATACCTGTTCTGATTATATTGACAATTATTCTGATACATAAAGGGTGTTGCAACAAAAAGTAACTCATGACAGACTAAAGAAATCCCACTTTTCTCTGCGCTTTGTTGATTTCACGGAGCATGTTTGTTGTTTCATTGGATATAAGTTCATACTTATTATCAAATATTTTGTTAGCAACGAGCAAGTTGTTTGGGTTTGACGACCTTGTCAGACCGACGATTCTGTCTTCGGAGCCATCCTCTTTTCGAATCAATGCCAAAACTGGGCTATGAATTGTTTTCCCCTGTGTGTTATCAATAGTACTACAAATATTCAACGTAAGAGGTACGAACTCGAACCAAGATGTATTACATGTTTTCATAAATGATTCAGGCATGTAAGGTTCCTCCTCAAATTCTATCACTTCGTCGTCTGTATCAAGATCACATTGATATGAACATCTCTTTCTTTTGAATGGATTCGAATAAGATTTACCTCGCATTTGACAGGTATCTGCAAGCGTGACGCATCCACTTATTTCCTCTGTATTCACAGATTTTAATTTGGGATACAACTTTAGAGAAAGACAATCATTAAAAAGTAAATGCACAATAGGTTGTTGCTTTCTATTTTTGAAGGATTTCCTTACATCTATATCTGAAATGACAAATGAAAAAACATCCTTTGGTAGAGAAATAAATGTTCCTTGTTTTTCACATGCAAACATAAATACTTTGCTTAAATCTGATTTCTGTTTTAATAGAGATTTTAGAGAAAGAAGCTGTTGAATAGAAGCTTCTGAATCTTCTTTATTTTTACTTTTTATTAGGTCTATATCGTTAACTAAATTTTCAACCTCATCTAAATAGACATTTTCAATTAAATATTTGGCACAATCTGTGAAAAAATTTATACAGGCATTTGATTCTTGACTGTTACTCATGTAGGGTTGAAAAATGTTAGTGATTTCTAAAAACTGATTAATTGTACCAACAAATTCCTTGCAATATAATTTAGAATACTCTGTCAAAAGATATTGAAATCCAATCAAAAATTTTCTGTTTGTCATATACGAGAATAATTCTTGTGTCCATAATTTGGTTTTTTCTTCTAATTTATTCCATTCTGATTCATAGTTTTCACTTCTAAATTTTACATTTATATGTCTTTCGAGACTTGAAAAAGATTTAAAATCAAGATGACTGTAAAAATATTCCGGAACTGTACTAAGATTATGACTATTGCATTTGAACACGTTATTCTTGTAATTTCTCAAATCTTCGTGCCTTTTTGCAATTCTAAAGTATGACGGTTTAAAAGATGGATCAAAAAAATTTGCTTGTTCAGTTGTAAAACATGCATTAAATTTTTCTCTAAGATCATCAGACACAGGCATTCTTGATTCTAATTTGCTTACAACAGTTGCTAAAATTGTACTTTTATTTCGATCACCATGAATGACACGTCGATTGTCTTTGAAACATTTAATTTTGATTATCTGTTGCTCTTCTATCAAATATTTCATACACGGCTGACTCAGAAATGTTAGAGCACTATATGGTGTGTATTCATCTATAACTCTACTCTGTGTAGGCGAACCTACAAGCATAAGAGTCGGTATAACATGTCTCCATATTTGTGTTTTATACTTAATGTGCATGAAGTAATAGTAAAATAAGAACAAAAATGTTAAATAATCCGGACATCTCCCACTTTCTTCTACAACAGCCATATCATATAAAAGAATGGCCGGAATTTTGTTTTCCAAACCAACTGACTTTAAGTACATGATTACTTTATTGTGAATAGTGTCGTTTCCATCAATATCATTACTACAGTACATTTCTCTATATTCCCAATAACTTTCAGGAGTTAGTTTTCCGTCCTGCATATCTTTTGCAAATAACATTTCACAAAATGGTTTACATCCCTTGTACATTAGTTCTAGGTATTCATTGTATGATGAAAATGTAAATTGACCTCTTCTTGCCCTTAGGACGGATTCTCCAAGACGCTGAGTCTGGTCTGGTTGAATTTGATAAAACGAATGAATTGTCCTAAACACACATTTTTTGTTGCTTCTGAATAGCATCGAATCCCACAATGTGTTTTGTAAATTAACCCCCGCCGCATTTGTTGATGTGAAAAATAATGTCCTTGGTCTATTCGCTAAATGTTTTAAAATGTAAGATTTTCCTGATCCTGCATGACCAATAATTCCTACAAGAATGTGTGGAAATGATAAACTATCATCCACATTACGAATTTCATTTTCATCACCAACTTGTGATTTTAGGTCTGCAATATCAGGAAACAGTCTTTCAACTGATGCACAGGATTGTTTTGTCGGCTTTGCATCAGATATGAAGGTTTTTATTTCATTCATCACGCCAATGTCACGAACTATATAGCGCAACATTTCAGTGTATATTAGTACTACCATTTGCAACAAAATTCAAGTATTTAACGCAATCCTACGGTTGAAAATAATACTATTTTACAAAACATGAGAACAAATATTCGTAAAACTATTGCTCGATCTTGTGGACTTCGACATTGGCATTTCATGAACAAGAGAAAACAAAGGATGAATGTCTTGAAAAAACGTACTACACAGCACACACCTACATTAGAAAAGGAGAAATTACAAACAAGTATTACTCCAATGTGTGCAGACCTATTTGTTGACACTTTAAGCGCTAGAGAAATAGTTTCTAATGAAACATCTGAATCAAAACACACTGACCTTATTTTACAGGTTCTAAATAAAAAGAGAGAATTAACAATTGAATATATTGCAAAACGACAGTTGGTGAATGCGAAAAACAAAGTATTATCCTTACTAAAGAAACGATTCTTTATATACAAAAGAAATTTCAGATTAGACAAAAGCATTCCATGGGTTAAAGAGTTGCCATTGAGACCGAACAACAGAGACACTTTATATTTCCATGCATCTGTATTGCGGTTGAACAAATCTAATTTATTTGAGGTATACTACGACAGTTTCAAAACTTTATTCAGCGGTCAGGAAATACTTGATGGACACACGTTTTGCTTTAAAGTTTCTCGGCGATTGAATGAATTGGCATATACTCTAAATGCAATTGACAACGGAAAATTTAATTCTCTTAACTTTTTGTTTAATATATACAAAAGGCAAGACTACGATTTTAGTTCTATGATACAAGAAATTATTTCCGATGAGCCTTTGCCGACTCCAGATGCCGCAGTATTACACGATAACTTTCTAAGCGTGTTTTCCAGGATCAATTACTTTGACTACAATGATTTTACTGGAGAACTAAAACCTGTTGTAGAAAACTCTTTGTTTGTTTTCAGATCTGAACTGTACCCATTTCTCGTCACAGAGTATATTCTATTACGTTTCTTACTAAGATACACACCAGACTATATTCGAAACACTATTTTAGAAACTTTAGAAGCTAAATATTGTCAAAACTCGGTAACCCCAAATATTTGTCAGTTATATCCAGGAACATTTACATTGTTGTATATTCTTTATTTCTCAAACAACAATTGTGTTGATACTTATGGAGTGTTAGAACTACTGAAAAATGCTCGTAGCTCTGCCGAGTCTGGAGACTATTCTATCGTAACGACACAACTAAGAACAATATCAAATGTGATTTGTGAAATCCTATACAAAATTGAGCAAGAACAAATAATTATACCAGATACAATGAAAAACACATTTCTTAGTTACTGTAGTTTTTATAAATATAGTTATTTGCTAGATGAGAAGGTAAAATCGAGTCTTAATAGTCTTCCATTTCTTGTTAGAGAATGATGTTCTTGCTGATGTTCCAGAGGTTTAATAATCGTCCAAGTTTCAGTTCTTGTAGTAAAATTTGTTTGTGTACTCCCACATCCTGAATATTTAAAAAGGGGGACATCGAACCTGCGCATGCATAATGTACTAGTAATCTTATCAAAGATGTAAAACGGATAATTCTCAAATCCTCCGAGCTATTTCCTACCTTGTCATCACAATAAACCTGAACAAATTCTACAGGGTCTAATTTCACTTGAGTGTAAAAAAACAAACTGGAGTTAACTTTGAGTAAAAGTTGAAAATATCCATTTTCGTTGTATACCCTTAAATCTCCAAAGTTCAACACTTCTAGATGTTCAGTTGGATTTGTTGTAAGTGTTGTTACATATGTTAAGTCGTTAAAATAGTGTTTTACAGCTAACATTAACCATTCATACAAATGAAACGATATTTTATCGCAGTGTATGTTATCTGGTGATAATGTTTCAAACATCAACTTTATTGTAATGTGGGTATTTTCTTCCAAGTTAATGTGGGAAATAACACGATTGATATCTGTACCTTTGATATCTAATTTGTTGTTTTTTCTCAATATATTCATATTTTTCTTTACCATTTTTGGAGGGTATATGGCCAACACTTGATAAAAGGTATCGTGAAAGCGCAATAGAAAAATGTATTCATTTAGATCGTTAATTTCTACTGAACATAATTTAGCTTGTTTCTCTGATTGAAACTGAAATTTTGGCTGGATGTCACAGACACTAGTGTGAAAATTTCTCACAACGTAATTACATTCGGGGTTGTAAACTGGTGAGGGATTTAATACCGTTATATAATCGTTCAAATCATAATTGTCAAATAGAACATTAAACACTTGATACCTATTGTAAAATAAAATGTTTTTCCTATCCCTTATGTACTTTGACATTGCCAAGGGAGGGACAAATACAGGAAAATTAATAGATGGGTACAATTCAAAACCATCGCATATATTAGTCAGAGTTCCATAGCTTTCTTGAAAAAAATATTCCATGGTGCAGTATATCCGTCTTAAATTAAAATTTGAAAGCATGCCTTTAACATCTTCTTCTAAACTGGAAAGTGAAATCGTATGAATAATTTGGTTTACCTTATCACATGTTGATTTTGACTCTTTATACAATTTGATAAATCGACATATCTGATGCAAAAGCACTATTCTAAATGTTTTAGCCAGAATATGTTCATTCCCTACATCACTTTCGAAGCGGAAGTTTAAGTTTGCCTTTGAAAACATCAATATGTAAACACCTTTCTTGGACTTTGAAGAAATTAAACTTAGTTTTTCCTGTTGATGAGCAAAAATAAACCTGTCATCATCAAACGTTTTATCTCTTATAGGAATTTTCATTATCTTTGTTGATTTAAATGCAACAAACTTTGGCTGACCACAAATAGTCAAAAGCACAATCATGAGTCACCGTTACCAAGATTTAGTGCTATTTAGAGACGGTCCTGAAAAGATAAATTATATTGAGTTCTTCAATTCTGTTCTCACTAGCATTGGAAAACCGAGATCGACTCTTATAAAAAGTATTTGCAATGCTATGATTATTTTTTTCATTAATTCCTTTCTATTGATGACTTGTTTGACAGGATACAACGAAACCAATATCAACAGACTCTTAATAAACTATTCGCCAGCCATATCGGATGAAATAGACGATGAAATGATATACACAGTCATCAAAAAGTTCAAAAACTTGTACTGGGCCAAAAGTCATCTACTGACATGGAATCATTACCAACGTTTCAATCTTATTCTATCAAATCAGGTTCCTCAACAGCTGGTTACTGTAGCAGACATAATTATTGTAGTAATGTTTATGCAAGCAACAGAAATGATTCAAATTAATCCAATCATTTACTTGGGTACATTGCACGGAAAACCACTTGTTTTCAAAGAGGTTGTAAGTAGATATTGGTTTATTCGAGGTCTCAAGTACAAAGAAATTCACGAATTCAAGTTTTGTCATGAGGATTTTTTCGAAAAGAGAAAAAACAAATATTTGAAGCAATGTTCCTTGTTGCGAACACTGCCCTTCAAGAAATAGTGATGACTGTTTTGTCTGATCTTTTATTTAGTAACACTAGGAACTCTCAGTATAAGTTAATAGCTGAGTACTATTATAAGTATTGGACAGACCCAGAAAATATACGAACAATTTACGAAGTTCCAATTACAACATGTAAACTTTGTACACTTGAAAAAGACAAGAGTATAAAAGCTTTAGGAATGTTTTACGATTCTTTACCATTCCACTCGGTTACCTTGTTGGACGCCGCTTCTGTTACAATAATGTCTCTTTTAGAGCCTGAATGTATTGAAACCATCGGTCCAGAAGTAATTTCTTATGTTAGCATACTGAATCCTGATATTATAAGAAATCACTTTTTTCTGAATATTTGTGATGAAAAAGACAAATTGGTCACAGACTGGGATGTGATAGAAATCCTAAAATCCCTTATGTTAACACTAAAAACAGATACTGTCTGTTTGAGGCAGTATGCAAACTTGACAAAACTGTTGAAAAATGAATGTACAGGTACATGTAATACATTCGTTTCGGGTGATCTTCAGGACATTCTCCATAGACAACAGAAATCTGCAGCTACTGCCATCTACTTTATTAGTGATACAAATAAACTATTGATGTCGAATACTCAGAGTAAAGAAAATACTGCAAATCGATTTTTGATACTATTTGACATTATGCATAAGTAAAAGTATGAGTTAGATTACTGATGTAACATTTTCTTCATTTTCATTGTTAGTAGAATCTTCACCATCACAATAAAGTACTTCATCTTCATTTGTTTGCTCAGTCATATGTTTTTCATTCTCTGCCTGGTCTATAGTTTTTATTATCACGTTTCCAAATTTTAGCTGTTTAGGTTTTGTTTCTACATAAGAAGGGTCATGATCTGGAGTAACTGGTAGTATAACTGAAATGTCAGGTTCTGGTTTTTCTCGACTGTCTATAATTGACTCAAAATCTGAATCAATGGCATCTTTAATACTCAAAACTGTATCCTCCTGTGTTTCAAGCATATCCCTTTCTTTATCCATTAATTCAGTGACCTGTGTATCTATCGTCTTCAAAAGATGCTTATTAGATTTAATTGCTTTTGAATATTGCCCAAGAATATTGACTAATGCGCCGTTATGAGCTTTAGTCAAATGCTTCGATGCAGACACCAAGTTTACTTTTACTTGTATAGCTTCATAATGCATTTGCTGAATATCATGGGAAAATAGTCCACTCAAAAGTTTGTCTTCAGTTAAGGCTTTACATTTTGCTTCACTGTTTCGAGCACGTAATTTCATGTTCAACAACTGTCTAGATTGTGACTGATTCATTCTGACAGAATTTGATTGTAGCGCGAAGTAAAATCTACAAAATTAACATCTGGTGATATTGTAAATATAAATAAATCCTGATGATATCATTTCATTGTCCTTCAAAAAGCCTACTGTAATACCTGAAAATGTTAACCAGTCTTAGAAATCGGCAACCAACAAGACAAAGACATCCAGTCTGATTTTTCTGCAGATGCTGTGTATGTCCTGGAGAGAAAAACACTCATAATCAAAGCTACGATAAGATCATCGGTTGAAGAAGAACTTTTGCCACTAAACTTTTTCTCCACCGGAGAGAATTTAAAACTTTGCATATTTTGCGTCAAATATTCAATTTCATTTATATCAGATTGATGTAAGTGATATGAATAAAGCTGGTTTGAAAACCATATCAACTTTTCATTAATGTACTGAATCGTCTGAGAAAATATACTGTATTTGCTCAAAAGTGTATAACCAGCTCTCCTGATTAACTGTTTTGTAATGCGGTTTTCAGTGGCTGTGTAATAAAGCGACACATTAATGTTGCTATCTTTTAAACACTGTTTTAATTGCTCGTACACAACTGCAACACTATTCCTCTCAGAATTGTTTTCAATTGCGATGAATATATTTCTAACAACATGCTTATTAACGCCATTCTGATCCCTCTTTTTAGTGACAACTCGAGCAACGTGATGAATACAGTGTAGCAACATTTTAAATATAATTTCGTTTACTTTTCCCAACTCTTCTGACTGAATAAATTTATGATCAAGATACAACACACATGGCGTGTCATCTTTTGTCAAACTGCTAGCCAACAGTCCTATTCCAGAAGAGATTGAATCGCAATAATTCGGGTCTAAGTACACAAAAACATTTCGTATGTATGTGGAATCGTCAATTGCATTTACACTGTAAGTTAAATAGTTTAAAATCCTGGTTGAGAAAGGACATAATTTTGTCACTTCATCTTTACCATAAATTGCAGACACCAGTGATGTGTTTCCAAGCTCGTCGTCAAAACCTGACTTTGATTGCGCTAGCAAATTTGATAAATATCTATTAGTTTTGTCGATAATGATATGATCTGGTTTATAAAATATCAATCGTGGACAAGCCGGTTGTTTAGTAATATATCTTATGTGCTCCTTATTGTTGCAAAAGTAACAAATGTGATAAAAATTGATGTCAGTCCTATTTCTCAATCCCTCGGCAACCTCAGACATGATGCTCACCTTGTGATTAACTGGTGATGTAAGGAAAATAATCTTGTTGTCTGTTTTCTGTCCGTGAGCTAAAATTGTTCCAAATCTATTCCTGTTTATGGAAAATGTCTCATCCACAACTAAAATATTGAGATCATCTCCTCGAAGTGCGTTGTCGTTTCTAGCGCTCTTAAATTTTGCCAAACAATTAAAGTCATCATCTTGAATACCAGTGTTGGAAAACACGGTTGCCTTTTGTTCATTTATGATTTTTACTACCACAGAATCTGTCGGTGTCATAATGCAATACCTGCTTTCTGTAAGTCTAACCTTCATTTCGTTGATTTTTGTGATAACAAAGCTTTTCACAGTTTGTGAGAGATCCTTAGTATGTGAATAGTAGCCTAGTTTCAGGCCTTGATTTAGTGTAGATAAAAGCAGAGCAACGAAACAAGAGCCAGTCATGAATGTTTTACCATGTCGACGAGGTATTACCATACACGCATACTTGTTTGAATAAAATCTAAATACATCGTCTAACAGCTTTTCACAAATATCCAAACCCATATAGTCTTTACAAATTGCAAGAAATATAGGTTTGGATATTTTAGGTTCTTTTTGTAACAGATGAAAAAATATTTCGTAAAAGAACGACTTTTGAAACATTTCAAACTGAATGTTGTCTTCGGTAGCTAAAGCATGGTAGAGATATACCAAATCTAAGTAATTTGGTTTATGTTGAAGAATATCTAAAAACATGTCGTGCATGGACTTGTCGTTTGAGCAGCTTACAACTAATCCAAAGTTATACATTGTAGAATCTATATTGCTAAAATAGTCAAGTGGCTTTAAGAAATCACTTGACCTCTTCAAAAATAAATGCTCCCAAATTGAAGCTTCTTCTCGCAATATTAAATCGCCAACAATATTTGAGTAAAAGGGTAGTTTACCCCAAAGAATGGTGTTAAATGATGTATCACATTTGTCTGACATGAGTGACACCTCAGCAAATCTTTGAAGAGACAATTTCACGATGCGATTATGATAATCAATGATATACATTGTAATTTGTCTTTCAAAGTTGCAAATACAATAAATGAAATGTTCTCAAGAGAATATACAAATAAAAAAGAATCAACTTAAATTTTAAATAGTCTTTTATTTTTTACATTCACGCACATGCAGCCACAGCATTTTTATTCAGAGGACACAAGCCGTATCTGAAACAAAAGAATCTGGGAAGGTCAGTGTCTGCAAAAAAATTAAAATGACATCCCTTCAATAGCAATTCAATCACAAGCTGTTCTGTCTCTGATGGATTGGCCACGGGTATAGCAAACTGCTGGACGTCACCGAAGAGTGCAAAGGAAGGATCTCGCTGAATACACGTTAGGTAATTGTCTCTGTAGAAATATGTTCCAACACACACTGCTCCATGTATATATACTTTACTGTCCGGATACGAGTATGCAACTTTGCTGCTGTTCGTAAATTCTGAATAAACTTCATGACATATCTTGCACAGTGGCATGACATAGGTTTGGACCATCATTTCCCATCTAGTTACCAACATCGCATTGTAGATTCGCCAAACATGATACTCGCACACACCACCCATTGGTTCTTCCGGAAAACCACACCTAAAACACATCTGTGGATTCGTCTGTACCATTACTGGGTCCATTTTCTCAACTTTCTGATGATGATAAAATACGTCTGACCGACAGGACGGTATATGACATACTGAATTCTGGATGTATTTGTAGCCTTTTATATACTTTACGTCTATTCTGATTGTCTGGCTGAATCATGATGTCACTTTATCCGGCATCTACAAGAAAGAAGTATATACTTATACAAAAGTCAAATTAAAATATGTCGTCTTAACATGTGTTAGCATTTTATGAACAAAATGGGATCAAAGCTGTCATGTTATTCATCTTCCAAGTCAGTGAAAAAAACAGATCCACCAAAGTGGCTTACGACTATATCAGATATAATCGAAGTTTTGCTCAAACGACAAATGACACGTGAAGCATATCTCTTACAAGAGAGTCTTTTTGTTACCCAGAATTTGACCATCTCAAAGGAGGAGAGAGAACTTTTCATAAATACCATTGTCGAAACTTTCAAGATAGTTTCAAAATATATTGTGTCGTCTACTAGATGGATGTTTCGGATTAACAATTATGACCAAAATGTTTTTGAAGCATTGACATCCCTGTCAAATGATCAGTATATCTCAGTCACAATCTACAAAGAGTACTACCCAATGAGTGATACCAAATATGCAATGTCGATGTATGGATACTTTATTTCGAAACAAGAAACGACAAGAGCACAGATGACTGAGCTTTTGGGAGAGGACTGTTTTGTGTTTGCCCCCTCGTTTTCGTCAGTGAAAATTTATGATGAGTTTTTATTAGAAAATGGTGAAGTTCACAGTTTTGGCAACAATGAAACTAAAAAGGCAACATTCGTGTAAAACTGTTTTTTATTTCAAAGTTCAGAACGCAAATAAATCTTGAACATTACATAATTTTTGTTTCATGTCAGTCATGTAACTACAAAATTAATATGGCTCATAACGTCTATTTGGTCGCCGTCTTCTCCTTTCCTCCCTTGCCACCGTTCGCTCTACCCAATGTTGAATATAATCTTGCAACCAAGGAAAATCTAACGGCATTTCATCTGGATTTTGATTTCTGTGATAATGATTATCATTTCTGTTATCATAGGGATATCTTTGATTGTCTATCTGACCTTGAAACCTCCGATCATCAAAACGGTTTCGTTCATTGTTGTAGATGTTTTCATTACCTCGCCATTGCATTCGGTCTTGAATACTCTCAACATCGTTCAAATTATTTTCATCGTGATTTCGGCCGACTTCTTCTTCGATACGTTCTTGTTCAACTCTCTCATTTACAATATTGTCTAAATTATCATCACTGTTTATACTAATGTTTTCGTAATTCTCTGTTTCCAATGTGTAACCATTATGTGTATTATCATTAGTGTCCGGATTTAATTCATTTTGGTAAACAGCTGCATCTTCCGGGTC
>Ga0209567_10000186_pt1 | contig 32993 bp, 30 predicted proteins | sample COG_12_FD_184756 | JGI IMG/M metagenome (GOLD analysis project Ga0209567, IMG submission 184756) | Pelagic marine sediment microbial communities from the LTER site Helgoland, North Sea, for post-phytoplankton bloom and carbon turnover... | ecosystem: Environmental > Aquatic > Marine > Neritic... | reverse complement strand
GCGCACGATAATCTCGCGCTGGATCACGGCGACAGTCTGGTCTACATTGCTCCTACGCGAGTCAACCTGAACCTGACCGAGGAGCGCTGGCCCGACATCCGTTTTCGCAAGACGCGGGAGCACTAGTCGCCAGGCCAGACCCGATACCATTGCCGAATTCCGCGATTCTCAACAAGAAAGTCATCGGCTGGGCACTTTACGACTGGGCGAATTCAGCGTTCGCGCTGAGCGTGCTCGCGGTCCTGTTCCCACTGGTCCTCGGGAATTTCTGGAGCATCGGCGACGATGGCGCGGTAGTAACGGCGCGTCTGGGCTGGATTACTTTCGCGGCCAGCGTCATCGTCTGCATAACGGCGCCCATATTCGGCACGATCGCGGATGCCGGCGGCTACCGCAAGCGCTTCCTGTTCGTGCTGGCGACGATCGGCGCCGTGATGACGGCAGCGTTGGGACTCGTCGACCAGGGCCAATGGCCGCTGGCTCTCGGCATATATCTGCTGGCATCGGTCGGCTATTACAGTTCGACCGTGTTTTACGATTCGCTGTTGATCGATGTCTGCGAGCCACGCTACTTCAGCTTCGTGTCGTCTCTCGGATTTTCCTTCGGATACCTCGGCGGCGCCGTGCTGCTGGCCCTGCATCTCTGGATGCTCTCGTCGCCTGAGACTTTTGGTTTCGCGGACACGACCGAAGCATTCAGTTTTGCATTCGTATCGGTCGGAGCGTGGTGGCTGATCTTCCTGTTGCCGCTGATTTTTTTCGTCCCCGAACATCGCAGTCCGATTCAGGTCAGCAGCGGCACGATCAGGGCGGCTTATGCAGAACTCAAAGCGACCATGCAGAAGGTCGGGCAGTATCGCAATGTCGTGATTTTCCTGGGCGCGTACTGGCTGTACATAGGTGGTGTATTCACGGTCATCTTCATGGCCGTCAATTACGGTCAGCGTCTCGGCTTCGACGATCGCGACCTGGTCATGGCGCTGCTGATCACCAACTTCGTCGGCTTCCCGGCGACCTTTCTGTATGGCGTCGTCGCACATCGCTTCGGGGCCAAGTCGGGCATTAACTTCGCGCTGCTCGTCTACATCGTGATGTCCGCATGGGCCATCTATATGAAAGACGTGCGGCAGTTCTACGTGATGGCAATCGTGATCGGCACCGTGCAGGGCGGGGTGCAGGGGCTCAGTCGATCCCTTTACGCCTCGCTGATCCCTCCCGAGCAACCCGGCGAGTTTTTCGGCTTCTACAACATGATGACCAAGTTCGCCCACGTGCTTGGGCCCGCGATGGTCGCGGTTGCGGCCTCCTTGTCGGACGATCCGAAGTGGGTACTGCTGGCGCTGATGCCGTTGTTCCTGGTGGGCGGAATGCTGCTTGGCCTGGTGCGCGTCGAGCCAGCGGAATCGGTCAGGAAATAGAGCCGACCGTCACCTTCAGGCGTTCGAATGCCGGTTCCCGGTAAGGACCGTAACGTGCGTCGACGTAGGCTTCGGTAATCGAGGTGACCACGTCTTCCGGCAGTGCCTCGGCCTCCCTCGCGCGGCGCGCAAACTCGATCGCGGTCTCGCCGACAATGGGTTCAATGCCCGTCCTTTTGACGAATCGCTGGTAGAGAACCGAGGCCTCGTCCCTCGCGGGCGGACGGTAACGCAGTATCAGCAATACGCTGATCAACATGACGAGACTGACGACGATGGCAATCAGGGTTAGCATCATCTTGCGCCAGTTCGGGTCATCCATGCCGAGCCATTTCATGAAATCCTGCTGGTTCTCGGGGCCGTAGCCGAGAATCCACTCGTTCCACTTCGCGTTCAGGGCATCGATCGAGAGCGACAGCCTGTGCAGGAGTTCGGATGGTGCCGACAGGCCCCACGCGTCGCCGAGGCCCTCCAGCGCAGCACCGCTTGCGCCATAGTCGATACGCTCGGGTGCAACCGCCGCTGTCGGATCGACGCGATGCCAGCCGACGCCCTCGAGCCAGACCTCGGTCCAGGCATGCGCATCCGACTGGCGAACGCTAAGGTGACCGCCCATCGGGTTTATCTCGCCGCCGTGATAACCCAGCACGACCCGGGACGGGATGCCGGCACTGCGCATCATCACGGCAAAAGCGGAAGCGTAGTGCTCGCAGAATCCGCTTCGCGTATCGAACATGAAACGATCGACGGGATTGCTGCCCAGAGGTGGCGGCTCCAGCGTGTAGTAATACTCTTCCGTGTTGAACTTCGCGAGTACCGCGTTGATGAACGCCTGGTCGGAATCCACGGCGTCGCGCATTTCACGAGCCAACGCGGCAGTTTCCTGGTTGCTGCTTGCGGGGAGGTTTGAATACCAGTTGCGATACACCTGTGGCAGGTCCGACTCGACGCGATACTCGGGGAACGAAACGGCCTCGTAGGCAACGCGCTGGTCGATTGGAATCGATCGTGCAAGTTGCTGCTGCGGTCCCATGAAGGTCTTCGCCAGCGACCACGAAACAGGCATGTCGAGTGCGAAAACCCACTGTTGTCGGGTCGGTTCGAGCGTCACCTCGTACGAGATCGATTCTCCCTCAGTCACTATCTGGTCGCGGGCCGTGGTGCTGATCGCCGGCTCGCGCCCGGTCCAGCTGCGACCGTTGAACGTCGTGAGTACCAGGCCACGCCAGTACCGGTCCCGCGGGTCGGGTATCTGGCCATCGAACGACACACGAAATGCGACCTCGTTCGATAATGACAGGGAGCTGATGTCACCAGGGCTCATGCTGTCGCTGAGTCCCGTGGTTGCACGACTCGAGTCAATTGGCACGGCCCAGAACGGCGTGGCAAGGCGCGGGAAGAAAACCCACATCGCGAGCGCCAGCGGTGCCGCGTAAAGCAACAGGCGCCCACCCGTCGCGAAACTCAGTCGCGCCGGTTCCGTGGGACTGGCCGACATGCGCAGCCACGCCGTCATGATGACCGTGATGGCGACGAGCATGTAGGGCAGCGACCAAAGGTACTGCTCGCGCAACAAAGACGACATGACGAGGAAGATCGAAATGAACAGCAGCACGAACTGGTCGCGACGCTTGCGCGTCTCGAGGAGTTTCAGCGATGCCATCACTGCGAGCAGCGCCGACCCGGGACCCACACCGCTTATCGAGGAATACGTTACGAGCACTCCAAGAAAGCAGGCGAGCGCGAGTCCGGCGCGGAACCAGGCTGACGGCAACGGTCGTCGCCGTCTCTCGATCAGGTAGCGCCACACCGCGCAGCCGAAAAACGCGGCCGTTATCCAGTACGGCAGGAACTGCACGTGCGGTGCCACCGACAGGCCCAGTGCACCCAGCGTCCAGGGCAGGCTCGGCAGGAGGGACCCATCCGTACCGCGCGGCCGCGCCATCAGTCCCGCACCTCATCGTAAAGCGCAAGCGCCTCCAGGCAGGCGCGTCGATGCGCTTCGCCATGCGCAGGTTCGAAATCCGCTCCAGGAATACGCAGTCCGTAGTCTTCCAGTGTTCTGTCGGCGTCGACAATCCAGCGCGTCAGTATCGACAATCGTTGCTCGACGTTGAGACCGGCAATTTCGTCGAAATCGAACCACTGGCTGCTTGTATCCGCTCCCGCGAACTGCTTGGAAAGCAGCTGCCCGCTGCGCGCATAGGCTTTCCAGGCAACGTGCCGCGGGGAGTCTCCCTCGTGGTACTTGCGCAGGCCTGCGAAGTCCTCTTCGCCTCGCGCATCGTGTTGTCGATGACCATGCGCCACCATCGTTGGCGGCGGATCGGGAGGCCGCGTCGCGGGCTGCGGATAGACGAGGCCGGTAACGTCCATGTGCAGCCAGGCCCAGGCTCGAAAAAGTTCGAACGGGAACAGCGTGCGAATGCCGAAGCGTTCGAGCTTTATCCAGCCGCGCCGGGTTGTTGGCACGGACAGGACGAAGATCCTGCTTTCTCCCGGCTGTAAGTCCTTTATCTCGCTGAGTGCGCCGTCGCAATACAGGCGCATGCCATGACGGGCATTGCGTGAGTGGTTTGTGACTGCAATGCCGAAGCGGATCGACTGCCCGGCGAACACCGGTTCTGCACCCGCGAAAGTCAACTCGAGGCCGACGAGATTGCGCTGGCATTGATGCATCGCGACGAAGCCCACGCCAACGAGTATGAACGTCAGAACAAACGACAGGTTGTTGTTGTAGTTCATCGAGCCAAGCAGCATGGCGAACGCCATGATGCCGAAGACGATGCCCACGCCCGTTGGCAGAATATAGACGCGGCCGGGTCCCAGTCGCGTCGTCGATGCGTCGGAACCCTGGCGCTTGCGTGCCCACCGCCGGACGCGCTCGCCGGCGCCCGTCTTCAGAGAACTTGCGATCCCCTGGGCGCTACGGAATGGCCACGGAATCGAGGACATGCTGACAGGTCTCGGACGGGCTGCGGAAGCGGGTACCGCCGGCCGGTTTCAGGCGGTGGCCGGCAATGGCAGTGAAAACGGCCTGCACGTCGTCCGGGTAGACGCCCGAATGATTCTCGACGAACGCATGCGCACGCGCCGCCGCGACCAGTGCCTGCGCGCCGCGAGGCGAAAGTCCTATCTCGATATCGGCGGACTCGCGCGTGTGGCGAACCAGTGCCTGGATATAGTCGACGAGAGCATCGCCTACGTGCACGTCGCGTACCGATCTCTGCAGTGCCATGAGCGCGTCCGGTCCGGTCACGGCTTCTATTTCCTCGAGCATCGAGCGCCGATCCGTACCCGCGATCAGCTCACGTTCGCTTTCTTCGTTGGGATATCCCAGTTCCACGCGCATCAGGAAGCGGTCGAGTTGCGACTCGGGCAGTGGGAAGGTGCCGATCTGGTCACCCGGATTCTGCGTTGCGACGACAAAGAAGGGCTCCGGTAGCGGGCGTGTGTTGCCGTCCACCGAGACCTGGTATTCCTCCATGGCTTCGAGCAAGGCACTTTGCGCTTTGGGCGTCGCGCGATTGACCTCGTCCGCCAGGACGAGTTGGGAGAATACGGGGCCCGGTTGAAATTCGAACTCGCCGCTATTCTGTCGGAACACGGACACACCGATGATGTCCGCGGGAAGCAGGTCGCTCGTAAACTGAATTCGTGAATAGCTCAGGCCGAGCACACGCGCAAGCGCCTGGGCGAGCATTGTCTTGCCGAGGCCCGGAAGATCCTCGATGAGCAGGTGTCCGCGCGCCAGCAGGCAGGCCAGCGCAAGCGTGATCTGAGGGTCTTTGCCGAGGATTATGCGGCCGAGCGATTTTTGCGCACTTTCAATAATGCTGCGCTGCTCGTCTCGGCTGGTGCGCAAGGTCTCAAGCGTGTTTCCGCGCTGCATCCCTAAGTCCTCGATTTGTCAGATAATTCTGCTAATTTTCAATGGTCGCCGATGCGTCGTTGAAATGCACTGACGCACCAACCAGACTGTGATGCAGTGCTCAAAATGCGCGCGTGTCAGGCGAGTTCGTCGAGCTTTTCGAGCTGCTCCGTGAGCTGGCTTATCGTCTTCTCGAATTCGACAGCTCGCTCTCGCTCTTGTGAGACTACGGCAGGCGGCGCGTTGTTCACAAAATTTTCATTGCCGAGCTTGCCGTTCGTGCGGGCCAGGTCGGCACGCACCTTGTCCATTTGCTTGTCGAGCCTTGCACGCTCGGCGTCGACATCGATGAGTCCCTTCATCGGGACGAGCAATCGCATGTCACCGAGCAGTGCCGTGGCCGCTGCGGGCGGCTTCTCGCCGTCGGCAAGTATCTTCACCGACTCGACACGACCGACGCGCTGCAACAGCAACTGCAAACGCTGCGCACGCTGTTCATCGATATCGTCAGCGTGTTGCAGCAGCACGGGTAATGCCTTGCCGGGTGAGATGTCCATTTCTCCGCGGATCTGCCGAATACCGAGGATGAATTGTTGCACCCACTCGATGTCGGCGACGGCCACGTCGTCAGCAGCGTCGTCAGAGGGATCCGGGTAGGGGCGCAGCATGATCGTGTCGCCTTCGATGCCGGCACGCTTCGCGACCGGTTCCCAGATTTCCTCGGTCACGAACGGGATCAGCGGGTGCAGCAGGCGCAGTAAGGCCTCGAGCACCTCGATCAGCGTCTTCTGCGTTCCGAGGCGCATCGCCTCCGAGGACTCATCCGACTGCAATACGGGCTTGGATAATTCGAGGTACCAGTCGCAGAACTCGCGCCAGGTGAACTCGTAAACCGACTGCACGGCCAGGTCGAGGCGATACGTGGCGAAATGCTTGTGCACGGCGCGCGTCGTTTCGTCGAAACGCGTGCGTATCCAGCGATCGGCAGCGCTCAGCTCGAATTCGCCATCACCCATCGACTCGGTGTTCATGAGTACGTAGCGCGCAGCGTTCCAGAGCTTGTTGCAGAAATTCTTGTAACCCGCGATGCGGCCGAGGTCGAAACGAATGTCACGCCCTGTCGTTGCGAGTGAGCCGAAGGTCATGCGCAAGGCATCACAGCCATGCGCGTCGATACCATCGGGAAAATGCTGGCGCGTGGCTTTCTCGATCTTGGGTGCCAGGTGATCCTGCATCATCCCGGCCGTGCGTTTTTCAACCAGCGATTCGAGATCGATGCCGTCGATGAGGTCGAGCGGGTCGAGCACGTTGCCCTTCGACTTGGACATCTTCTGGCCATCCTGGTCGCGGATCAGGCCGTGGATGTACACCTCGTGAAATGGAACGTCGCCCATGAACTTGATGCCCATCATGATCATGCGCGCGACCCAGAAAAAGATGATGTCGAATCCCGTGACCAGGACATTACCCGGGTAGAATTCATCGAGCGCTCTGGACTTCTCGGGCCAGCCCAGGGTGCTGAACGGCCACAATGCCGACGAAAACCACGTATCGAGTACGTCGTCGTCCTGGCGCAGCGCGACATTCTTCGCAAGGCCGTGCTTCTCGCGAACGTCACCTTCGTCGTGCCCGACGTAGATGTTGCCGTCAGCGTCGTACCAGGCGGGAATTCGATGTCCCCACCACAACTGGCGGCTTATGCACCAGTCCTGGATGCTGTACATCCAGTCGAAGTAGGTCTTCGACCAGTTTTCGGGAACGAATCGGATCTTGCCGGTCTCGACCGCCTCGATGGCCGGTTTGGCGAGGGGCTCGATCTTCACGTACCACTGGTCGGTCAGGTAAGGTTCGACGACCGCATGCGAGCGGTCGCCCCGCGGCGTCTTGATCGTGTAGTCCTCGATTTTCTCGAGCAGCCCGAGTTCTTCGAACTCGACGACGATCTTCTCGCGGGCGACGAAACGATCGAGGCCCCGGTAGTTCCCGGGCACCTCGTCATTGAGCGCCGCGTCATCGGTCAGGATGTTGTACATCGGCAAACCGTGGCGCTTGCCAATTTCATAGTCGTTGAAGTCGTGCGCCGGCGTGATCTTGACACAACCTGTGCCGAACTCCGGGTCAACGTATTCGTCGGCGATGATCGGGATGCGGCGGCCGACAATAGGCAATTCGACCTCTTGCCCGATGAGATTTGCGTAACGCTCATCGTCGGGATGAACAGCAACCGCGCTGTCGCCGAGCATGGTCTCCGGACGGGTCGTGGCAACCACCATGTGGCCCTCGCCCGAAACCAGCGGGTACCTGAAGTGCCACAGGCTGCCGTCCTCGTCGGCCGAAAGAACCTCGAGGTCGGACAGTGCGGTGTGCAGCACAGGGTCCCAGTTGACGAGTCTCTTGCCACGGTAGATCAGTCCTTCTTCGTACAGATCGACGAAGACCTTCCTGACAGCTTCCGAGCAACCTTCATCCATGGTGAATCGGTCGCGGCTCCAGTCCACCGAGGCGCCGAGGCGGCGCGTCTGTTGCTCGATCTGCCCACCCGATTCTTCTTTCCACTGCCAGACACGTTCGACAAATTTGTCACGACCCAGGTCACGCTTCGACTTGCCCTCGGCATTGAGCAGTCGTTCGACGACCATCTGTGTCGCGATACCGGCGTGATCCATCCCCGGCTGCCAAAGTGCGCGGTCACCTTTCATGCGGTGGTAGCGCGTCAGCGCATCCATGATCGTGTCCTGGAACGCATGGCCCATGTGCAGCGTGCCGGTCACGTTGGGCGGCGGGATCATGATGCAATAGGGAGCGCCGTCGCCGCGCGGGGCGAAATAGCCTTGCTCTTCCCAGCGCTCATAGATGCGCTGTTCGATTTCCCTGGGCTGGTAGGACTTGTCCATCAGAGTTTATGTGTCTGGATCGAATGACCCTGGTTGCGATACTCGACGAAACGCTGACGGCTCAGCCGCCTGCAGTTTTCGTCGGAGGTTACTAGCTCTGCGACGCGCGGGAAAGAGTCGGCGAACGCGGGTATCTCGTCACAGAGATTAATCAGGAGGTCGCGTGGTTCGATGCCGTCGGTCTCGCTGCCGATCATGACGGGCGACGATTCCGTGCCGTCGCTACTGCCAGTGACGCAATGCGGGACAAAACTGCCGTCCCGAAACGTCCACAACAACTCGGCAATCTGCACGGCGTCATTCGGGCTTTTCGTGTGAATGTAAACCGTGTTTTCGAGCCTGTAAGCCTTCTCGGCCAGCTTGCAGGCGAGCGTGTAGCGTGAGCGTTCGTCGACGCGCTGCAGCACGTAGAAATCAATCCTTGCCATGGTTCTGCGTCAGGGTATCGAACGACTGCGTGCCAGCAGCAGTTGTGAAAGCAACGGCACGGGACGGCCTGTCGCGCCTTTCTTGGCGCCGCTCTTCCACGCCGTTCCGGCGATATCCAGATGGGCCCAGGCCATGCCGTCAGTGAACTTGCCGAGAAAGCACGCGGCCGTGATGGCCCCACCCGTGGGTCCGCCAATATTCGCCATATCGGCGAAATTGCTCTTCAACTGCTCGACGTATTCGTCGCCCATCGGCATTGGCCAGATCAGGTCGGTCGAATCGTTGCCGGCGGACACCAGTTCGGCGCTCAGGTCCTCATCGTTGCTCATCAAAGCGGAACGGTGCTTGCCGAGTGCTACGACGCAGGCGCCCGTGAGCGTGGCAACGTCGATGATTGCGGCCGGCTTGAAGCGCCTCGAGTAGGTCAACGCATCGCAGAGGATCAGGCGGCCTTCGGCGTCCGTGTTGAGTACCTCGACGGTTTGCCCCGACATGCTCTTGACGATGTCTCCAGGCTTGGTGGCGAGGCCGTCGGGCAGATTCTCAACGGCGGGTACGACGACATTGACATTGATCGGCAATTTCATCTTCACAACCGCCGCCATCGTGCCGATTACCGCGGCGGCACCGCACATGTCGAATTTCATTTCATCCATGCCCGGTCCCGGCTTGAGCGAGATGCCACCGGCATCGAACGTAACGCCCTTGCCGACGAGGACGACGGGTTTATCGCTGCCACCGCCCTTGTATTGCATCACGATCAGCTTTGCAGGTTCCCGTGTGCCGGAGGTCACGGAAAGCAGGGAGTGCATGCCGAGACGTTTCATCTCCGCCTCGCTGAGCACCCGCGTCGTCAGCTGGCCTTTGCCCTGTGCGAGCTTCCTGGCCGTGCGGGCGAGAAAAGAAGGCGTGCAAACATTACCGGGAAGATTGCCAAGGTCTCGCGCGAGCGAAACGCCCGCGGCAATCGCGTCACCGTGCCCGGCGCCCTTCATGGCCTGTCCGCTGTCGCCACGTTTTGCGATCGCCAGTCCGATTTTCCGAAGCGGGCTGGCCGCTTTCTTGCGACCCGATTTCATCTGCGTGAAACGGTACAGGGTTTCGCCAATCGCCTCCGCAGTGTGTCGCGCCAGGTAGTATGGTGTGCCGTCGGCCGTGGGCTCGAGCGTCAGGCAATTGAGCAGCTGTTTCGCCTTTGTCTTCGACACCACCTGAGTCGTGGCAGCCATGGCTTTGCGAAATGCCTTGACATTGAATTCGCCGAGCTTGCCGAGGCCGGCAACGGCGACACGATTTGCCTTAACGCCGGCGACGCCGGTCAGCACCGTGCAGCGCCCGACCTGCGCGGAGACGTCTCCGCTCCTGATCAGGCGACGGATTTCACCCTTACTTGCCGCGTCGATATCGGTGGCCCCAGCCCCCAGCTTGCCGCGTTCGTAGATGCCGACGACGACGCAGTCGATGGCGCGGCGAGAGGGTTTGCTCGTAGTGGCGAAATATTCCATGGATGTGGCGTACCTTGTTGTTTTTTACGGGACTGTCGCGAACAAAAGCGGTAGTCTAACTGTTTCGGCTGAAAGCAGCCATGCTATTCCGGGACACCGATGACCCGAATCCTTGATCGGTACATTTTTCGCGAAATCACGCTGACCTGGCTCGGCGTCACGATGGTGCTGATGCTGATCCTGCTGACTAACCAGTTCGCGAGGGTGCTCGGCGACGTGGCCAAGGGCAAGCTCCCGAAGGATGCGGCCTTCGACGTTATCGGTCTGTCCGTGGCACAGTACCTGACGATTCTCGTTCCGGTCGGACTGTTCCTGTCGGTCATGCTGGCGCTGGGCCGCCTTTATCGTGACAGCGAGATGCCCGCGATGATGGCTTGCAGAATTGGCCCTTCTGGCGTCTACAGGCCCCTTCTATGGCTCTTGATTCCGTTGGCTCCCGCCGTTGCCTGGCTGTCGGTCGCGGGTGCGCCGCAGGCGCTGGCAGCCGTCGACCGTATCGGCGCGGAGGCGCGTCGCGAAGCGGACCTTGCGAGCATCGAACCGGGCCGATTCACCGTGTTCGGTTCGGACCAGGCGGTTGTGTATGGCGAAAGCGTGACGCCGGAAGGGGACATGGAAAACGTGTTCCTTCAACGGCAGGCCGATAACGGCCTGGTTGAGGTAGTGGTCGCGGATCGCGGTGAACAGATCGACTCTGAAGACCAGGACTACCGGCTGCTGGTGCTGCACGATGGTCGCCGCTACGAAGGGGTCCCGGGCACTTCGCAGTTTCGCGTCGTCGAGTTCGCCGAACACGGCATACCTTATCGGCTGCCGAGTCTCGAAAGAGCAGATCCGAAGCCACGAGCGATGTCATTTTCGGGTCTGCGAAAGTCTGGTGCACCGGAGCATGTGGCGGAACAGCAGTGGCGCATCAGCGTTCCACTCGCGACGATCTTCCTCGCGTTTCTCGCCGTGCCGCTCAGCAAGAGCCGGCCGCGCGCTGGTCGCTACGGCCGACTCGCCGTTGCACTGCTGGTTTTCATCATCTACTTCAACATGCTCAGCGCCGCCAAGGCGTGGATCGAACAGGAGAGCATCTCGCCCGCCCTGGGGCTCTGGTGGGTGCACGCCTGCGTCGTTGTGCTGACGATTTCCTTGCTTGCCTACCAGAACAACTGGCACAAGCGCTTACTGCCGTGAATAGTATTCTGACTCAATACCTGATGCGCACTATCTTCATGGGGACTGCGCTCGTGCTCATCGTTCTGCTGGCTCTGGCCGGGCTGTTCGAGTTCATCGGCGAACTCGACGACACGCGTGGCAACTATCAGACGGCGAGTGCGGTGCTATACACCTTGCTGCGTTTGCCGAACCTCGCTTTCGAAATGCTGCCCGTTGCCACCCTGATCGGTTCCCTGCTTGGACTGGGCGGCCTTGCGGCGAACAGCGAGTTTATCGTCATGCGATCGGCCGGCCTGTCGGTTGGCAAGTTGTCCCGCATGGTGGCTCTGTCCGGCCTGCTGCTGCTCATCGTCACTGGCATGATCGGCGAGTTCATCGGTCCGCCACTGGATCTTTATGCGCGCAACATGCGGACTGAGGCTCGTTACGCAAAAGATGGCGAGCGCCTGGGAAGCGCGACCTGGGTCAAGGATGGTCCCGTGTTCCTGCACCTTGAGCGCGTCAGTTCGGAGTTCGAGTTTGGCAGCATCTACCTGTTTCGTTTCGATGAAAACGACAACCTGGACGCCATCGCGCTGGCCGAGAATTCGGGTATCGACGACGCCGACAACTGGATTCTGCAGAACCTGCATGAGACCCGCTTCGAGGGAGACGGGGTCAAGGTTGTCGAGTCGTCACTTGCCGTCGAGTCCTTCGAAGTCAATGCTGAGCTTCTGGGCAGTTCGCTGGCCAAACCCCTGAGCCTGTCCGCCCGGGGACTGTTCGTGTATATCGACTACCTGAAACGCAACGATCTCGACGCGTCGCGGTACGAGTCGGAGCTCTGGTACCGTGCATCGCGAACCTTGACCGTGATCATCATGCCAATACTGTCGCTGGCCTTCGTGTTTGGTTCCCTGCGCACGGGTGGCGCGGGCGGCAGGCTCATGATCGGCGTCATCATCGGGCTCGCCTATTACCTGGGCAGCGAAACGCTGGCGAATTCGGGGCAGGTATATAATCTCAATCCGATACTCGTAAACTGGTTGCCATCCTCGCTCCTGCTACTGGTCACGCTCGTAGCGCTGTCCCGCGTCCGCTAGCCGGACTTTGTCTCGCGCGGGTAGTGGACCAGGCGCGTATGACTGATCCTGTCATGCCACGTGAGATTCTCGCTGTCCCAGAGTTGCCACAAGAATCCCAGGCCCAGGGGAAGCCACGACAGCAAGGACGCGAATAATCGCAGGCTGGCCTGTGCGATGGTCGGCACCTCGCCCTGGTCGTTCTCAAGTTGCAGTCGCCACGATTGCATCCCGAGCGTGCGTCCCGGACCGCTCCAGAAACCGACGAAAAAGGCATAGATGACGATCAACAGCGTTACCTGGTAGACGATGTTGTCGCCACGTTCGACGGGTTCGCCACCGCGAGCGGCGATGAACGGAATCGTTGCGAGAAACAACAATGCGCCAACGAGCAATGCGTCGTACAGCATGGCGGCAATTCGCCGCAGGAAGCCCGCGTTCTGCATGGGTCAGAGGTTTCCGAAATAGTCGGACATGCGCTTGCGCATATCCTTGTCAGGTAAATCGCCGAAGCCGGCGCGCAGATTGTCGATCATGTGATGCGGCTTGCTGGTGGCCGGAATGGCGCAGCTTACCGCAGGATGGCTGATGATGAACTTAAGAAAGAACTGGCCCCAGGACTTGGCGAAACCGGCGGCGAAGTCCGGTAATTTCCTGTCAGCGACCGCGCGAAACAGCCGACCGGACTGGAAGGGCCGGTTGATAAGCACGGCGATCCCCATCTCCCTGGCGAGCGGCAACACGCGCTGCTCGGCTTCGCGTTCGCCGAGCGAGTAGTTGATCTGGATGAACTGCGGCTCGAATTCGCGCATTTCGCGTTCCAGCGCCGCGTGGGCGCCCGCCGTGTAATGCGTCAGACCGTTGTAGCGAATACGACCGCGGTCCTGCCATTCGCGGATCGTCTCCATATGCAAGGCCGTGTCGCGCATATTGTGAACCTGCATCAGGTCGATCGTGTCAGTCCTCATGAGCTCGAACGAGCGCTGCATTTGCGCGGCTCCCGACTCGCGGCCGTCGGTCCAGACCTTAGTGGCCAGAAACAAGTCTTTACGAGCCGCACCGGAAGCGATGACATCGCCGATGACCTTTTCGGAGCGGTTGTACATTGGCGAAGTGTCGATAACGCTGCCGCCGCTCGTTGTGAGACGGTCGATGATTTCGCGCCGCTCCGCGATCGCCTCCGTCGTGCTCGCGACGTCAAAGACACTGTAGGTGCCGAGCCCGATGACCGGGAGTTGCTCCCCTGTTGCCGGGATCCTGGTAGTTCGCATGGTGGATTCTCCAGATGCCAGCAATGTGCCGGGCATGATGCCCATCATGGTGCCGGCTGCGAGTACTTCTCTGCGGTTCCACTTCTTCATTACACACCACTCTCTTTGAGCGCTTTGGCCTTGCGTTTATAGTCACGGCCGAGCCACAGCGCAACGGCTGCTGAAACGAGCGCAAACGGCAACATCACGACCGAAATTGCCGCCATCCCCATTCCGATCATTGACAGAAGCTTGACGGACCAGGAACCGATAACGTCATTTCCGCGATAGACGGCCGTATCGATTGCGTTCTTGGTCTTGTATTTCTCTTCCGGTGTGACGACGGAATACAGCATGTCCGTCGACGGCTTGGCAAATCCGAAGCCGAGGCCGCGTCGGACCACGTCGAGGACTGCGACGGCCATTAGCGTTGGTTCCATTGCAAGTATCGCGAACCCGATTATCGATGCAAAGGGAAACAGGAAGAGCGAACGGCCGATTCCAAATCGCGTAACGACCTGCTTGACCAAGAACATCTGCGCGATGAGCGCTAACGCATTCTGCGCGACATTCATGTTAGAGAAGAATTGTGTACGGGCGTTGGGGCTCAGGATCGCCGTTTCAATGAGTTCGGCGCGGAACATGTACAAGGCTGTGCCGAGGAGACTCGCGATCAGTGACATGAACGCGATGCCGAGAAAGTAGTTTGACGAAAGCAGGTGGGTAATACCCGCAAGCGGGTTGCCGCCGAGGGGCTTGTCGCTCTCGACGGTCTGGTCGATCTCATCTTCGTGTTCCCGGTGAACCCAGTCTTTTAGTCGGCCAATACAGAGCACTGCGACCAAAAGTACAACTGCCGAAATGGGCAGCAGATTCTGAAAACCGACCTTGATGATGAGCGAACTCGTAATCACACTCCCGACAAGCGCACCTATACTGCCTCCGGAGGTAATAAGGCCGAACAGTCGGCGACCCTGTTCGCGTGTGTAGATGTCCGCCATAAAGCTCCAGAACACGGACACGACGAACAGGTTAAATACGCTGACCCACACGAAGAAGATGCGGCCAAGCCAGATATACTCCCGGTCTGCGTCAATCGATTGCGAGAACACAAACCAGAAAATCAGCATGTTCGAAATAAAGAACAGGTAGACCCAGGGAAGGAATGTGCGGCGCGGAAAACGCGAAGCAACCCAGCCGAAGGCCGTGGTTGCGAAAATCATGACGACGAAAGTGCCGATAAAGAGGTACGGTATGGTATTCGGCCCGCTGCCTACCGCCATCTCCTCGCGAACCGGCCGAATGATGTAATAAGAGGAGAGGACACAAAAGAAATAGGCAAATGACCACGCGACGGCCACATACTCGTGGCGCTCGAGGCCGAAGATCCTGTCGAGCACGAGCTTGCGTGTATTTTCCAGGGGTGACGCGGCCATGTGGGTGGTCGTTCATTGAGCGGGGCTCAATAGTCACAGAAAACAGGTAAAAGTCCCAGAGGGGGAGGAGATTCAATGGAGATTCTTGCGATCGTCACAATCCTGGCGCTCGGCCAGTTCGTGTACTTTTCGATACAGGTCGGATCCTACCGCGGCAAGTATGGCGTTAAGGCGCCCGCGGTTTCGGGAGCGCCCGAGTTCGAGCGCATGTTCCGCGTGCAACAGAACACGATGGAGCAGCTCGTCGTCTTCCTGCCGGCGCTCTGGATCTTCGGTCACCTGGTAAAGCCTTCCTATGCGGCCGGCTTTGGGCTCGTCTACATCGTGGCCCGATTCATCTACCGCGCCGAGTATCTCAAGGATCCAGCCAGCCGTTCTCCTGGCTTCACGCTTTCGTTCCTGCCTACCGCCGTCATGCTTGTCTGGTCGTTGGTCGTGGCCGTGCGCATACTCTTCTAGCCGGGGAGTCGTCGCGGCAGCCTCCAACCTGTTGCCGATTGACGTCCCTGGACAAGTTCCTGGTGTCAAAGGAATATAGATAGCGTCTACACCGCCTTAATCTGAGTGCATGGGAACCCGCAATGTGTAAAAGCGGGTTTGTCGATGCGCGAGGTTGGGCAGGTGCTTGCAATAGTCATTACAATCCTGATACCGGTGACGCTCGTTTTCGCGGGCGTGTCCATCCGTGTTGTCCTAGAGGGGCTTCACGGTCCTTCCAGCAGTGAGCATCTCCTGGTCAGGCTCCTCGCCCGAGTCGCCGGATTTGTCATCGTATGCGGCATGTTGAGCGCGCTCGTCTATTGCGGCTACGCGCTGCTCGGGTTCCTGGGTTGGCTGGCCTGACAAGCGCCGAACAAGCAGGGTGCTACCGAGACAGCGATGGCGCCAGAAGTCAGGTTTTTGGCGCCCGAGGACGCTTCGCGAAAACCTATAGGCCTGTAAATTGCGTCCGGTTCACTTGCCGGAGGAATTCATGGCCGTCCTAACAGCGTGTGAGGGTATTGATCGCGTCTATTTCGAGCTGAGCAGGCACCCGGAATGGCTGTGGCCGCGCGATCCCGCGGCTAGTATTCCCGGCGGACTCGCCGAGGAATTGCTGTCGTTCAGCAACGACGTGGCGACGACCGCCTGGCTCTTGCTCGTTTGGCAGGAAGAGCACGTCGCAACCGACTTCGTCAGGAACGTTCAAGTCGATCGTGTCTACGAGGAGTTCAGGACACACGCCGAAACGAGCCGCGCGGCCAGGGAGCGGCTGGCGGAAGAGGTGGATGGCCTGATCGAGAGCGCCAGAATTTACCGTGATCGCATCTGGAACCTGATCGAGAATGGCGTGATCGTCGATAACGAACAGGTGCGAGACTATTGCTCCGCGAAGCTCGGACGGATGCTGAACGCCTGGTTCGATTATCGGGAGAGATTGCAGAAAGTCGCTGGTGCCTGGTAACGGGTCTGTATCGCATTGGGGGATTGGCTCGAATCGCGGAACTGCGATAGGGGATTGGCTCGAATCGCCTAGGGGCGATTCTCGGGCCTGCGGCCCAGCTGCGCTGCCCAAAACGCTATCGCGTTTTGTCGAACCAGTGCTTCAAATCCTCCACAGGAAGAACAAAACAAATAAAAAAGGGCCTCAAGGGCCCTTTTCATTTGTTTGGCACTCCCTAGGGGATTCGAACCCCTGTTACCGCCGTGAGAGGGCGGCGTCCTGAACCACTAGACGAAGGGAGCGGAGTCAGCCGGTCCTACCGAACCGGGGGCGCTATTATAAGGCCGCGATCCAAATGCTCAAGCCAAATCAGGCTTTTTTTGGCACTTCCGCGGAGTGGCGCTGCTATGATACGAGAGCTTCTCTAATTCAAGCGGAACTTCATTTGAAAAATAGCGGTAACCCGGGGTCAAAAGAGCCACAAATAATTCCCCGCGCCGCCCACAACGTCACCCGGGGCGAGTTCTCCAAGAGTGCGCTCAAGGTCCTGTACCGGCTACACAAAGCCGGTTACCAGGCATTCCTGGTCGGTGGTTGTGTTCGCGATGCCATGCTCGAGCTGCATCCCAAGGACTTTGACGTTGCGACCAATGCGACGCCCGAAGAGGTGCGTGCCTTATTCGGCAATTGCCGCCTGATCGGCCGGCGGTTCCGTCTCGCGCATGTCCGTTTTGGTCGCGAGATCATCGAAGTCGCCACGTTTCGTGCGGCGGCTGTACACGTCGATGACGATTCCGCCCTTGACCGGCAGGGCCGCATCCTGCGCGACAATGTTTACGGGAGCATTGACGAGGATGTCTGGCGGCGTGATTTCACCTGCAACGCGCTCTATTACAACATTGCCGATTTCAGTATCTGGGACTACGCAGGTGGGGTGAAAGACGTCGAAAGACGGCGACTCGTCCTGATCGGAGATCCCGAGCTGCGGCTTCGCGAAGATCCGGTCCGCATGCTCCGAGCCGTAAGGTTTGCCGCGAAACTCGACTTCACGATCGATCCGGCCGTTGTCGAGGCCATGCACCACCATGCACACCTGCTATCGAACGTGCCGGCGGCGCGCCTGTTCGACGAGTTCCTGAAGCTGTTCCAGGCCGGGCACGCGGAACTGACCTTCAACCTGCTGCGCGAGCATGGTCTGTTTGCCGAGATGTTCCCGGCGACCGAGCAGGAGCTGCTGGGCAATGAGGACTTTATGGGCTTCGTCACGGCGGCCCTGCAAAATACCGACCGGCGTGTCGCGGCCGGCAAGTCGGTAACGCCAATGTTCCTGCTGGCTGTCTTCTTCTGGTTGCCGGTACAGAAACTCGCGGCCGTTCTTCGATCCAGGGAGAAAATGTCCGAGTCGCAGTCTTTGAGCCTTGCGTCATACGACATCGTTGCCGAGCAACAACGCAGGATATCGATTCCCCGACGTTTCACGGTGCCGATGCGCGAGATGCTGGCGTTGCAGCCGCGTTTCGAGCAGAGGGGGGGGCGCCGCGCCATGAAGCTACTCGAGCATCGACGCTTCCGCGCCGCCTACGATTTCATGTTGTTGCGCTCGGAGGTCGGGCAGTTTGACGCTGACGCGGCGAAATTCTGGACGGATGTGCAGACGCAGTCATCCAGCGAACGTGACGCCAGTTTCCAGATGCAGTCAAAGCCCGGCAAGAAACGGCCGCCGCGACGCCGCCGCCGGCGACGCAAAAAGACGCAAGCCTGAGGGCGCGTCAGTGACGAGCTCGAGCAACACGCGCTGGTGCCCGGCCTACATCGGTCTCGGCAGCAATCTGCAAGGCCCGAGCGGGCAGCTCGAAAGTGCCATTGAATCGCTCTCGACGATCGACAGGACACGTCTCATCACGCGCTCGGCGCTTTATCGCTCGGCGCCTTTCGGCGGCATCGAGCAGCCCGATTACGTCAACGCGGCGGCCGCACTGCTCACTGCGCTGGACGCGCGGCAGTTGCTCGAAGAGCTGCAACAGATAGAGCTGCGCCGCGGGCGGCAACGCGATGGTATGCGCTGGGGCCCGCGCGTCATTGATCTTGACTTGCTCGTGTTCGCGAGCCAGTCCATCGAGGAGCCGGGCCTGGTGGTTCCGCACCCGGGCATTGCCGAGCGAAATTTTGTATTGTTGCCGCTCAAAGAGATTGCGCCGGGGCTCGTGATCCCGGGCCTGGGCCCGGTGGCGAATCTCCCGGTTAACATGGATGAACCGCAAATCGAGCGCATTGCTTAAGGGAAATCGTGTCCATCAGTCAGTTGCAAACCAGTGCGGCTCGCTATATCGCCATCGAAGGCCCGATTGGCGTCGGTAAGACGGCGCTCGCGAGGCGCCTGGCGGACAGCCTGGCGGCGGACCTGGTCCTGGAGGAAGTCGAGGAGAACCCGTTCCTGGAACGCTTCTACCGCGACGGTCGTTCGGCTGCTCTGCCCGCGCAGATGTTCTTCCTGTTTTCGCGTGCGCGCCAGGTAGAGGATATGCGGCAGCCCGACCTTTTTTCGAACGTGCGCATATCGGACTACCTGTTTACGAGGGACCGCTTGTTCGCGGAGCTGAACCTGGATGCTGAAGAGCTCAAGCTCTACGACCAGATCGCCGAGAACCTCGCCGTAGAGGCTCCGGTGCCCGACCTCGTAATTTACTTGCAGGCCTCGGTCGATGTGCTGATGCGACGGCTGGCGCGTCGCAACGCCGCATACGATCGCTTTATCGAGCCCTCGTATCTCGAGAGACTGACGGACGCATACGCCCGGTTCTTTCACGCGTATGATGACGGCCCATTGTTGATCGTCAATGCCTCACAGATTGACCCTGTGAATAACGACGCCGATTACGAACAGTTGTTTCAACAAATAGAGCGCACGACGGGCGGTCGCCACTTCTTCAACCCCGTGGCCGCGGCACTGGCTTAAGCGCTCGAGGAAAACCATGTACACGCAACTCGAACAACGCGGGATGTCGGAACCGCCGGTCAACGTCGCGACCTTGCGCAAGATGAAGGCAGAGAGCGAACCCATAGCGTGCCTTACCGCTTACGATGCCAGCTACGCCGCACTGGTCGATGCGGCCGGTACTGATCTCGTGTTGATCGGCGATTCTCTGGGAATGGTCATCCAGGGGCACGATACGACTGTGCCCGTGACGGTCGACGACATCATCTATCACTCGCAAAATGTCGCTCGCGGCCTGCGACGTGCGTTCCTTGTCGCTGACATGCCGTTCATGAGCTACACCGAGCCCGGCCAGGCACTCGACAACGCGGTGCGCCTGATGCAGGAAGGCGGCGCAATGATGATCAAGCTCGAGGGCGGCGATGGCCAGATAGAGATCGTCAAACACCTGGCGCGCCACGATATTCCGGTCTGTGCGCACCTGGGACTCAAGCCGCAATCGGTGCACAAGATCGGCGGTTTCCGGGTACAGGGCAGGGAGCCCGAGAAGGCAGAAGAGATGCTGGGATCGGCAAAACGCCTGCAGGACGCGGGAGCAGATATCGTTTTGCTCGAGTGCGTGCCGAACGAAGTGGGACAGATCATTACCCAGGCGCTCGACGTCCCGGTTATCGGCATCGGTGCGGGTCCCGATGTCGACGGCCAGATCCTCGTGCTGTATGACATTCTCGATATCACGCAGGGTCGTACGCCGAGATTCGTCAGGAACTTTCAGGAAGGCTGCAACTCGCCATTGCAGGCCATCGGGGCCTTTGTCGAGGCCGTAAAGAACCGTAGTTACCCCGCGCCCGAGCATTGCTTTTCCTAGTCCAGGTATTGATCACACGTGAAAGTCGTACACAGCAAGGAAGATCTCGACGAACAGATCGCCGAGTGGCGTCACAATGACGAGCATGTTGCGCTCGTCCCCACAATGGGAAGCCTGCATACAGGGCACCTGTCGCTGGTCGAGTTGGCGAGGGAACACGCGGAACGGGTTATCGTCAGCATCTTCGTCAATCCGACACAATTTGGTGAAAGTGAGGACTTCGACGAATATCCGCGCTCTCTGGAGCTCGATAAACGGCGTTTGAAGACAACCGCCGCCGACCTGATCTTCGCTCCCGACGTTGCGACCGTTTATCCGTTCGGTACCGAAAACGCGACGATCGTTTCTGTGCCCGGCCTTACGGAGAATTTCTGCGGCGCGTCGCGACCCGGTCATTTTGACGGTGTTACAAGCGTTGTCGCTCGGCTGTTCGCGCTCGTGCAGCCCGATGTGGCCGTGTTCGGCCAGAAAGACTACCAGCAGCAACTTGTGATTCGTCACATGGCTGAAGACATGAACCTGCCAGTCTCGATTATCACGGCCGAGACCATCCGCGAAGAGGACGGTCTGGCGATGAGTTCGCGCAACGCCTACCTGTCGGATGAGGAGCGCAGCGTGGCTCCTGTGCTTTTCGAAACGCTGAGCTCGGTCGGTGAAGAACTACAAAACGGCCGCCGTAATTTTGCCGACCTCGAGTCGAAGGCTGCAAAAGAACTCCGGGACGCCGGGTTTGTAGTGGATTACTTTGCCATTCGTCGCGCGCAGAGCCTGGAGGTGCCGGATCGCGACTGCGATGAGCTCGTCGTGCTGGTTGCTGCAGAGCTGGGCGCCGCGAGACTCATCGACAATATTGTCGTGACGGTCTGAGCGCTCCGGACTAGCGCGATACGATGTTGCGTCCGGCGTGTTTGGCGCGGTACAGCGCCGCGTCTGCGTCGCGAATCAGGGAGTCCAGGGTGCCGTTCGGCTGCAGCTCGGCGACGCCCATCGATATTTCAATAGGGATCTGAATCAGCGAGTCGGTGCCATCGCCGGTCGTTCCGCAGACGGATTGTCTAACCCGTTCACCAATGACCATTGCCTGCTCGGCATCTACGCCGGGCAGCAGGACCGAGAACTCGTCACCGCCGTAGCGGACGAGCAAATCTTTGGGCCGAAACTGCGCACGCAATACCCTCGACACCGCGGACAGCGCCCGATCGCCGGCGATGTGTCCGAACATGTCGTTGAACTTCTTGAAGTTGTCGACATCGATCATCATCAGGGTGACAGGTTCGTTCTTACTCACACAGGCCGCGATCTCGAGAGGAAAGGTCTCCTGCATCGCGTGCCGGTTTGCCAGGGTCGTCAGCGCGTCGGTCGTCGCATGCCGCTCGAACTTGCGAATCTCGCCATAGCTATCGGCGATGACCCGATTGTGGCTGCGTACCCGCTCGGACAGGACTACCAGCAGGTTCTTCGCGAACTCGTGCGATGCGTCGACCATGTCCCATAGCACCGACTGGTGGATGACCAGCATATGCGTGTCCTCGGCACCAATCACGTAGGCCGATGGATCGCGGTCTTCGATGATGGACATTTCACCGACACAGGCCCCCATTTCCATTGTCGCGAGGATCGGCGTTTCGGGCGAGCCGACATGAACGTTCAAACTGCCCGACAGCACGACAAAGACGTGCTCATTTTTCGCGCCCGGTGACAGCAGCAGCTCACCTTTCGCGAGATCGCGGCGGTCGCACTGCTGCAGCAGTTCGTGCACGTCGTTGGGTGACACGCCCTGGAACAGCTCCAGCCCCTCGAGCAGCGAGCGGCGGTAGTCCGAATTGATTGCGAGTGATTCCTGCACAGTTTCGCCAATGCGTAAAAAAAGAGATTGTCGCGTGTCTGCGGTGCCGAGAAGTACCGACTGGGCCACATTATTGGTTAAATTGCGACTGTGACTTGCGTCACACAAGCGTCTCAGCCGCCGTCGGCCTCGAGCTCCGCGCGTGCTTCGGCAAAGGCTTCGCGGTCCCTGGCGGTCGGTTCCGGGTACCGCAGGCCAATACTGCGCAGCGTCGAAATGATGATATCGGCGACGCAACCGCGCATGTAGGGCTTGTTGTCTGCAGGAATGGCATACCAGGGCGCCCAGGGGCGGGAAGTGGCGTTAAGCGCCTCCTCGTACGCCTCCATGTAGTCGTCCCAATGGCGACGCTCTACGACGTCACGGGGCTCGAACTTCCAGTTCTTGTCCGCGTTATCCAGGCGAGCGAGGAAACGGCGCTTTTGCTCGTCGCGAGAGACATTGAGCCAGAATTTCAGGATTACGGTGCCGTTGCGCGCGAGGTGTTCCTCCTGTTGCCGTATCGACGTCAGGCGATCGTCCCAGATGGTCTCGAGGTTCAGGTCGCCGGGGAGTTTCTGGTATCCCAGGATTTCGGGGTGCACGCGCACCACCAGGACCTCTTCATACTGACTGCGGTTGAAGATGCCGATGCGCCCGCGCTCCGGGAGCCGACACGTCGTTCGCCACAGGAAGTCATGATCGAGCTCCAGGCTCGAGGGCTTCTTGAAGCTGAATACCTGGCAGCCCGACGGGTCCACGCCCTGCATGACGGAACGAATCGTGCTGTCCTTGCCGGCCGCGTCCATGGCCTGGAACACCAGCAACACCGCATGCCGGTCTCCGGCCGCGAGCACGCGTTGCAGCATATTCAGCTGTTCCGTGCGCTTCCTGCGGTGTTTGCCTTTGTGCGGGCGGCCGTTTGTTTGTGGTTTGGTGCTCGTAGTTGCGACGCGAAAGCTGCCATCGAAAGGTACGAGGTAGGGCGATTCAGGTGCCTCAAACATGTTCCTGCTCCGTTGTGGTTTCGTGTTGCGCCAGCGCCCAGGCCACATGCTCGGCAACCATGGCGGATTCCGAATCCTGCCTCGCCCTGAGCCTGGCAACAAGCTCGGGCGTGGTCCGGGCGTTGCCCAGCGCTACGGCAATATTGCGCAGCCAGCGATCGTAGCCGATGCGCCGGATAGCACTGCCTTCCGTCCGTTTGAGCCAGGTTGTCTCGTCCCAGTCGAACAGGTCGCAGAGGTCCGCCGTTTCCAGTCCGTGACGCGGCGCAAAATCGCCTTCGTCGGTCGGCGTTGCAAATTTGTTCCACGGGCAAAACAACTGGCAGTCGTCACAGCCATATATGCGGTTGCCGATTGCCTTGCGAAATTCGAGCGGTATGGAACCTTTTAGCTCGATCGTCAGGTACGAAATACAGCGCCGCGCATCCAGCGCGTAGGGCGCGACAATGGCATCCGTCGGGCACACCTCGATGCAGGCCGTGCAACTACCGCAATGCGACTGCTCGGGTTCATCGACAGGAAGCGGCAGGTCGGTGTACAACTCGCCGAGAAAGAACCACGAACCGTGATCGCGGTTGATCAGGTTGGTGTGCTTTCCTATCCACCCGATACCGGCTTTTTCGGCGATCGGCTTCTCGAGAACGGGCGCGCTGTCGACGAACACGCGGTAGCCGAAATCACCAACTGCTCCCTGGATTCTGTCCGCCAGCTTCTGCAGGCGCCCACGCAGGACCTTGTGGTAGTCACGCCCCAGCGCGTAACGGGAGACATACGCGCGCGTTTCGTGATCGAGCAGACGCTTCGACCGCTCCTGGGGCTCGGGGAGATGATCCATGCGCACCGAGATAACACGAAGCGTGCCCGGAACCAGCTCCGCCGGACGGCTGCGCTTGCTGCCATGCCTGTGCATGTAGCTCATCGTGCCGTGAAATCCCTGTTCGAGCCACTGGCGGAGGCGTTCCTCGGCAGCCGCGAGGTCGATATCGCTGATACCTGCCTGCTGGAAACCCAGCTCAGCGCACCACGCAAGGATGTCGGCCTTGAGGGCCGCCATATCGGTATCGCCGTTCTGCGTAGTGGATTGTGTCAATGTCGGACCTCGTCGCCTTGACAGTATAATCTCCCGCATGCAGACCTTGCCCGGCAACATCTATTCGGTCGAGTCCGTTCGCGAGATGGACCGGACGGCCATCGAAGATCACGGTATCCCTGGTTACACGCTGATGTCGCGAGCTGGCGCCGCCGCGTCCCGCGCGGCGCGACAGGGTTTCCCCGAGGCTCAGCGCTGGCAGATCGTATGCGGAGCGGGCAATAACGGGGGCGACGGCTATGTCGTCGCGAGACTGGCTGCCAATGATGGAATCGTGGTCTCGGTGCTGACGCTCGTCGATCCCGAGAGCCTGAAAGGTGACGCGTCGAAGGCCTATGAGGACTTCGTCGCGGAAGGCGGAATGGTCATGCCGTGGCAGGGGGAGCTCGACAGCGATGCGGAATTGCTTGTAGACGCAGTCCTGGGCAGCGGCCTCGAACGCGACGTCGGTAGCGAATTTGCCAAAGCGGTCGCCGCGATCAACGCGCATCGAGCTCCCGTGTTTGCACTGGATATCCCGACAGGAATTCACGGCGACTCGGGCAAGGTGATGGGCACGGCCGTACTTGCAGACATGACGATGACATTTGTCGGCCTCAAGACCGGCCTGTTTCTTGATGAAGCGCCGCATTACTGCGGCAAACTTCTGTTCGATGGACTCGAGATACCGGAGGACATTCACCGCGTATCGCCCGAGTTCCGGCGTATTGACGACCACCTGCTCGATACCGCCTTGCCGCGGCGGACCAGGGCGGCGCACAAGGGCGATTTTGGTCACGTGCTCGTCGTCGGTGGTGGTGCCGGCATGCCGGGTGCCGTGCGCCTTTGTGCCGAGGCGGCTTTGCGGGTCGGTGCCGGCCTCGTCAGCATTGCCACCGATCCGTCGCATGCCGCCGTGCTGACGGCAACGCGACCGGAACTCATGTCGCATGGCGTAAACGATGCCTCCGACCTGGATCCATTGCTTGCTCGAGCCAACGTCATTGCGTTCGGCCCGGGACTCGGCCAGACGGACTGGGCCAGGAGACTCTACGAAAAAGTGGCGGCAGACAGCCGACCGCAGGTCTGGGATGCCGATGCGCTCAACCTGCTCGTCGCGGAACCGGCCAGTGCTGACAATCGCGTAATCACGCCGCACCCGGGAGAGGCGGCGCGCCTGCTCGGTTGCAAGACAGCCGATATCCAGCGTGACCGGCGCGCGTCGGCCGCCGATCTCGCGCAGCGCTTTGGCGGCATTGCGGTGCTCAAGGGCGCCGGCAGCCTGGTCGCCAGCGCGGCCGGTGACCTGTCGATCTGCACGGGCGGCAATCCGGGGATGGCATCGCCAGGCATGGGGGACGTCCTTACCGGCATCATCGCGGGGCTGCTTGCACAGGGTCTGGACCTCGAAACGGCGGCCCTGGCTGGCGTGGAGGTTCATGCGCGGGCCGGTGATCGCTCGGCGCGCAGCGGAGAGCGTGGCATGATCGCCTCGGATCTGCTCCATGAGCTGCGTGCGATCGTCAATCCATGAATGTCTGGCTTGCAGACGAGGCGGCCACCGCGGCCTTCGCCCGCGACTTCCTCGAGGCCCTGCCGGCCGACCTGTCCGGGTGGACCGTGCTGCTGAATGGTGAACTGGGCGCCGGCAAATCGACCTTTGCCCGGGCGCTCATCAAGGCCGCCGGTCATGATGGCCCGGTACCCAGTCCCACGTACACGCTCGTCGAACCCTACAGTCTTCGGCGCGGAAATATCTATCATATTGATTTATATAGAGTTTCCGATGAGGAAGAGCTGCGCTACCTGGGCTGGACCGAGCTCGACGACGGTTGCCGCCTGGTCGAATGGCCGGATCGTGCGCCCGGTCTCAGGGAGCAGGCCGACCTCGAACTGAGGCTGGAATACGAGGACAGCGGCCGGCGGGCGCGGCTCGCGGGGCTCAGTGAGCGCGGCGCGGCCTTTGTCGAGGCGCTGGCGCCAGCTTATTCAAAAGATTAAATAAGTCGGGTATCTGTTTCTTTTTGCAGTAAAAACTCTTGGATTTTGCTGTCAGTTTCGTATACTCACCCGACATAATCTGCTCAGAGCGACCCCGATCGATGGCTCAAATCAGACTGACAAGTCTTGTACTGCTGTTGCTGCTTTCCGCAGCCGTTTCCGCAGGACCTACGATCGAAAACATCAGAATCTGGACCGAAAACGACAAAACCCGCGTCGTTCTCGATCTCAATCAGTCCGTTATCCACAACATTTTCACGCTGCGCGGCCCCGACCGACTCGTCGTCGACATCAAGAATGGCCGGCTGGCGCGCTCGCTGACCGATATGCCGACAGGCACGGGCGCCGTAAGATCTATTCGCAGTGCTGTCCGGGCCGACGGCAACCTGCGCGTGGTTCTCGATCTGAACGTGGACGTGCGTTCGCGCAGTTTTACGACGGGTCCGAATGCGCGCTTCGGCGATCGCCTCGTCATCGATCTGCAGCGCTCGGGCGGGTTGGCCCCGGTCAAGCGTGCCTCGGAGGAATATCGGCCGGGCCGTGACATTGTCATCGCAATCGATGCCGGCCACGGCGGTCATGATCCAGGCTCGATCGGCAAGAGCAAGACGCGTGAAAAAGACGTTGCGCTGGCGATCAGCCGCGAACTGGCTCGCCGCATCAACGCGGAGCCGGGCATGAAGGCCGTGCTCGTGCGCAATAAGGACGTCTATATCGATCATCGTGCGCGCACGGACATCGCGCGTCGCAACAAGGCCGACCTGTTTGTTTCGATTCACGCGGACGCCGTCGACGACCGCCGCGCCAATGGCGCATCCGTCTATGCATTGTCGCTCAAAGGGGCCAGTGACGAGGCTGCGCACCAGCTCGCCAAGCGCGAAAATGCGTCGGTGGGCGGCATCTCGCTCAACGACAAGGATGATGACCTGGCCTACGTGCTGCTCGACCTGTCGCAGAACGCCGCTTTGAGCGCCAGTCTCGACGTCGGCGGCACTATCGCCCGCGAAATGGGCAGGGTTGCCAAGATGCACAGGAAGACCGTCCAGCAGGCCGGGTTTCTCGTACTCAAGTCGCCCGACATGCCGTCGATCCTGGTGGAAACGGCTTTCATCTCGAACCCCAACGAGGAGAGGAAGCTTCGGGACAAAGGCCACCAGGGGCGGCTCGCCAATGCCATCCTGGCCGGGGTGAGAAACTACTTTTACACCAACCCGCCGCCGGATACCCAGATCGCGGCAAACCTGAGGCGGTCACCGACTCGCCAGGTACGCCACGTCATCACGCGTGGCGACACGCTGTCCGAGATTGCAGAACGCTACAACGTCAGCACGGCGGCGATTCGCGCAGCCAACAAGCTGTCGAACGACAAGATCCGCGTGGGCCAGACCCTGAGTATCCCGGTTTTCGCAGGCGGCTAATCGGCCCCGGACAAGACTTTTCGGCGACGATTTGAAAAAATGGCGCTTGCCATCATTCAAGTCGCCGCAATGCCTATCCTCAAGCTCCCGGATCACCTCATCAACCAGATCGCTGCCGGCGAGGTCGTCGAGCGCCCGGCGTCGGTCGTCAAGGAACTGGTCGAAAACAGCCTGGACGCGGGCGCGCAGACCGTACAGATCGACATCATGGCCGGCGGCCAGAAACTGATCAGGATTCGGGACGATGGCAAGGGTATTGGCAGGGAGGAGCTGGAACTGGCGCTGTCGCGCCACGCGACGAGCAAGATTTCGAGCCTCGATGACCTGGAGGCCGTGGCGTCACTGGGCTTTCGTGGCGAGGCGCTGCCGAGTATTGCATCGGTTGCGCGCCTGACGCTGTCGTCGCGGGCACTGGGAGCCGATGCTGCATGGCAGGTAGAGGCGGATGGTGGTGCCGTCAGCGAGCCCCGGCCCGCTGCGCATCCCCAGGGCACGACCGTCGAGGTACACGACCTGTTCTACAACACGCCCGCGCGGCGGCGTTTTCTGCGCACCGAGCGCACCGAGTTCGGTCACATCGAAAAATGGGTGCGGCGGCTTGCGCTGTCGCGTCCCGAGATCGCTTTCTCATTGACGCATAATCGTCGTACGGTATTGAACCTGGTCGCGGCGAGAACCGAGGAACTGCAGCGGCAGCGCGTCGCCAGTATCTGCGGCGACGCCTTTGCCGACCAGTGTGTCTACCTCGAGACCGAGAACGACGGCATCGCGTTGTCGGGGTGGATCGGTCTACCGACCTTCAATCGCAGCCAGCCGGACCTGCAGTACTGGTTCGTTAACGGCCGCAGCGTGTCGGACAAGACGCTGGCCCACGCCGTCCGGCATGCTTATCGCGACGTCCTGTTCCACGGGCGTTACCCGGCCTACGTGCTGAACCTGACGATGGATCCGGCCGGAGTCGATGCCAACGCGCACCCGGCGAAGCACGAAGTGCGCTTCAGGGATGGGCGCCGCGTACACGGAGTCGTTGCGCGTGCCGTTGAGGTAGCTCTGCAGGACACGCGACCGGGCGGCCACAAGGTGGCTCCGATTCCGATGACGCGCGACAGGGTATTCAGCCAGGGGTCCATGCCGCTGGCGCCCTCGACCAATGTGGTGCGGGAAACACTCGCAGCCTACCAGTCGATGGCCGCCGTCGAGCCGGAGTCCCGCGACGTTCCGCCACTGGGATTCGCTGTGGCACAACTGGCGGGCGTTTACGTACTCGCCGAAAATGCAGATGGCCTGGTCATCGTCGACATGCACGCAGCACACGAACGCATCGTGTACGAGAAACTCAAGCGAGGTTACGAGGATCGGGACCTGGTGCGCCAGCCACTGCTCGTACCGGAAACCATCGCTGTGGCCGAGAGTGAGGCAAACCTCGTCGAGCAATCTTCACAGGTTCTCGAGAAGCTGGGGCTCGTCGTCGATCGCTCGGGACCCACAAGCCTGACGGTTCGGGAAGTGCCCGCACTTCTGAAGAACGCCGATGTCGAGTCCTTGTTGCGCGATGTGCTGGCCGACCTGGCCGAGTCGGGTCGCAGCAGTCGCGTTGGCGATACCACTGATGACTACCTCGCGACCATGGCCTGTCACTACTCGGTCAGGGCGAATCGATCCCTGTCGGTCGACGAAATGAACGCATTACTGCGCGAGATGGAAACGACGGAGCGCGCAGACCAGTGCAATCACGGGCGCCCCACCTGGACGACCATCACGATGTCGGAGCTCGACCGCCTGTTCCTGCGGGGGCGATAGTCTTGAGACACAAGGCGATACTCCTGATGGGTCCGACGGCGTCGGGCAAGACCGACCTGGCCGTCAGCCTCTGCAAGCGGTTTCCGTTTGACGTCATCAGCGTCGATTCCGCGCTGGTATACCGCGGTATGGACATCGGTACGGCGAAGCCCGATTCCGACACGCTGCGCCGGACACCCCATCGCCTGATCGACATCCGCGATCCGGAGCAAAGCTATTCGGCGGGGGAGTTCGTCCGCGATGCGCGTGCCGCGATGCACGAAATCATCGCGAGCGGTCGCATACCGCTGCTGGTTGGCGGCACTATGATGTACTTCCGCGCACTCACCGAAGGCATCGCCGAGTTGCCGGCTGCCGACGATGCTGTCCGAGCTGAAATCGATGCGCTGGCGGAGGCATCGGGATGGCCCGCCGTACATGCGGAACTGCAAAAAGTCGACCCGGCGGCTGCCCGGCGCATTAATCAGAACGACAGCCAGCGTCTGCAGCGTGCTCTCGAGGTCTACAGGATTAGTGGCAAGCCCCTGAGTCACTGGCAAGCTGAGGCGCAAGCGCCGCCTGATGACATCGACTTTGTAAAGATCGGCCTCGTCGTCGAGCCGCGCAGCATCCTTCACGAGCGCATCGCTGCAAGGCTCTCGGGCATGATCGCGCGCGGTTTCATTGACGAGTTGCGGCGGCTGCGGCAGCGTCCCGGACTGAAGCGCGAAAGCCCGGCCATGCGTTCGGTCGGGTACCGCCAGTTCTGGGCCTGTCTCGACGGCGAGATCACGCTGGAGGAGGCCGGCGACCGTGCGCTGTTTGCAACGCGGCAGCTCGCCAAGCGGCAGCTGACCTGGCTGCGGTCCGAAAAATCGGTATTTTCGGTGGACTCGCTTGAAGAGAACGTAATCGACACCATATCGACGTTTCTTGTGAAACAGTTGAAATGACTATTTTGGGCGTATTGCCTCGATTTCCGCTGTGTTAGACTTTTTCCACGCTTAGGCCGAATTGTGTGACAGGGCAACCCGGCGCCACCGGGCCGCAGGATTCGTGAGAACAATAATGAAAAATAAGGAGACCCAATATGGCTAAAGGGCAGACTTTACAAGACCCCTTCCTTAATATATTGCGCAAGGAAAAGGTTCCTGTATCCATTTACCTGGTTAACGGCATCAAGCTGCAGGGCCAGGTTGACTCGTTTGATCAGTTCGTGGTCCTGCTGAAGAATAGTGTGAACCAAATGGTCTACAAGCATGCTATTTCGACCGTTGTGCCGTCCCGCAACGTGCGCCTGCCGCTGCCGGATGACGAAGCAGGAGATGACGATTAGGCGAGCGATGACGTCACTCCGTCAGGAGGTCGTATTTGTTTGAAAGACCGCAAAGTGGCGAGCGAGCTGTTCTCGTCCATGCGAGTCCCGATGGCTTACCCGAAGATTCCGAACGAGAGGAGTTTGCCGAGCTGGCACGCTCCGCAGGTGCCGTAATCGCGGCTGAATTGGTCAGCTCGCGGCGACGGCCCGATCCGCGATTCTTTATCGGCAAGGGCAAGCTGGACGAACTCAAGACGCTCATCCGATCGAACGATGCCGAACTCGTCATTTCTTCGGCGGCGTTGAGCCCCAGCCAGGAACGCAACCTCGAACGCGAACTCAAGTGTCGTGTGCTCGATCGTGCCGGACTGATTCTCGATATTTTTGCGCAGCGGGCACGCAGCTTCGAGGGCAAACTGCAGGTCGAGCTGGCTCAACTCCGTCACCTGTCGACCCGTCTGGTCCGAGGCTGGACGCACCTTGAGCGGCAGAAAGGCGGCATCGGCCTGCGTGGTCCCGGTGAAACCCAGCTCGAGACTGACCGGCGACTGATAGGCCGACGCATCCGGCAGCTCAAGGAAAGGCTCGAGCATGTCGATACGCGTCGCTCGATGAATCGACGTAATCGGATGCGTGCGGAAATACCGACCGTCGCGCTGGTCGGCTACACCAATGCCGGCAAGTCCACACTTTTCAATGCGTTGACCGACGCAGACGTCTACGTGCAGGACCAGCTGTTTGCGACGCTCGATCCGACCGTGCGACGCCTCGATCTGCCCGAAGGCGGGCACGTAATCCTGGCCGACACGGTCGGATTCGTGCGCGATTTACCGCACGAGTTGATCGCGGCCTTTCGCTCGACCCTGCAGGAAGCGCGCGAGGCCGACCTGATTCTGCACCTGATCGATGCAAGCGATCCCAATCGCTGGCAACGTGTACGGCAGGTCAACTCGGTCCTCAAGCAACTCGATGCGGACCAGGTGCCGCAGATCCGTGTGTACAATAAGATCGACAAACTGGATCGGAAGCCGCGTATCACCAATAATCGAGCGGGCGAAGGTCGTGCGGTATGGCTTTCGGCCCTGAGCGGAGAGGGCTTGCCGATGCTCAAGGAGGCGATTGCGCGGCGGCTCAGCCAGAAAACCGTGCACCGACACCTGAGGCTTTCTCCAGCGCAGGGGCGGCAAAGAGCAAAACTATTTGAGCTGGGTGCGGTCCTTAACGAGGAGGTCCGCGAGGACGGTGGTTGGGCCCTGGAAGTAAAAATGACCGAAAAGGACTTGCGGCGATTCCTGAAGCGTGAAAATCTCGCCGATCAACAACTGGAACCAATGCCGGTGAGCCCGTCGGCAACGGCAGCAAACGAGTAAACAGCAAATGGCCTGGAACGAACAAGGTAATGGCAAGGACCCGTGGAAGCGTGACGGGGATGAGCCCAGCGATCTCGATCAGATCGTGCAGGACTGGCAACGCCGGTTTGGCAGTATTTTAGGTGGTGGTGGTCGCAGAGGCGGCGGTTCGGGCGGCATCGTGCTGGCCGTCATGCTGCTGATCGCCTGGGGGTTGACCGGGTTTTACCGGGTTGACGAGGCCGAGCGAGGTGTCGTGCAGCGCTTTGGCGCCTACACGGTGACGACGATGCCGGGCCTGCATTGGCATTGGCCGATTCCCATAGAAACCGTGGATCTCGTCAACACGATTGCAATTTCCAACTACGCGTATCGAACCGAGATGCTCACGGCTGACGAGCAGTACGTATTCATCGACATGGTCGTGCAGTACCGGCGCTCGGACCCGGTCAAGTATAGCTTCGAAGTGGTCGAGCCGGATCTGACTATGCAGGACGTCACCGAAAGCGCGCTGCGCGAAGTCGTCGGCACCAGCACGCTGGAGTCGCTGGTTACAGGGCGCCGCGACGAAATCGCTTCGCGCACCCAGGAGGTGCTGCAGGCCACCATCGACAACTATGGCAACGGCACGGGTATCACGGTGACGTCGATCTCGCTCGAGACGGTCAACTACCCGCAAGCCGTGCAAGCTGCAGTCGACGATGCACAGAAAGCGCGTAACGACAGCGAGCGTTATCGACTGGAAGCTGATAAGTACGCGAACGACGTGATACCGAAAGCGGCCGGCGATGCTCAACGTGTATTCGAGGATGCACGCGCTTACCACGATCGCGTCATCGCCGACGCGCAGGGTGAGGCGGCCCGATTCGAGGCATTGCTGACGGAATACCAGAAAGCGCCGCGGGTAACGCGGGATCGCCTGTACATCGAGGCGATCGAAGAGGTCTACGGCAATTCAGCGAAGGTACTCATG
>Ga0209567_10000183_pt1 | contig 33117 bp, 30 predicted proteins | sample COG_12_FD_184756 | JGI IMG/M metagenome (GOLD analysis project Ga0209567, IMG submission 184756) | Pelagic marine sediment microbial communities from the LTER site Helgoland, North Sea, for post-phytoplankton bloom and carbon turnover... | ecosystem: Environmental > Aquatic > Marine > Neritic... | reverse complement strand
TGAGTCCCATGAGTGATCTCCTTTTTCGCGAGTGAGTGGGGTTCCCCAGAAGGGCGAAGCCCGACCCCACTCACTCGCGAAAAAGGAGATCACGATGACCAAGTCACATCACAAGGACACGTCCGCCGGCACCGGCACTGACGCCGTCACTGGCACTGGCATTGGCGCTGACACTGACACTGACACTGACACTGACACTGACACTGACACTGACACTGACACTGACACTGACGCTGACACTGACACTGGCACTGGCACTGGCACTGACGCTGGCGCGGCTGCTACCACTGAAGTACTATCCACCCGTTCAGTGCCCCGTAATCGCAGCAACCCCCCCAATCGCTTTGAAACCGCGCACATCGAGTGGGAAGGCGAACCCCCGCCCGCTGACCTCCGCGTGCACGAAGAGCACGCCAAGAGTGCGCTCTCGGAGAACAAGAGCCCCGACATCGACTTTCGTTGGAGCGTGAATCCGTACCGTGGTTGCTTTCATGGGTGCGCGTATTGCTACGCGCGTCCAACGCATCCTTATCTAGGGTTTGGTGCGGGTACCGACTTCGAGCGGCAGATCGTCGTGAAGGTCAACATCGTCGAGCGCTTGCGGGCAGCCTTTCGGAAGAAGTCTTGGCGACGGGAGCTCGTTGCGTTTTCTGGAAACACCGATTGCTACCAACCGGTCGAGGCACACTACGAGCTCACCCGTGGTTGCCTGGAGGTTTGTGCGGACCATTCGAACCCGGTCGCGATCATCACCAAGGGAAAGCTCGTGCAACGCGACGTCGACCTACTGCAGGAGCTCCGGCACAAGGCCGGTTGTCGCGTGGCGTTGAGCATTCCATTTGCCGACGATGAGCATGCGCGCGCGATCGAGCCGTTTGCAAGCCCTCCGAGCAAACGCTTCGAGACGCTTCGCATTCTTTCCGACGCGGGGATCGACACGGCGGTCGGGGTCGCGCCGATCATCCCCGGCCTCAACGATGATCAAATCCCCGAGATCCTGAAACGCGCGAGAGAGGCGGGTGCGACCAGCGCATTCAAGATCCTCCTTCGGCTTCCACTCGAGGTCGGACCGATCTTCGAAGAACGTCTGGCAGAGACCTTCCCACTGCGTTCCGCGAAAGTGATGAGCGCGATTCGCGACGTGCGAGGGGGGCGCCGGAGCGACAGTCGTTTCGGGTCCCGCATGCTCGGTCAGGGCCCACGTTGGACCGCTATCGAACAGCTGTTTGCTACGCACTGCGATCGTCTGGGCCTTGAACATCACGTTCGGGAGGCTCCTGAGCCCCCGCCTGAGGGCGAACCGCCGAGAGGGCGGCAGCTGCCCCTCTTCCCCTGACCTGGCCCGTAGATTGCAGAGATCTCCAGATCAACCGCGATCAACCACGGTCGTGATTGGAGATAACATAAGTGATTACAGCCATTTACGCAGTGCCAGAAAGTTTGGACGACTTGTCATCAACTGACATAGTGTCAACACTCGCTGTCAGAGAGTCCGTCATGCCCGAATCAAGCGAAATCTCAGTTCTCGTCGTCGACGACGAAGCGCCCAACATCGACTCTCTCCGTCGGATCTTCGAACGGGAAGGTTTCTCCGTGCTCACGGCAACGAGTGGGCAGAAGGCGCTCGACGTGTGCCGTCGCGAGTCAGTGCACGTGGTGGTTAGCGACCTGATGATGCCGGGCATGAACGGGATCGAGCTCGTCAAGGCACTGAAGACAGTGGTACCAGACGCCGAGGTCGTCCTGATGACGGCCTTTGGCACGGTTGAAAAAGCGGTCGAAGCGATGCGAGCCGGGGCGTACGACTTCGTGGAGAAGCCGCTGAAGCGGCTGCAGATGGTCAAGACCGTTCGCAAAGCGGCGGAGCGTCACCAGCTGGTCGTCGAGAACAAGGACCTTCGTCAGCAGCTCTCGCAGCTCAGCGATCGAAGCATCATCGGCTCTGCAGCATCGCTTCGGAGCGCGCTCGAGATCGCGACACAAGCGGCGCCTTCGTCAGCGAACGTTCTGATCCTCGGGGAGAGTGGAACAGGCAAAGAGCTGCTTGCGCGTTTCATTCACGAACGCAGTGGAAGAGGCAAGTTCGTCGGCGTGAACCTCTCCGCCCTCCCTGAAACGATCGTGGAGTCGGAGCTCTTTGGGCATGAAAAAGGGGCCTTCACTGGTGCCGTGGCGCGACGCGACGGACGCATCGCGGAAGCCGAAGGGGGCACCTTGTTCCTCGATGAGATCGGCGAGCTATCCGCGGCGGTGCAGGTGAAGCTGCTCCGGGTTCTTCAGGAGGGTGAGTACCAGCCCGTTGGCGGCTCAACCAAGAGGGCTGACTTCCGTTTGATCGCCGCGACGAATCGCGACCTGCACGCTGCCGTAGAAGCTGGCGAGTTCCGCGAGGACCTCTACTACCGGCTCAACGTGATTGCGCTCACCAGCCCACCGCTCCGCGCACGCCGTGAGGACATTCTGTTGCTGACCGAGCACTTCGTGGGGAAGTACTGCGCGAAGAATCAGAAAGACTCCTTGGCGGTTGACCGCGACGCGATTCAACAACTCGTCGCGTACGATTGGCCGGGAAACGTTCGAGAGCTCCAAAACGTGATCGAGCGCGCCGTGGTTCTAAACAAGAGTGGCGTCATCAAGCTTGCCGACCTACCCGACCCCGTGGCTCGTGCCGAACCTCAGGTCGACGCGTTCACTTTCCCCGTCGGAACACCACTGAGCGAGGTCGAGCGACGCGTGATCCACGGCACGCTGCAACACACTTCGGGGGACAAACAACTTGCTGCGCAACTCCTCGGAATTTCAGCCCGCACGATCTATCGGAAGCTGGGCGCCGGGAAGGGCGACGAGGCGGCCTGAACGGCCGCGCCCTGTGGGCTGTCATTCTGTCAATTAGGGCGGATCAGGTCCGCCACGTTGTCTATGCCGGCAGCCCCAAATCGGTCGCTGGGGCACGAAATCATTCACATTTTAGCTCATTCAATTCGGCACGGGGGTTGCTCTAGTAACCCTTGGTGGCAACTCCACGCGAAAAACGGCTCTCTGCTGCGATCACCCTCGCAACGCTCGCCCTCTGCGCTTTCTTCCTGGCGCAGGGGACAACCCGTGTCTTGGCGTCGGAACTGCTCGAATCGGATTCCACCGCAACGACGGCAAAGGGGAAGCCAATTGCGACGACCACGCCGGCATTCCAGCGGAACCGGGACCCCGCCATCATCCTCCGGCGAAACATCTTCGACTCGGCGCGTGGCGACCTGACCGCGGAGCCGCTTCCCGAGGTGCAGGTGGGCCCAGACGGTGAGCCCCTCGAAGAGTGGGACCCGAGCCAGCCTACTCAAAAGTGCTCGAGCAAGTTGCGGCTCGTCGGCTCCGTGATGAGCCCCGGTTACCCGGAATGGTCCTTTGCGGCAATCGCGGGGGCGAGCGACGGGAAGACCATGCTGTACCGCGAGGGATCGAACGTGGACGGCTCGCGGGTGTTGGCGGTCTACTCCTCGAGCGTCATCGTCGCCGGTTCGAGCGGTGCGTGCGAACTGCTGATGTTCGAGGAAGACGAAGGGGTCGCGGCTCGTCCAGTGGCACCGGTTGTGAAGCCCGCCCCCAAGCCGGCAGATGCGCGCAGCGCGGGGCTTAGCGACGAAGAGCTTACCGAAGGCATCGAGAAAATCAGCGATACCAAGTTCAACATCCAACGCAGCTTGGTCGACAAAGTCTTGGCGAATCAGGGAAGCCTGATGAAAACAGCGCGAGTCATTCCTCACGAAGAGAACGGCCGCGTGGCAGGAGTCAAGCTCTACGGTATTCGTCGCAATAGCCTGCTTGGCCGCTTGGGAGTTCGAAACGGTGACATGCTGCGCACGATCAACGGGTTCGACATGACGAGCCCCGACACTGCACTCGAAGCGTATTCACGCTTGCGGAGCGCAGACAAGCTGACGCTCGCGGTCAAGCGGCAGAACAACGAAATGACCATCGAGTACAACATTGAATGAGACGCCACCTAGGGAAATCAGGCGGGGAATGAATCGTGACTTCTAGAAAACAGCTCATTTGCTTGGTCGTTGGCTCGCTACTGCTGAGCACGGGACACGGCGCAATAGCCCAACCAGACCAAGCAATACCGAAAACCCCACCCGCACGGCTTCCCACCGCGCCGGTGCCGCTCAGGTCTGCACCCAAAGCAGACCCGAAAGCCGACGTCGAAGCGGAAGAACCCGATGAGCTCGAGAACGAGCTGCCGCAGTTCGAAACGGGGGTCGAGTTCAAACCGATGTCGCCGCGAGCGCGGGTGACGTTCAACCTCGAGGATGCGGAGCTTCCCGACTTGGTTCGCTTGATCTCGAACATGACCGGACGCCGCTTCATCCTGCCGACGAAACTTCGCTCGATCAAAGCTACGGTGTTCGCACCGACCAAAGTCACGGTTGCGGAGGCGTACCAGGCGTTCTTGTCCGTTCTAGAAGTGAACGGGTTCACGGTGGTCCCATCCGGTCGGTACCTCAAGATCGTCGAGGCGACGAACGTCGAACGACGAACGATTCCGCTCTACGAAGATGGAAGCGCGATCCCGGCATCGGACCGTTACGTCACCCGTATCCACCACCTAGAGAACGTGTCGGCCGAAGACGTCACCAGCCTCCTCGGACGGTTCAAATCCTCGTCGGGGAGTATCACGTCGTACGGTCCGACGAACATGCTGATCATTACGGACACTGGGGCTCAGATTCGACGCATGCTGCGTCTGGTGGCGGCGATCGATCTCCCGCGGAGCGGCACGCAAACCTGGATTGAGCCCATTCACTACGCGAACGCCTCGGAGCTGGCCGCCCGCTTGCTCGAGATCTTCCCTGCAGACGTGGCGTCAGCAAAACCCAAAGCTGCCGCGGCTCGAGGGAAGGCCAAAGCGACAGAGCCGGCCTTAGTCGGTGCCGTTGCCGCGGAGTCCACCATCCGCAACATCATCGCGGACGAGCGCACGAACTCGCTCATCATCATTTCGACGGAGCGTGCATACCTGCGCATCCTCGAGATGATCCGTCAGCTCGACGTGGCGCTCGAAGGCGAGGGGCGCATTCACGTGCACTACGTGCAGCATGGTGCCGCCACGGACATCGCGAGCGCCCTCACCGCGCTCGTAGGCGCTTCTGGCCCACGCCCCGCTGCTGGTGGGGGGGCCCGAGGCCAGGCTGCGCGCGCTGCGGCTGCCCCGGCCGCCGGCTCGCTCTTCGAAGGCGCCATCGCCGTCACGGCATACGAGCCCGCGAACGCGCTGGTCATCACCTCGTCGCTTCACGACTATACTGCCCTGAAGCGCGTGATCGAACGTCTCGACGCGCCGCGGAAACAGGTGTTCATCGAGGCGGTCGTCATGGAGCTCGGTATCGAGCGGACCTCGGACCTGGGCTTCGCGTTCCACGGGGGCGCGGGTGACTTCCCGACCGACGGCTCGCTCTCCCTGTTCGGTTTCAACGCTCCGTCGTCCATCGATATCACTCAGAACAACCTCACCGGCTTGGCACTCGGCGTTCGAGGCCCGACGATCGAGAATTCACAACAGCTCGTCGGCTTCTCAGTTCCCGGGTTCGGCGTCGTGGTGACCGCGCTTGCGTCTTCTGGTGATGCCGACGTCCTGTCGACGCCGCACATCATCGCCATCGACAACACGGAGGCGGAGATCAGTGTCGGTGAGAACATTCCGCTCCAGACCAACGGGGTTGCACCGGGCACGTTCGCGGGTGCAGGCAGCTTGGGCGCATTGGCCCAAGCGGGTGCAGGCGGGCAGGATCTCGGCAACTTGGCCGGACTGGCTGGCGGGCTCGGCAGCGTGGCCCGTCAGGACGTCGGCACCACCATTCGAGTCACGCCGCACATCAATGCAAACAACGAAGTCCGGCTCGAGATCGAAGAGGAGATCTCCGAACAGGGCGCGACCTCGGGCACCTTGGGAGTCGTCTCGATCAACCGCCGCACTGCGCGAACGGAGGTCATGGTGCGGGACCAGCAGACGATCGTCATCGGTGGGTTGATGCGTGACGCAATTCAGAACAAGGAAGACAAGGTTCCAGTCCTCGGCGACATCCCAATCTTGGGCGCCCTCTTCCGCAAGACCAGCAAGAACAAGCGAAAGACGAACCTGCTGCTCATTCTCACGCCGTACATCATCCGCGACCCGGGCGACCTCCGAGAGATCTTCGAACGCAAGATGCAAGAGCGGCAACAAATGATCGACCGCTATTTCGTGTTCGGTGAGGACAAATTCGAGCCACACATCGACTACTCACGCACACGAGGCCTCGTCTCAGAGATCGTCAACGAGATCGACGGCGTAGAAGAAGAGATCATGCTGGCGCGGGCAGCGGAGCTCGAGCCTCCGCCCGACCACGTCCCACGCGCACCGATTGGCTCGTATCGAGCGCCGGAGGCCGAAGACGAACAGACCTTCGTGATCGGACCGAATGGGGTCGAATCGCCGGAGCAGGGCGAGGCCGAGCCGGCCGAGTCCATCCCCCCAACGGCGGCAGATGAGCAGGAAGGGGGTGGCGCACCGCCGCCACCAACCGACGAGCCACTGCACGGCGCTGAGCCGGAGGCACCCGAGGAAGCCGAGACCCCGACCGGTCCGGAGGAACCTGTCGCCCCCGAAGGTCCTGACGAGGTGATCGAACCCGAAGAGCCGGGGCCAGTAGAAACGGCGGACGCCGCTGAGCCTGCAGGCGATCCCGCGGCCGAACCACCCGAAGAGGCACCGCAGCCCACCAACCAAGAGGCGGGGGGCGGCGAGGAATGAGCTTCGAGCAGCGCTACATCGGTGAGATCTTGGTTCGGCGGGGCGCGCTCGAACCGGACAAGCTCGAGGGTGCGCTCGAGACCGCAGCGGACCGCTCGATCGACCTCACCGACTTCCTAGTCGCCACCCACGCCGTCGAGGAAGACAAGCTCGTCCGCGCCCTTGCCGACGAGGTCGGCATGGAGTTCCTCGAGAAGATCGCGACCGACGTCATCCCGGAAGAGCTCATCGACGCAGTGCCGATCAACTTCGCTCGTCAGAACCGGGTACTCCCCTTGACTCAGTCGGACGACAGCGTTCGTGTCGCCGTCGCCAATCCACTGGATCCCTTTCCGATCGACGACCTCCGGATTCTTCTCGGCAAGACGATCACTCCCGTAGCAGCATCGGAAGAAACGATCGACGACGCGATCAACCGCGTCTACGAGCGAAAAGACGAAACCGCGCTCGCCGAAGACAAAGAAGGCGAAGAGATCGAGGAGCTCCGCGACTTGATAGACATGACCGACGAGGCGCCGGTCATTCGCTGGGTCAACAACCTGTTTTACACCGCCGTCAAAGAGCGCGCGTCCGATATTCACATCGAGCCAACCGAGGACAAGGTCATCGTGCGGTATCGTGTCGATGGGCGCCTCATTCCTCGCAAGGAGGCGAATCGTGGGTTCCTATCCTCGATTGTGAGTCGCGTGAAGATCGAAGCCGGTCTCAACATCGCGGAAAAGCGCCTTCCTCAAGACGGCCGCATCACGAAGAAGATCGCCGGCAAGGTGATCGACGTTCGTGTGTCGACGATCCCCACCGCCAAGGGCGAACGTGTCGTCATGCGTCTGCTCGACAAGGAACAGATCCTGCTGAATCTGATCGACTTGGGTTTTGCTCGGCGGGAGCTCGACCAGCTGGAGCATCTGATCGGACGCCCCAACGGCATCATTCTCGTTACCGGCCCTACGGGCTCCGGTAAGACGACCACGCTCTACGCGTGCCTGAACAAGATCAACACTCCCGAGAAGAACATCCTGACGGCCGAAGATCCCGTGGAGTATGAGCTGCGCGGCATCGGCCAAATGCAGGTTCAACCGAAGATAGGTCTCACATTCGCGTCCGGCATGAGGAGCTTCCTTCGTCAAGACCCGGACGTCATCATGGTCGGTGAGGTTCGCGACCATGAAACGGCCGAGATCGCGATTCATGCATCCCTCACCGGTCACCTCGTGCTCTCGACCTTGCACACAAACGACGCACCGAGCGCCATCACGCGCTTGGTCGACATGGACGTGCAGGCCTATCAGATTTCTTCCTCTGTCCTCGCGGTACTGGCTCAGCGCCTCGTTCGGAAGCTCTGTGAGCACTGCAAGACCCCATACACGCCGACTGCCCAAGATCTGCGCGAGCTCGGCATCGATTTAGCGAAGGCGCAGGAGAAGTTGGTCGAGCTCAAGAGGCTCGCGGCGACCACCGTGATCGGCCACGAACGCCCCTCGACGCTACCGGATCCGGTCGACGCTAGCTCGGGGAAGCTGACATTTTACCATCACGCGGGCTGCGACGCGTGCGGCAACACCGGCTATCGAGGCCGAATCGGAATCTTCGAGCTCATGATGATCGACGAACCGGTGCGCCGGGAAATTCTCAATAACAGCGATGCGAAGACTATCCAGCGCATCGCACAACAGCAAGGGATGAGGCTTCTACGCGAAGACGGTGCGCGCCAGGTCGTGGCCGGCATATCCAGCGTCGAAGAGGTGCTTGCAGCGACCCAGGCCGCCGAGGTCTAAGCCATGGCCGTCTACGCATACAAAGGCATCGATGCACGAGGCAAGGCGGTCAAGGGCACTCGCGATGCCGACAACGCCAAAGCGCTACGCATGGTGCTCAAGCGGGACGGAGTCCTCGCAACGGAGATCCTGGAGCAATCCGAAGCGGCGAGGAAAACGGCCCGCGACATCGACTTTGGGCGGCTATTTCGTCGCGTTTCGCCGATGGATGTGGCTGTTGCCACTCGGCAGCTCTCCGTCCTACTCCGTTCGGGCGTCCCGTTGGTCGAGGCTTTGAGCGCGTTGATCGACCAGCTCGACCACCCCGAGCTAAAAGCCGCGTTCACCGATACACGGAATCAGGTCAACGAGGGCAGCACCTTGGCCGACGCGCTCAGAGTGCACCCCAAGTTCTTCCTGCCTCTCTATGTCAACTTGGTGGCTGCGGGGGAAGCGTCGGGCACACTCGAGGAGGTCCTCGGACGGCTCGCGGAGTTCTTGGACGACCAGACGCGGCTTCAAAGCAAGGTTCGTGGCGCTCTCGCCTATCCGCTCGTCATGGGAGTAGTCGTCGTTCTCATCCTCTTCTTGATGATGTCGGTCGTCGTTCCGAAGGTCACGGCGATCTTCGACAACTTCAATCAAACTCTTCCCTGGTACACCACCCTCCTCATCTGGGTCAGCGACATCTTCAGCAACTACTGGTGGCTTCTCGCTGCGCTCATCGGCGGGGGCATCTATTGGTTTCGGCGCTGGCGGGCGAGCGAAGAAGGTCGCAGGAAGTGGGATCTCTTCATGCTCGAAGTCCCACTCTTCGGCCAGCTGTTGACCATGGTCGCCGTGGCTCGGTTTGCTCGGACACTGGCTACGCTGCTCGCGAGCGGCGTCCCCGTGCTCACGGCCATGGACATCACCCGCAACGTGCTCGGCAACACGGAGCTCATGCGGGTCGTCGAGGATGCGCGAGAGAGCGTTCGCGAGGGCGAAGGCATAGCCAAGCCCCTGCGGCAGGCGGGAAGGTTCCCCCCGATGGTCACCCACATGATCGCCGTAGGGGAACGTTCGGGCCAGCTGGAGGAAATGCTTCTTCACGTCGCAGACGCCTACGATCAGCAGATTGAAGTTCGAGTCGGAGCCATGACCTCGATCCTGGAACCGTTGCTGATCGTGGTCATGGGCGTGATCGTCGGGGGCATCGCGTTTGCCATTCTCATGCCGCTGCTCCGGCTCAACGAGATGATTCAATGAGGAGTGAGGGTGGCTCGACGAAGACAAAGACAACGAGTTTCGCTGCCCTGGGAACGGCGTGGCGGCCGCTGGCGAGGCGCCCTCAGCAACACGCGATGGCAAGCCTTGCTGGGGCTGCTCTTATTGGTCGTGCTTGCGATTGGGTTCACCCGATATGCACGGTATCGGGTCCGGGTGCGCGACACCCGGGTGGCGATCGCCCAGGTGAAGCAAGCGATCGATCGCTTTCGCGCCGACGTGGGACGTTGCCCCAGCTCCAATACGGAGTTGCTGCATCCTCCGCTCTCTCAGAAGCACTACCTCGATTCGATGCCAAAGGACGGCTGGGGGAGGCCTCTCTCGATTCGGTGCCCTGGCCACTTCGAAGACGACGCCGATGTGATTTCCGCGGGCCCCAGCGGCTCGCTTTTGAAGGACGACAACATTCCATGAACCGAACGGGAGGCTCCATGCCCAACACGATCAACACAAGCCTGCAACAGCGACTGGCCCGCCAGAGACGCCAAGAGGGCATGACCCTCCTCGAGATCATGATTGTCGTCATGATCCTTGCGTTCATTGGCACCGGCGTCGCTGTGGCGCTGTTGCCTGCGCTGGAAAGGGCTCAAATCGACGGTACCAAGACCGACGCCCAGTCGCTCCGCTCTGCGGCGACGCTCTACAAGGCCGATAATCCAAGAGAGTGTCCAACCGTCGAAGCTCTGGTGAACGAACGGTACCTGGATGGAACTCGCCGAACGACCGACGCATGGGACACTCCGTTCCAGATCACCTGCGAAGAGGGTGAATTGTTCGTGCGCTCGGCGGGACCCGACGGCGAATTCGATACCGAAGACGATATCTAACTGCACATGCTTGGACACGCCCGACCCCGAACGAACCGCGGTTTCACCCTGATAGAGGTGATTCTGGTAATTGCGATCATTGCGGTCGTGGTCACGGGCGCGACGTTTGGCTTGGGCGCGATCACCAGAACCCGACTGCGTTCGTCCGCCTTCAAAGTGACGAGCGCAGCGCGATTCGCGTACAACCGGTCGCTCACTCAGGGGACGACGACGCGGCTGCACTTCGATTTCGAGGAGAACACGATGGCGATCGAGGAAACCGACACGCCAGTGACCCTCGCGACGGAGGAACAACTCGAATCAAATGCGGGGGAGGCCGTCGATCCATGGGATGTCGCGAGGAGCCGGCTGGAGAGACCTTTGACCCCGGTTCAACCGAGCTCACCCTTTCAACCGATCAGGAACCCGAGCGGGAAGGTGCTCGAGCGATACACCGCTCAACCGGTCGGGGATGGAATCACCGTACACGCACTGATCACTCCACACGAGACCGACAACCGGACCGACGGGGAGGGGTCGGTCTATTTCTTCCCCGGAGGCCTCACGGAGCACGCGGTCATCCAACTTAGCGACTCGAGCGACGCGGTCTACAGCGTGGAGATCCACGCACTCACGGGCAATGCTCGTATTCACAACTTCGCCTACGAACCGCTGGACGAGCTCGATGATGAAGGGGAAGTCGAGGACTCGATATGACCGGGCGTGGCTTCACCTTGCTGGAAGTGATGATCGCTGTTGCGATCCTCGGCCTCTCTCTCACGGCGATCTTCTCGAGTGAGGTCGGTGCCGCGAATGTGGCAGCGCGCGCGCGCCGGCAGAACGTCGCTGCCACCCTTGCTCGCTGCAAGATGGGCGAGATCGAGCAGGTCGTGGGCATCGAAGGGTTGCCAGCGATCGAAAAGAAGGACACCGACAATTGTTGTGAGCATGCTCCCGTCGAGGGCTTCGAGTGCGACTGGCTCATCGAGCGAATCATCCTGCCGGAGTTTGGCTCTCAAGGCGGCGAAGACGAGGATGAGAGCTCTAAAGACCGCTCGAATCGCCGCCTCACCGAAGCCTACGACGAGGTCAACAGTCAGGGGGGCACCCCGCAAGAAGTGGTCGCGGGCCAAGCAGGGAACCTGGCAGTCCTTGCTTTGCAAATCGGGTTCCCGATCTTGAAGCCCTTCCTAGAAGAGCAGGTGCGAAGGGCCACGGTGACCGTGCGGTGGAAGGAAGGACCCAGCGAACGCGGCTTCGATGTGACGCAGTACCTCGTTTCTGAGCAGATTGCCCCGGCGCCCGATACGGCTGTGGAGGAAGGTCAATGAAGCGGGGCTTCACACTCCTCGAGGTCATACTTGCCGTGGCTGTTCTGGCTGTGGTGGGCACGATGGTCTATGGCGGCTTCTCGCAGACGGCCCTCAACAAAGCGCGAGTGGAAGAGGATGTCGATCATTCGCGGATAGTCCACATGGCGCTCGAGCGCATGGCGCGAGAGCTCACGATGGCCTTCGTGTCCACCCACACGAACCCGTCGCTGGATCTCCGTGTCGTGGAAACCGCTTTCATCGGGAAGGACAATGGGAAGGACGATCGAATTGATTTCACGTCGTTCTCACATCGGCGACTCTACCGAAACGCGCGCGAGTCGGACCAGAACGAGATCAGCTACTTCGTCACCCAGCACCCGGATGACCGTGACGTGCAGGTCCTCGCCCGCCGGGAGCAAAACCGAATCGACGAGGACCCGCGCCGCGGGGGCAAGTCACAGATCCTCGTGGAAAACATCGAAGAGTTCAATCTCGAATACTTCGACCCTCTCCTCAGCGATTGGGTTCAAACCTGGGACACCGAAGATGTGCTTGCGCAGCCCAATCGGCTCCCAACGCAGGTGCGAGTCCGGTTATCCGTCAAAGACCCGCGACGCCGCGGTGAGACGCAGACTTTTGGCACCCGAGTCACGATTCCACTCACGTACGCTCTGAACCACGCGAACTACAACCCATGAACTGCATCACCACGAGACCGCGTCGCAAGCGTTCCGAAGAAGGCGTCGCCCTCATCATCGCCATCGCGACGGTGGCGATTCTTTCGGTGATGCTCACGGACATGCACGAAACGACCAGCACGGCGTTCGCGGTATCGACTTCGCAGAGGGACGCGCTGCAGGCCGAGTACATGGCGAAGAGCGCCATCAATCTGACGCGGTTGCTGATCGCGAAGGAACCCCAGGTACGGCGATTCGTGGACCCGCTATATCGAGCCGCGACGGGTCGTTCTGCGCCGCAGTTGCCGGTTTGGAACTTCATCGACGAGCTTCTGTCGCCGTTCTGCACGCCCGAAGACCAGCGCGACACCCTGATGCAGCTGGGAATCGACTTCGGGGACACGGTGGGGTTCGACAATTTGCCCGGTGAATGCCACGTCATCGCCGTAAGTGAGAACGGCAAGATCAACATCAACGACCCACTGTTTCTCGACGGCGAACGAGCCCGGAACAGCGTGGCAAGTCAGCTCTTTTCACTCACCGGGGGACAACTCCCCGAGAGCCCGTATGACGCATTGTTCACGGAAGAAGACGAAACCGGCACCTTGACGACGCGCATCGATCTCGTCACCGCAGTGATCGACTGGTGGGACCACGACATTCAGCGCACCGACTACGATCCCGGCGCAGGCACGACCAGGACGGGTGGCACCGGCGCGGAGGACGACTCGCTCTACCAGCTTCGGGACGACCCCTACCGCAACAAGAATGCCCCATTCGATTCGATCCAGGAGCTTCGGTTGGTGCGAGGCTTCACCGATGATTTGTGGGCTACCTTCGTAGAGCCAATCCCAAACGACCCAGCGTCGCGGATCATGACGATCTATGCATCGGGGCTGGTGAACATCAACGAGGCCAATCCGCAGGTCTTGCTTGGCAGAATCTGCTCGTTCGCGCCGGACGTCAGCCTATGCACCGATCCCCTCGAAAGCCTCAAGTTCACACAGATTCTCACGACGATCCGCCAGCTGATTCCGATTCCGCTGTTCAGTCGTCCGACCGACCTGCTCAACTTCGTGGAAGGGAAGGGGTCGGAAAAGGACCTGTACGGAATGCTCACCGGCTTCTTGGGTCCCGAAAGCGAGCTTCTCTTTACGCCAATCGTGATTCCGGAGACTCAGCGCTCCCCGCTCGCCCGCTCGTTTGCAACCTCGGCCGAAATCTTCACCATCGAGGCCACGGGGCTGGTGGGTCGTTCTCAGGTTCGTATCGAGACTGTCGTCAACTTTCACAAGCGGTGGGTACCGCCGCCACCCAACACCGGGCGCATGCCAGGTTTGGGCGTCTTTCACTACTATCGGATGAATTGAAATGTCTTTGGTTCTAGGTTTAGAAGTCACACCCCGAGTGGTTCGCGGCGCGTTCTTGAGAACGACGCTGCGCGGCTCCGAAATGGAGAGATACGCCGAGGCGCCGTTGCCCTACTCTGCCGAGTCGGAATCGGAGGCAGACTTGCTCCGTACGGCGATCGCCCAGGTGGTCAGTCAGGGGGCGCGTGCGCCCGATCGTATCATCGCCTCCCTGAACGGCGAGGCGGTTTCTCTACGGCTAATCGACTTGCCTGTTGGCGTCGAAAAGAAGGCGGCCGAGGTTTTGCCAGGCGAGCTCGGAGCAGTGCTTCCATTCGAGGTCGACGACGCGATAGTCGACTATCAGGTAGTCGGTCGCGACCAGTCGACCGTCCAACTGATGGCCGCTGCCGCTCCCCGCCAAAACGTGGCGGACCGCCTCCTCAAACTTCAATCAGCCGGTGTCGACCCCCGAGAGCTCGCCGTTGGGGCAGCGGCTTTTGACGGTCTAGGAGCACTCCTTGGCGAGTCGCTCAAGGGAAGAACGGTGCTCGTCATCGACGTGGGCCCAAAGAGCACGGACTTCGCAGTGCTGACCGAGGGTGGCCTCACGTTCGCCAGGACGGTCTCGGGCGGCATGGACTTGGTCGAGTCGGGCCGGCGTGCCCAGCTCGGGGCAGCACTCCAACGCACGTTCGCCAGCTACAGGGCGCAGCGCTCCGAAGAGCCTTCCTTGATCTTGCTCTCGGGAGAAACCGCCCCGATGGACAGCGCGCGGCAATGGCTGACCGAGCAACTTGGCGTGGAGTGCGGCGTAGCCCCGCTCCCGACCGCGGCCGGTGCCGACGAGGAAACACTGCCGAAGTTCGCCAAGGCCGCCGCTCTCGCGGCACGAGCCATCTCGCGCAAGAAGCAACTCGACCTCCGGCAGGGTGAGTTCGCATCGAAGGCTGCAGCTAGCGAAATCCGGAAACACCTGCGCCTCATCGCGGTGTGTTTCACGGCAATTGTTCTTTCCTTTGCTGTCTCCTTGGTGGCGCGCTACCGGGTAGCTCGAGCAGAGCACGATCGACTCACGGCCACGCTAGCAGAGGTCACCAGTGATCTCCTTGGCGAGGAGGTGCACAGCGCACTACACGCGCGGGAGCTCCTCACTGCGGGGCCTCGTATCGACGACCCGCTCCCCCGCTTCGACGCCTATGACGTGCTCGAAGCGATTTCGGAGAGCATCCCCGCCGACATCCAGCACGACACCCGCCGCCTCCTGATCGAAATCGACGACGAGGGCGACAGTGGCCGGCTCGAGCTTCAAGGAACCGTTGGTTCCATCGCGGACAGGGACAGACTCGTCGACGAGCTACAAGCGCATCGATGCTTCGCGGACGTCGAGAAAGGATCGATCTCAACCGCTGTCGAGGACCGCAAAGACTACAAACTGGTCGTCAAGATCGAGTGCGAAGAAGCTACCTCGCACGCGGGGAAGGAAAAGTAACATGGCCTTGGGAGACGCATTGGACAACGTGCGCAACTGGGCCAACGCTTTGAGCGATCGCGAGCGTCGACTGCTGGGCGTCATGGCTACCGTGTTCGTCGCCATTGTGATCGTGCTACCGATGTACATCGGTATTTCGAGCATCTCGGACATCGAGATTGAGAATGGCGAGATCGCCCAGGTCTTACAAGACATCCGCCGCTCGGAATCGCGCCTGCAACAGCAGAAGGCCGACCGGCGCGCTGTGGACCGGCTGTACAGCCGCAAAGCGCCTTCACTGGGGGGCTTCCTCGAAGAACGCGCTCAACAGTATGGGGTGACAGGTCTCGGAGTCACCGACCAGCCAAAGCTCGACATCGGTGCATACACCCGCCGCTCGGTACGTGTGTCGTTACCTGTCGTCGAGCTGCGGCCCTTGATCGAAATGCTCGCCGACATCGAGAACAGCTCGTACCCCGTCTCGATCGAGCGTATTCAAATGACGGGAGGACGCATGCGCACGGGCTACACCGTAAAGCTCGCAGTGAACGCATATGATCGTGAAAGCCCCTCAGCAGCGGAGCAGGAGTAGCTGTTGCGACGGATTCCCACCGAACAGATCTTGAGATGGACAGGGTACGCCCTGTTCTTCTTGCTGTGTTTCGTCTTCTTTGCCTACAAGACATTTCCGTACGATCGGCTTGCCGACCGCCTGATTCAGGAGGCGGCCATGCAAGGATACGAGCTCGAGATCATCGATCTGACGCACTCGGGTCTGACGGGACTCACGTTCGAGGGCTTACGTCTGGTCTTTCCATCGGAAGAAGAAGGCTCACCTCCGGTCGACGTGATCTTCGACGAGCTCTCGGTGAGCACTTCGTTGTTCTCGCTGATGTCGGACACGAAGTCCTACAGCTTCGACGCGGAGCTTGCCGGAGGAGAGGTGGAGGGCGACCTGACACTCGGAGAAGACAACCTGGAGGTGGACGCCGAGATCGAGGACATCGATCTCGAGGCAGTCCCAGCACTCCGAAAGTTCACCAAGGTCCCTCTAGCCGGGACACTCAATGGCGAGATCGTGCTCTCAATGCCGAGTGAGGTCGGGGAATCGACCGGTGGCGTCGAGATCACGATCGAAGGCTTGAACGTCGGCAACGGCAAAGCGAAACTCGAAATTCCAGGATGGGGCGGGCTGACGCTCGACCGAGCCGACGGCGGAAACTTCGAGCTGCTCGCCACGATCGAAGAGGGCATCGCGAAGATCGAACGGGCGAAGGCTCACGGCAAGGACCTGAAGCTCGACGTCCTCGGCAAGGTTCGGCTGCTTCGCCCGCTGAAGCGCTCCAGTCTCAACCTGATGCTGCGGGTAAAAATCGAGGACGCTTACAAGGACCGGAGCGAAAAAGTCGCCACGATGCTCGAACTGGCGTCAGCCGGGCTCAAAGCCGCGCAGACCGCTGACGGCGCGTTTCAGTACACGATCGCCGGCTCGCTCGGAGCTCAACTTCAGCCCAGACCGGCAGGAAGACTGCCTTTCGAAGCACCGAAGTGAGGGTCAGCACTGGACGCCCCGGGGGACTGTGCTTTAGAGATGGCTCTCACGAGCGGGATTGATGATCGGAAACGAAGCAGAGCCTCCTGAGGAGATCGACGAGCCCCAGGACGTCGAAGTGATGAACGAGGAGCCTGCTCCGAACGGAGACGATGAGGACGCCCTGACGCTCTCCTCATCAGCGCTCACCCGCCGCGACCCGCTCGGCGTCTACATGCGAGACGTGCAGCGCTATGCCCTTCTCTCGAAGGAAGAAGAGCACGACCTCGCGGTGCGGTTCTTCGAAGAGGACGACCTCGAAGCGGCAAAGCGGCTGGTCACATCGAACCTGCGATTGGTCGTCAAGATCGCCTACGACTATCGCCAAGCGTACAAGAACATCCTCGACTTGGTTCAGGAAGGCAACATCGGCCTCATGCAAGCGGTGAGGAAGTATGACCCTTACAAGGGTGTGAAGCTCTCGAGTTACGCGGCTTGGTGGATTCGGGCCTACATTCTTCGTTACATCCTGAACAACCACCGCTTGGTGAAGGTGGGCACCACGCAAGCTCAACGAAAGCTGTTCTTCAACCTGCAGAAAGAGAAGGCGCGGCTCTCGGCGATGGGGATTGAGCCGACGGCCGAGATCATCGCCGAGCGCCTCAATGTTCCCGAACGGGATGTCGTGTCGATGGACATGCGACTTGCAGCTGGAGATGCCTCTCTCGATGCGCCGGTTGGGACGGCCGAAGGTCGTTCCGTAGCTCGTGTAGAGCTGCTTCCCTCCGACGACGTGCGCGTGGATGATACGTTGGCCGAGGCGCAAGTCGGCGACCAGTTCACAGGGAAGATCCACGAGTTTGGAAAGTCCCTAGAGGGCAAGGAAAGGAAGATCTTCGACGACCGACTGGTGGCTGAAGACCCCAAGACTTTGCAGGCCCTAGGAGACGAGTTCGGTGTGAGCCGTGAGCGAGTTCGGCAGATCGAGAAGCGACTATTGAAGAAGCTCAAGTCCTTCCTTCACGACGAGCTTGGCGACACGGTGGTCGAAGTCTACGAGTCTCCGTAGGTGCCGGGTCGCCGGGCGACCGAGATGTGGTAACGCCCATTGATGTCAGGTCGCCTGTCCGTAGTCGCAACGCCCATCGGATGTCTCGAAGACATCACGCTCAGGGCGCTACGCATTCTCCGTGAAGCCGACTTGATTCTCGCCGAAGACACGCGCCACACGCGAACACTCTGTTCCAAGCACGGAATCGACACGCCTCTACGCTCGTTTCATGCACACACTAACGACGACAAAGTGGATGGGCTCGTTGCTGAGCTGGCCTCCGGGGCTCACTACGCCCTCGTCAGCGATGCGGGGACCCCGGTGGTGAGCGACCCGGGCGTCTACATCGTCTCCCGCGCTGCCCAAGCTGGCATCGACGTGGACGTGATTCCGGGCCCGAGCGCCGTGCTTGCGGCACTCAGCGTTGCGGGATTGCCTGTGCGGCGATTCACATTCGAAGGGTTCCTCCCACGAGGTGGAGGAGACCGTGCGCGCGCCCTCGATCGAATCGCGCAGTCTGACGTCACGGTCGTGCTGTTCGAGTCTCCGCATCGCATCCACGGAACACTCGATGACCTCGAGCACAAACTGCATGACGAAAGGCAAGTCGCGCTGTGCCGAGAGCTAACCAAGATGCACGAACAGACGATTCGTGGAACGGTCGGTGAAGTGCGGCGTGAGCTGTCCGATCCAGCCCGAGGCGAGATTACGATCGTCATAGAGGGCAAGGCCCCCGACGCCCCCGTCGAGGACGTCGACCTCGAGGCGCTCGTATCCGAGTGGAAACGCGAGGGGCTCTCGACCAAGGAAATGGCACGGAAGCTTCAACGTGATTTCGGCTGGAAACGGAACGTGGCCTATCAGGCCGTCCTCGACACGACGGAGCCGCAACAGCGCTAGGGGGCTGATGTCGGAAGCGTCATGCAAACACGAAGGCTTCCTGCCGTTCCGGCCTCCGTCCAAATCCGACCGCCCTGCGCCTCGACCACGCTCCGCGCGACAGCCACTTCCAGCCCAAGCGCATCGGAGCGCGACAGTGGCTTCTCGAGCCGTTCTGCGATCGTGAGCGTATCGGCCGACGAGTCTTTGAGCGTCGCCATCAGGTCGAACTGTACGAAGCCTTTGCCAACCTGATCACGCCGGGGCGGGGCAACGCGCATGACGATGTCGGTCCCAGACGACCGAATGACCAATACCGCAAGACTGACGAGCGAGTGAACCGTGCGATGGCGGTCGACGAAGACACGCGGTAGCCCCTCAGAAACTCCTCCGATCACCGACGTCTCCTCGGCGCGCGACCGAACGAACCCGATGGCCTCAGTGATCAGCTCCTCCGGCGCCACCCATTGCTGCTGCAGCCGCAGCGTCCCCGCTTCGAGCTTGGCGCGATCGACAATCGTCGAAACGAGACGCAGCAGCCGCTCCGCGCTGGCACGAATCGTGCGCACGCTCCGTTCCTGCTCGGCATTGAGCTCACCGTTCACGCACCCGAGCAGCATGTCGGAAAAACCCGTCACCGAGTTGAGCGGATTGCGAAGCTCGTGGCCCAACGCCCCCAAGAATCGCGCGCGTTGACGCTCTGGCACTTCGGGATCCGCGGAGTGAGCTTCGATTGCGTCTTGTATCGACGCCTGGGGCGCGGATCGCTCGGCAGGCTGCCTACCCGGTAGCAACAGGCTGAGCGATCGCAGCAGTGTCGCTCCCATTAGAAGGCCTGCGCCGAGTACCAAGACCGCCCCTCGATAGTCGCGGTCGGCGGCCAACAACACCCAGCAGATGGCGAAGTAGACCGAGGCCGCGACCACCACCCAGCGAAGCTTGGAAATCGCAGGATCACGTTCAATGGTCATCGCGCACCCTGCATGGGAAGGCGAATTAAGAAGCGGGACGGCGCATCGCCGTGATAGAGCGAGCCGTCGTGGCGCGCGATGATCTCGGACGTCACGGCTACCGGCCATCGCCGAATCTCGGCGGCGTCTTCGGATGCCAGAACTTCGGCCGGTGTCGGAAGAGCGCCGAGCGCGAGTCGATCCGACCGTTCAGCCGTCACCTCGATCGCTAGGTGATCATTGGAATGAGCGAGGCTCAGCGAGATGTCTGCTTCTCGGTGGTCTGTCGCCAGAAAATCGGCGAGGACGAGAATCGATCGCCGGAGGCGAGCTTCGTCCACATCGGTGACACAGGGTTCTTGGGGCAGTGTGCAGCCAGCGGTTCTCTTGTTCGACCAGAGCTGCCCGGCCTCTTGCGCGACCCGTGCCACCAGCTCGCGGACATCGGTGCGCTCGGCATCCAACCGCAGCTCGCCTCCGACGAGCTGCGAGAGGTCGAGCGCGCTATCGAGCAGTATGCGCAGACGTATCCCAGAGGCTCGTATGATCTCCAAATCCTCTCGCTGCGAGTCGTTCACCTCGCCGTCAATCCCGCTCAGAAGAACGTCCGAGAAACCCAGCACGGCATTGAGTGGCGTGCGGAACTCGTGACGGAGTGCCATCAAATGGTCGACGTCATCGGGCTCCGATCGAACCTGTGTGTCGAGGGCAGCCTCTGGCGGAAGCGGTTCGCCTGAAGGTTCCTGCTCGGCGACGCTGGGCCCGGAGCCAGTCGCCCCCCTGCTCCCCGCGGCGGAGCGCAGCGCCGAACGAGCCACCCAGAGGACTCCGACCATTCCGAATAGCGCCGCTAGGGAAAACCAGCTCCAAGATTCCGCGCCACGCGTTCCCGCTACGAAAAACAGCCCGAGGCCCGTCAGCGCCGCAAGGAGAAACAGGTACACGCTGAACGACACGATCGCGATACGGCCCCTCTCCACTTCGCGTGCCTTCGACATGCCCCCCACGCTAGCGCCCGATCTCAACCTCGGGAACGCGAGGGGAGCCTTCGTCCCGCAGGCGCAACGCCAAATCGATCCTGGCCGCGGCGTTGATCAAACCGAGATGACTGAAAGCTTGCGGAAAGTTTCCGAGCAGCATCTCGGCCCCCGGCTCGATTTGCTCGGAGAGAAGACCCAAATGGTTCGAGGCCTCCGCATGCGCTACGAAGACGCGTTGAGCCTCGTCGATCTGCCCCGCCATCGCGAGAACCTCGGCCAACCAAAATCCGCAGAGGACGAACGCCCCCTCGTCGCCGCCGACCCCGTCATCGGCTCGGTAGCGGTACACGTACGGACCGTCTCCGAGCTCGGCTCGGATCCACTCTATGGTCCTAAGCACTCGATCGTCGTTTGGGGGCAAGAATCCGTGGATCGGAAGCAGGAGTAGAGATGCATCCGGATGCTCGTGGTCATACGCGGCGACGAACCGCTTGCCGGTTCGATCCAGTCCGCGGACGCAGAGCTCCGCGTGGAGCTCATCGGCTACGCGCTGCCACTGCTCTTGTAGCGGTTGGTCACCGAACAAAGGCGCCAGCTCTGCGCCTCGCCGAAGCGCAAGCCAGCTCATGAGCTTCGAGTGCACGTTGTGGCGCACGCCCGCACGGGGCTCCCAAATGCCGTGATCGGGCTCGGCCCAAGTGGCGGCCACGTTGTCGACGACTTCCCGAAGCCTCCGCCAGCCACGCGCCGTGAGCGAGCCGCCGCCTCGCTCGTACACATATGCGGCGTCCATGAGCGCTCCGGCCGTGTCGAGCTGCAACTGGTCGCGGGCGCCGTTGCCAATGCGAACGGGCTGCGAGCCGCGATAACCGGCAAAGTGGTCCAGTGTTCTTTCGTCCGGAACACGGCCGCCATCGACGGCGTACATGATGTGGAGCTTGCGGTCGCGCTCGAGAGTGTCCCTCACGAAGTGAAAGAACTCGCGGGCTTCCCGGTTGCAACCTAAAAGGTTCGCGGCACGCACGGCCATCGCGGTGTCGCGTGTCCAGGTATATCGATAGTCCCAATTGCGTGCTCCACCGATCCATTCGGGGATCGAAGTCGTCGGCGCGGCCACCATCGCGCCGGTTGGCGCATACATCAGCAGCTTCAAGATCAGCGCGGACCGAATCACGTGATGCCGCCAGGGACCATCGTATTGCAGTTGTTGAACCCAATCACGCCATAGGTGCCGGGTGTTTCGGAGCGCCTCGTACGGGCGGTACGCCAGGATCGACTCAGAATCGGCAGCGTTCCAGCTGATGACGAGCCATTCTCGCTCGCCTGCTTTCAACGGAAACACCGCCTGCACGCCGCCCTCGGGGCGCGGCTCCCACCTGCCCAGGCCGCCGAGCACGGCAATCAAACGTTCACCAGATGCGCCCTTGGCCAGAGCCGAGCGTCCATCGATCTCGAGCTTCGTGCTGGCCCGCCCATAATCGAACCGCGGGTCGAAGACGACCTTCGCGACCGCTTCTCCCTCGACGCACTGCACGCGCCGGTGAACCTCGTGCATCGCCGAGCGCGGGTCGTCGGTCCACGGCATGTAGTCCGTGAGCCGAATCGTCCCCTGCCCTTCGATCTGAAATAGCGTCTCGAGCACGTTGGTGTCGGGGTCGTATCGCTGCAGGCTCTCGAAGGGGTAGTCGACGGGACTCACGGAAGTGGAACCTCCGTTCTTCTCGTCGAGTAGCGCCCCGAAGACGCTTGGACTGTCGAAACGCGGCAGGCACAACCAATCGATCGCGCCGTCCGTCCGGACCAACGCGGCGGAAAATCCGTCTCCGATCAACCCATGATCAGCGATCGAGAGAGCCCGCGTCGACTCTTCGTCTGTGAAGACGAACGGCCGGTTGAGCCGCTTGGCAGCACTGTACAAGTCCATCGGCCCCAGAGAATAGCAGATCGTGCGCTTCGCAACGCACATGCTAGAGGCAGGCCGTGCAGCGGCGAAACACGCAGTGGGGCCTGCCACTGATCTTGATGGCCCTGACCTTTCTGTCGACCTTCTATGTCGGCGCCGGGATGGTCCTAGGACAGCCACCCATTTCGCTCGCAGAGCTGCGAACGGGTTGGGTGTTCTCGCTGCCGCTGATGGCAATTCTGCTCGCCCACGAGTTCGGTCATTTCTTTGCTGGTAGGTACCACCAAGTCGACGTGTCGCCTCCTTACTTCCTTCCGGTCCCCTTCTTCCTACTCGGCACACTAGGTGCCGTAATTCAGATCCGCGAACGGATTCGCACTCGAAACGCGCTGCTCGACATCGGAGCCGCCGGCCCCCTGGCGGGGATGGCCATCGCGGTTCCCGTGATCATTTATGGAGTCGCAACGTCCCCGGTCGAACCTCTTCCTGATGTGACCTACATGCTCGAAGGCCGGTCCCTCCTCTACCTCGCGGTGCTGAATGGGTTGAAGGGACCCATCCCGCAAGGATACGACATCATGCTCAGCCCAACTGCGTTGGCCGGCTGGGCCGGATTGCTCATCACGATGATCAATCTCCTCCCGTTTGGCCAACTCGACGGCGGCCATATTGCCTACGCGCTGCTTGGGCGCCGCCAGGATCAGCTCTCCCGTTACGTCCTTCGTCTATTGCCGCTGCTCGCCGTCGTCGTGAGCGCTGCGTACGGAATTCCCAGCTACATCGATGGGGCTCGCGGCGAGACACTCGTCTATGACGCATCCGCCGGCATGCATTGGCTGGTCTGGGCACTCGTCCTGTGGGCGCTCACCCGCGCAACGGGGCCAGACCACCCACCCACCGAAGATGACCAGGTGTCGCCCCGACGCCGCGTCGTCGGCTGGTTGACGCTGTCGCTGTTCATCCTGCTATTCATGCCATCATGGATCCGGATGCAGTAGGAAATTTCACTGAAACCGCCGAATTCCTTAGGTTCGGGCCATGCGCCTCAGTCGCGACCTAGGCCTGCTTCTTTTGGTCCTTGCCGCCGTCCTCGGCTCGTCTTCGCCGGCCCAAGCGTGGACCCGCACGGTGGTCAAAGGCGCTCGGGCCACGGTCGACATCGGGCCCGACGCAACGTTGAACATCCTCCTTCGACTGGATGTCGAGGTGCACGCGGGATGGCTGCACGAGCTCGAGATGGTGGGGCTTGGTGAAGGGGTCGAGCTCGATCGATACAGGCCACCTTACTTCCGCTCGGAAGAAGGCGAGATTTTCCGCCCCGAAGCCGAGGTTCACGATGACGGCCGCATCGACCTGTCGTTCCCGCGACGGGAAGCGCCGAGACGAGGGGAGTACCGCGTCTTCATGCGCTACCGCACGAAAGCCGAAGTCGCAGCTGTCCAGGTCGAGGGTGAGCCGCGAGCGCGTGTCGTCTGGTCAGTCCCAGCGTGGGAGACCGGCCTTCACAACGTCTCGGTCGAGATCCGCGCTCCGAAGGGATCCTCGGTTCCAACGGAAATGCACGAGACCCCACCGGGCGTCGACTTCCAAGTTGCGGAGCAGCGCAAGCGCACCGTCGTCGAGTGGCGCCGTATTCATCTCCCCCGCACGACCGCCTGGCCGCTCACGCTGGACGTCCCGGTCGAATCGATTGCTCTGCCAATCGAGGCCTCGAAGGCGCCCGCCCCAACCGGTTTCCGGCCGCTCACAATTCCCGAGAACCGCCCCATCGCCTGGACCCTGCTCCTGCTGGCGATGGTGGTCCTCCTCAAGCGCCGCTCGATCGAGGTCCGGATGGGGCAAGATGCACTCTTGGTCCAGGCATCTTGGGTGGTGGTGTTGACGGTCACCGGGATCGTCCTCGCGATAGGCCAGTGGCTGGGCCCCGGCCACCTCGTTTGCGCGCTTCCGCTGATCGGCTTGTCCCTGCACCGCCCCGCAAAGTGGGCGCCGCCCGCGGAGCGCGTCACCTGGCGCCCGGCCCCAGCGAAAGAGCTTCCCGCCGGAGAGACACCGGCAAGCGACTTCTTGGATGGAACGACGATGCCCGGGCTGATCACGTTGATCGCGGGAAGCGTATGCTTGATCGCGCTTGGGCAACCTACGGCCGCGCTCGTGTTGTTGCCCGTATTTCTAACCGGAACACGGCATCATATGAGCCCGACCGTAGGACAAGCGGCCGCCGCGCTCCGCCTGTTTGCGTTCGATCTTCGCCTGGCGGCCGACGCTCCCGAAATGTCGTTTGGTTGGGAGCTCTCATCGGGCAACACCCCTCGCCTTCGAGTCCGTCTGCCCGGGCATCGCGCGGGGCTCTTGTCGCTTTGCTTCGTCGTCACCTCGAGCCCGCTTGGCTTTGTCTCGCGTCGCAAGGTCATGCTTCTCGTAGAAACACGCGCTCAGTCCGACGCTGACGATCTCACGCGCCGACGCACGAAGGGTGAGCCCCACCTTCGCTCTGCCAATGGCAGCATCCTCAGGCTGATCGAGTGGGATCACGAGGCGGTGGGGCTGCTTCGGGTGCTTGCTCACAAGACGCCTAAGTCCACCGGGGCGTCGCGCGGAACCTGGCTGCTCCGCGAGATCTCCGAGCCGCGTCGCAAAGCGGCCTAGGTCGTCATCGGCCGACGCGAGACGAGAGAGGGGCCAAAATCCGGTCCACTTGCTTGAGCTCTCGAGCGACGTCCTCGTCGTCGAAGTCGATCTCGTCGATCAGCGCTCCGTGCACCGCGTCATAGAGCCAGTTGCTCGACTCGGCGTCTTCGATGCAAGCGGCTGCTTGGTGTCCTTGGTGGTTCAGCGCGGGAAACTTCTCGACTGCTTTTTCCAACACGCTAACGCGATCGCCGAGATATGCTCGCGCGGCCTCGAGCTCGTCGGACAGAGGCTCGAGCATCTCCGGAGATTCCTGCAGGTGCTTGTCGAACGCAGCAGGCGACCGCTCGCGAACGTCGTTCAACACGAGCCTGATCAGTAGCACGTCTCCCAAATGACGGAGCACCCCGCGAACCCCTGGGATGGCACCGCTCGAAGAGATCACGTGCAGCAGACCGCCCGCAGCCAGGACCCTGCTCTGATCGTCGATCTCGGGATCCTCGACAATCCGCAGCAGGGATTTCAAATCCTGACTGAAACGGGTCAGTGCAGGGGTCATCAACTCGATGAAGCGCTCGCGCGACATGTCACCTCGGCACCAAAGAACGGCCCCGCGGACATGTTACCTCAACTCCTGTCGGACCGGCGTCGGTTTCGATGATCTTGAACTCCACGCGCCGGTTTTTCTCCCATGCGTTCGCATTGTGCTTGCGATCGACTGGACATCGTTCGCCGTATCCGGCCGACCTCAGCCGATCTTTGATCACCCCGCGCTGAATCAGCGCGTTCATGACCGAGGCGGCTCGAGCCCGTGTGAGTTTGATGTTGTACTTGTCGCTGCCCCGCTCGTCGGCGTGGCCCTGAATCTCAACCAGGGTGATCTGCGGGCTAGCGTTCAGCGTCGCTGCCACCGCATCGAGCAGCGCGAAGCTCCGCTTCTTGATGATCGCGCTGTCGGTCTCGAAGTAGATCTTTTCGAGGATGGTGATCTGGGTGTCTTCGACGATCACCAGGCCCTTGTCCGGACATCCATCTTCGTCCTCATGGCCGTTGTACGTCTCCGGGTCATTTGGACAGGCATCGTCTACGTCGAGAATTCGGTCGCCGTCATTGTCCACATCCGGACAGCCGTCTTCATCTTCGAACCCGTCGAAATCCTCAGGGTCGTTGGGACATAGATCCTTTTCATCCGGGATCCCATCGCCATCGTTGTCCGGATCCGGACAACCGTCTTCGTCCTGGAAGCCATCGAAGTCTTCGGGCTCATCGGGGCAGTCGTCGACGTCATCGGGAATCCCGTCCCCATCGCGGTCGCCTTCCCGTCCCTCGGGGCATCCATCCTCGTCGCGGTCGCCGTCGTAGTCCTCTTTGACGAGTGGACATGCATCGTCGACATCGAGAATCCCGTCGCCGTCATTGTCCAAGTCCGGACATCCATCGCGATCTTCGAAGCCGTCCTTGTCCTCGGCCTCGTCCGGGCAACCGTCGTCGTCGTCCGCAATTCCATCGCCATCGCGGTCTTCGACGGCGGGCTCATACATGAATCCGAGGACCGCGCGAATGTTCGCTGCTTGGAAGCCGGTCTTGGGAATGCCGGCGCCCGCGGCGAGGAAAAGGAAGCTCTTGTTGGTGACGAAGTACTTGAACCCGCCGAGAGCCTCCATGGAAACGGTGCCTTTGGTGCCGATTTCCTGGGCAATTTGAGTCCCGTAGAATTCGAGGATCAGATCGAGCGAGCGCGCGATTCGGAAAGCGGAACCAAAGCCAAAGGTGATCAGGTCGTTGTAGGTAAAGCGGTGACCCTGACCCTGGTCGAGGGCATCCACGGCGTTGCCCATCGGGTCCAAGGGATCCGAACGACCATCCCAGATGAACGTCGCACCCTGCCCCGAGTTCCAGCGATAGCCACCTTCGACAGCGAGACGGATCTTTTCGATCGGTTGAAACTCCAACACGGCCGTCGGCCAGAGCGAAAACCCCGGCTCGCCGGCAAACTGGTCCGTCTTGGCGGTGGGGAATCCGGCGCGAAGGGTCACCGCGATGCCAATCGGGAGCTCTCCGAGATTCAATAGACGCGCCTTCACGCTAATCGTCAGGTCTCCGACGCCCTGTGACCGCAACCCTCCGGCCTGGTGATTGAAGAGGCAACCATCAGCTGTTGCGCCGCTGCATGTCCCGCCGAGGTCAACCCGGTCCGGGGTCTGCACCGTGTCACCACGGAAGAACGTGATCGGAAGCTGAATGCCGATCACCAAACGATCGATGAGCCCGACGTTGAACATGAAGGTCCCGGTGAATCCCTGCCGAGCGATTCGGTCCTCGCGACTGGCCTCGGAGGCGGCTTTGTTCGGGTCGTTCTCGAAGCCGTTGTAGCGAAGGATGCCGAAGCCCGCGTCGAGAACGAGGCCAAAGCTGAATTCCTTGTGCGGCATGACCTCGGTGCCGTTCACGCTGAAGTAGCCTCGGGTATCGATGGCGGGCCGGTAGAGGTGCAGGTCCATCCCGCCGTCGGTCAGCGTTGCATCCTGAGCGAGGGAGGTGTTCGGCAACAGCAACGCCCCGAGGACGAGCGTGGCCACCCATGCGCTTCGCACGGATGGCCCCCACCAAGACTGTGCTCCCCCGAACACCGATCTTCAGTTTGTCATGGGCGGAGCCCATTAATCAACGATTCTGCGACCCTGCGTCACTCCGCAGTCCACATTTCGCGGTCCTTAGGGAGTCGGCTGGGTCTCGCGGGCGCTTCTCATGAGCCGCTCGGCGTCCTGGCGCTGCTTCGAGGTGATCCGTTCGAGCCCCAGCACCAGCTCGGCCTCGTCTCGAGCCTGGGCGAGATTCCCCTCCGCGAGGGCACGTTGGCCCTCGGTGATGTGGGCTTGGGCATAGCGGTAGCGAATCTCGCCGAACTCCGGCGTGTTGCGCAGAATGCTGTCCGCCGGCAGCTCGTCCGCGATCGAATAAGCTCGGTCAAAGCGTCCTTTAGACAAGGCCCGGCGGGCGCGCGCCAGCTGCCCCTCCCACTCTTGGGGCTCGTCGATCGGCTCTTCGGCGCCTCGCGCCGACCGCGGCTCGGAGGGCTGCGCCTGCTCGACGGTTGCCGCACTGCGCGTCAGAGGGGAGCTTGCTTGGTCGCCCTCCAGCGTTGCGGGGAAGCCACGTACGGTTGCCAGCACCGCGCCAGCCCCAGCGACGGCGAGCAGCCCGATCAGCGAAACTACGAACAGCGGTTTTCGTGATGACCGCGGGGAATGTTGGTCGGAATCGTCCTGAGGCAGCGGATCCAAGCTGTGCGCACCTTGTGGCGGAAGGAACCGAAACCGAACTTCGCCGAGCTCGAAGACGTCGCCCGATTCGAGGACCGCACGCGAGGCATCGACGCCGTTGACCCGCATCCCATTCACGCTTTCGAGATCGAAAACCGTCACCTGGCCTTCATTCACCTGAACCTCGGCGTGCTCGTGAGAAATCGACTTGTGGTTGATCCAGATGTCGAGCCGCTCATCGCGACCGATGCGAACCGCTGGTTTGGTCAACGTGAACTCGGCCCCCGCCGCGGGCGCGCTGAGAACGACCAACCTAGGCGGCGGCTGACTCTTGGGCTTCGGCGGAGGTATCGTGTTGGCCATCGCCATGACGTCCGAATGGTAGACCAGATCGTAGTCACCGATACCGAGTTGGTCGCCGGCGGCAAGCTCGGCTTTCACGTCGAGCCGCTCTCCGTTGACGGTGATGCCATTGTACGAGCCGAGGTCCTCGATCGAGTAGGACCCGTTGTGTTTCATCAACCGCGCGTGGCTGCGCGACACGTTCCGCTCGGTGAGGCGGATGGTGTTGCCTTCATTGCGGCCGATCGTGATCTGGTCGCGCAGAAGCGGCACGACGGTCGTGCGACCTTCGTCGTCCGAGATGACGAGCTTATACATCGTGTCGGCCCAAGAGCGGTTTCAGCCACAGTTTCGCGGGGTTGAGGGCATGGTACTCTCGAGGGCTTTGCTGTCAATCTTGCCTCGGTGGAGGTTTGCGCTCCCCAAGAACCCGGCTATGCCGGTCCCCACGATGAGCCGACATTCGCGAACGATCGCCGCGCTCGTAATTTGCTGCGCTCTGCTCGCAAGCTGCGGCGGTGGTGGCCGAGGACAGCCGACCGGTGGAATCCACGCCAAGCTGGCCTATTCGGAAGGGGGAGGTCTCCGCGTCGTGGAGGTCCCGGCGGGGGGCGCTGCGGACCTCGCGGGTATCCAACCGAACGACGTGATCATCGCGATCAACGGTGCGTCGGTGCGCGAGCTCGACTATCAGACGATCGTGGAGCGGCTCCGCGGGCCCGTGGGTTCGAGTGTCCAACTCGATGTGTTCCGCGCGGGTGAGGTAAAGACCGTCGTCGTCATGCGCCAGGCTTACACCAAATGAGCGAAGCCCAACGCACACTAGGGATTATCGGAGGAAGCGGGCTCTACGAGCTCGACGAGCTGATCGACGTCGAAGAGATGGAGATGACGACGCCATTTGGAGCACCCTCCGATACGATCGTCGCCGGAACGGTCGGAGGGACGCGGTTGCTTTTTCTCCCTCGCCACGGCCGAGGTCATCGCCTTGCTCCGCACAGAGTCAACTACCGGGCAAATGTCCTCGCGCTCAAGATGGCCGGGGCGGAACAGATCCTCAGCGTGTCGGCTGTCGGGTCGATGAAAGAGGATATTCATCCCGGAGAGATGGTCGTGGTAGACCAGTTCATCGACCGCACTAGGCATCGCATCGATACGTTCTTCGATGACGACGGCGTGGTGGCGCACGTGGAGTTTGCAGAGCCGATCGATACGCAGCTCGCGAGCTCGTTGACCGACGCGGCAAGAAGATCCGGAGCGACCGTGCACGAAGGCGGCGTCTATCTGTGCGTGGAAGGCCCACAGTTTTCCACGCGGGCCGAATCGGAGCTTTACCGATCGTGGGGCGCGTCGGTGATCGGTATGACCAACCTCCCCGAAGCGCGGCTCGCCCGAGAAGCGGAGCTTCCATACGCGACACTCGCCATGGCGACCGACTACGACTGCTGGCATGAAGGACACGACGCGGTGACGGTCGAAGGGGTCATCGCCGTCATGCACGGAAACGTGGCGAAAGCCAAGGAAATCATAGTCGAGCTTGCTCAAAGAGTGCCCGACCCCTCCGGCCGGCCAGCCACCTCTGCCCTCGCCGGCGCCATCATCACCAACCCCGATTCGATCTCGATGACCGCACGCGACAAGCTACGGCTGCTCATCGGCAAATACACATCCTGAAAGGCACCATGTCCTCGCTTCTCGTCGTCGGTTCCGTCGCTTTTGACACCATTCACAATCACCTGGGCTCGCACGACCGAGTCATCGGCGGTTCGGCCACCTATGCGTCGCTTGCCGCATGCCAGCTTGCCCCGGTTCGTCTGGTCGGCGTGGTCGGTAAGGACTTTCCCCGCGAGGCTGTCGACATGCTTCGCAATCGCGGGATCGACACGTCGGGCCTCGAGGTGGCGGACGGAAAAACATTCCACTGGGAGGGTCGCTACTCGGACGACCTCACGTCGCGGACGACCATCCAAACCGACCTCAACGTCTTTGCGGACTTCAACCCGAAGATCCCGACCGGATTTCGCGATTCCGAGTTCGTGATGCTGGGCAACATTGCCCCCCAGCTGCAACTGCACGTGCTGGACCAAGTGGAGAACCCCAAGCTCGTCATCGCCGATACGATGAACCTGTGGATCGACACCGCACTCGATGCGCTCAAGGAGCTGCTCACCCGCGTGGACATCCTTGTCATCAACGAGGAAGAGGCGCGCCAGCTAACAGGGTTCCATCACCCGCTTGCGGTGGCGGAGGCCTTGCGTGCGCTCGGCCCGGAGACCGTGATCGTAAAGCGCGGCGAATACGGGGCACTCCTGTTCCTCGATGAAGACATCTTCTGCGCCCCGGCCTACCCGCTCAAGGCGGTCGCGGACCCGACGGGCGCCGGCGATTCATTTGCCGGTGGCTTCCTCGGTTACCTCTCGGAGCAGGGGCACACCGACCTTCGCCAGGCGGTGATTTGCGGCTCTGCAACCGCGTCTTTTTGCGTACAGGACGTCGGAACCGAGGCGCTACAAGAGCTGAGCCGCGAACACCTCGAGAAGCGAATCCGAGACTTCCGGCAGCTCACCTGCTTCTAGCCCGCCGTTTTCTTGACCGAAGCACCGTGAAACCGACACTTCGGTATCAGGAAGGAACGGCCATGAACCTAGACGAGCTCAAGGGAACCCTGCGCGGCCTCGTGCGAAAGACGATCGAGACCCGCTTCAGCGGAGCGAACTACGCCACCCTGGCCCAGGCCCGCGGCTACGCCGACGGCTACATGCGCGCCCTTCTCGACGCCGGTCTAATCGACCAAAGGCAACTCCTCGAGTTGGTCAACGCCGAGCGTCGCCTCTTCGTAGACGAAGCCACCAAGACCAGAGCCGCCTAGGGGACACGCGGCGGTCTCAAGGGGCTGATGCAACGAGTTGAGCAAATTTCTGGGCCGGTGTCATCCATCCGAGGGTCTGGCGAGGACGGGTGTTGAGCTCGTCGGCGATGCGATTGAGCTGGTAGTTGCTAAGCGCGGAGAGGTCCATGCCTTTGGGCATGTACTGTCGGAGCAGACCGTTGGTGTTTTCGTTGGTGCCGCGTTGCCATGGGCTGCGGGGGTCGCAAAAGTACACGGGCACACCGGTGGCCACGGTGAAGCGAACATGCTCGGCCATCTCGGTCCCTTGATCCCATGTCAGCGACCGTTTGAGCGCTTGAGGAAGGTGCGTGATCTTGCGTGCGATGGCCTTTCGCACCGTATGCGCGGAGCGGTCGTGAGCCAGCCGGACCAGCATCACGAAGCGAGTGCTGCGTTCGACCAGGGTCCCGACTTGGCTCTTGCTGTTTTTGCCGATGATGAGGTCGCCTTCCCAATGACCGGGTACGGCACGGTCTTCGATTTCGGCAGGCCGTTCGCTGATGAGCACCATATCGCCAATGCGGGTAGGCGTTTTGCGTTCACGGTCCCTGGGTCGTCGTTGAGCCCGACCCGTACGCAAGGCTTTGCGTAGCTCAGAGCGAAGCCCGCCTCGGCCCTGCAGATACAGACATTGATAGATGGTTTCGTGCGACACGCGCTTGTGCGGCTCAGCGTAGCGCTGACGCAGGTAAGCCGCGATCTGCTGGGGTGACCATCTGCGTTTGAGCTTGTAGCCCACCCAACGAGCGAGCTTGTAGTCGGCCACCAGCTTGCGCACCTTGGGGCGTCGCGCTCGGCGTCGGGTGGCTCGCTGTGCACGGACCGCCCGATAATGCTGAGGTCCGCCATTGCGACTGACCTCCCGACTGATCGTGCTGGTGGGCCTTCCCAAGTGCCGACCGAGCTCGGCGCAGCTGTGGCCTACGGCCAATCCCCTCGAGATTCGCTCTCGCTCTTCCATCGACAAACGCGCTCCGGGCATCTGTTGCCCCTTTCGCTAAGGGTCCGACTTCTATACAAAACCCCATGGGCGTTGCATTGATCCCCTGAGCGCAACCGCTACGCCCCTAAAAACTTCGTGATTTCAGGGATTTAAGAGGCACACCGCGAAAACGTGACCATGCCGGGGTTTTCGCGGTGTGGGTTTCAACTAGTTGAACTCAGGTGAGTTTTGGGGGCGCAGCGTGTCCCCTATCTAGATCTCATCCAGGGGCATTTCGCACTCTGCTCGGAGGCGGCAGTTGGCGCATTCGGCGCCGCGCCAGATTCGGTCGTAG
>Ga0209567_10000182_pt1 | contig 33271 bp, 47 predicted proteins | sample COG_12_FD_184756 | JGI IMG/M metagenome (GOLD analysis project Ga0209567, IMG submission 184756) | Pelagic marine sediment microbial communities from the LTER site Helgoland, North Sea, for post-phytoplankton bloom and carbon turnover... | ecosystem: Environmental > Aquatic > Marine > Neritic... | reverse complement strand
TCTTTCTCAACAATATCTTTATCAACAACAACTTCTTTCTCAACAACGTCTTCAGGTTTTTTCCTAAACTTATTAATCAAACCATTAATTATATTTGAACCTTTACTCCAAAGCGGTTGTGCCCATTTTGGTTGAGGAACTAAAAACCATCCAAACATAAGACCAATAAATACTGCAATTGCTAATTTAATCATTACAATCTCCTATAACGCTTTCTTTATTATTTTCGGCAAATTAATCCACCAAGATTTAAATACTTTTGGATTTTCATCATAAGAAAAATCTGATACTACTCCAATTCTATGCATACCTCTGTTACCTACTCCATATCCCGCATGATAGCCTTTACTTCGATTTATATTTGAAACTACTTTCTTTATTTGGCTTTCATTACTATCTGGCATACGAAAAATAAAATACGTAGGAACAGATTTTCCGTTAGTAAATCCTTCACAACTTGCTGTACCTTGTATTCCCTCTATATTATTTAGTTGATTTAATGCCAAAGTTGGAATAATCTTATCTACTTTGACTCCTCTCCAAACTGTCTTAGTATGTTCAGCACAATGCGGGAAAATAAAAGGTGAATCACCTTTATGCAATATACTATATGCAAACATAGGTGCATTCGTTTTTTGATCATATCTAAATTCAAACAAATAGGATACAGAAAGCATTTTCTTATCCTTTATAAATATTATTCTCTTCTACCAAATTCAGCGTTTCTAAGATACTTTTGCGCCCTTTGATGCCAAGAAGGTTGCTTCATAGGAATAACTCCAGGTGGTTGAGTACCAGGTGCTTGGACTCCAGGTGCTACTCTAGGAACATTTGGTGCAGGACGAGTAGGTTCTCCACTATACCCTTTCTTAGCACTATCAATTGTTTCTCTACTAAAGTCAGTAACTTTCCTTACACCTGCTCCAACAGAAGCTGCACCTTTTTGTATAGCATCATTTGGGTTTCTAATAGTATCTTTAGCAGTGTTTTTAATATTCTGTAACATTGGGTTATCGCCACGAATAATATTTTTAACTCTATTCCCCATTCTTGTACCCGCGGCCTCACCAGCGGCACCCATTCCCATATCTTCTCCACGAGAAGCCGCTAAAGCTAAAGCACCACCACCTAAAGCAAGTTTACCCCAATTTCTTCTTAAAAAACCTTGTTCGATTATACTTATCATTTTATTCCCCTTTAATTAACAGTGGTAAATGGACAACCAATAATCACAACCTGGAAAGGAGAGAGAATATGTTTTGAAACAATTCTTAAATAATCCGATTAAAACAGTTTTACCTTAGAACCATTGATTGTCCAAACCTTTTAAATCCTAGTCTTTGTAATTCTTGTTAGAGGGGTATTAACATACTGATATGCTACCTCCGGATTTGGAGGAGCAGCTTTCGGATCAACTTTCCCTTCTGTCTTACCGGCTCCTGTTAATTTATTCTTTTTAATTTCTTGATCAATCGTATCTCCTTTAGGGGAATCATCTTTATAAACTTTCATATCAGCTTGAACCCCTTGTTTCAATAAAACATCACCAGTCTGTTTGTCTTCCTCATACAAAGTATCTAAAACACTTAACATTTTAATCCTCCTCATCCAAAACTTCTCTAACGTTTATTATTAATTGTTTTAATGTATATGGTTTATCAATAAGTCTTTTTGCACCTTTTCCTAATGCATCATGAACAGGACCATTTGCAGAATATCCACTTGCTACAATAACTTTAGCATCTTTTCGAATTTTTATAATTTCTATCAGTACTTCTCTTCCACTCATTCCTGGCATAATTAAATCAAGAATAATCAAATCGATATAATTTATATTATTCTTATACACGGTTAAACCGTCTTGACCATTATCTGCTGTTAAAACCTTATAACCATAGTTTTGTAATATCTCTCTACCAATTTGCTTGATTTCATCCTCATCATCAATAATTAAAATAACCTCATTACCACCAACTAAAGGTGTATTATGTACTATGCTTTGAGATTTATTTTCTTTTTTACTTAATGCAGGAATAAATATTTTAAATTCTGTTCCACTACCTGGTGTACTATACACCATAATATGTCCATGATGATTTTTAATTATTCCATACACAACTGCTAAACCTAATCCCGTTCCTTTACCTTGAGGTTTTGTAGTAAAAAAAGGTTCAAAAATTCTTTCTTGTGTTTCTTTATTCATTCCTTCTCCATTATCAGCAATACTAAGTCTAACATAATTACCAGGAGATACACCATGATGGAATTTAGAATAATTACTATCCAACTCAACATTCCTTGTAGTAATTACGATGCGTCCACCATTAGGCATAGCATCTTTAGCGTTAATACAAAGATTTGTAATAACCTGATTTAATTGAACAGAATCAGCCAATGCTAAATCTAGATCATTATCTAAATCTAAATTAATATTAATCATTACTGGACCAGAAATAGTTCTGTCTAATAATTTGTGAGAAAGTATAATCTCAGAATTAACATCCATTGGTTGTAATTGAAATTCAACATTACGACTAAAAGTAAGTAATCGACGAGAAAGACCAGCTCCTCTCATAGTCGCTTCATATATAATACTTAATTTCTGCTTTATGTCTTTTGAATCAGCAGTTGTTAAGAGTAACTGAACATTACCGCTAATAATTTGAATTATATTATTGAAATCGTGGGCAACCCCACCTGCAAGAGTTCCAACAGCTTCCATCTTAGACGCTTTTCTAATTTGCTTTTCTTTTTCTGATAATTCTTTTTCTCTAGTTATACGATCACTAATATCTTTTGTAATTGTTAAAGTGCACAACTCTTTATTTAATGTAATAAGAGCAGCAGACATTAGCCCATGTCTTATTTCATTTCTCTTTGTCTTAAATTTTAATTCAAAATCAGATATGTTTCCTTTCTCTTCCAACAATTTAATTAACCTATCTCTATCTTTTTTATCTTCCCATAATCCTACCTCTAAAGACGTTTTATCTTCTAGCTCTTCGAAAGCATATCCAGAAAGCCGTAAATACCCCTGATTGACATGAACATAAGAACCATCTGATTTACGGTTAATCGCAAATCCATCTGGAATTGTTTCGAATGCAGTTCTAAAAAGTAATTCGCTATTACTAATTTTTTTTATATACTTAGAAATGAAATAAAAAGATAATACAATCACAGTAGATATTAATAATCTGGATATAATCTGATAAGGTGGAACTCTTAAAATAAAGGGATCAAGAAAGGAGACCGGACTATTGAACATTAATGATCGTAAATTATATTCATGAGTAACAAGAGAAATAAAACTATCAATCAACCAATAACCTAAACAGGTGATTAATACCAATACAACAAATTTTATTTTATTCATCTTAGTAGTTCCTGTACACTGGAATCCGACCTTTCAATATGCTCAAAGACTTTATCAGAAATATCTATCAATGCATCTGGCACTTCGAACCCAATTTTATTTGCTACCTCTAAATTAATTACTAGTTCTGTATGATCCTTCCAGACTCGACTAACTAAATATGGACGAGTACCATGAATAATTTGATCAAAAGCTTTGGCCTCCCAAACTCCTTTTCTTTTAAATTCAGGAAGATAAGATTTACTCATTAATGCTCCATGACGAACATGTTCGACACCATGATGTGCCCATGTAGGTATCTTATTTACATAAGTCGAGCCTAATATGTAAGATAAATATTCATATTTCAAAAAAGATTGATCTCCTAAATAAATAGCATCAACTTTAGTAGATAATTCATCTATACATGCTTTACCATCAGTAATCCTCTGCTTCATATCAGGATTAAAATCATCAAATATACATTCTATAACCTCAAATTTCTTCTCTTTAGCTACTCTATATACATCACTATATGCTATATATGATCTTCCATCAGCTGTATTATCAAAAGCAATCCCTAATTTTTTAAATCTAAAGATTGAATAAAAAATATTAAGTTGTTGATAATATACATCTGCCACTATTTCAACAAATACATGTCTTAAATCATAATCATGTTTATCCTTCAATATTCCAGCTTTTATAGGATCTGTGGTACTTATAACCATAGTATTAACATTATGTAAATTATTCGCAAAATCTAATCCAGCCCATGTACCCATTGCTATAATTAAACGAATACTCGTTTCAGGATTTCGAATGTCTTCATATATCTTTTCTTTATTAGTCTTTCTTATAGCTTCATCCCAATCGCTAGAATAATAATCATCTTTAGATAATGTTATATGGTCTCCCTTAACATTATCACACAACCAATCCCAAATCTTTTTTGTATTTTCTCTATCTTTAAATTTTGGAATTTCAATAGGTTCTATAAATCCTATCTGTGATAATCCTTCAAATAGAGAAATTAAAGTTGTATCATAATCGTAATATGGGCCTCCTTCATAGTATATTATTCTTGAAGAAAGATGCTCTTTATGAACTTCACTATTATATTGTTGAAAAACTATTAATATTGCAATTGCCAACAACAATACAATTCCAATCAATGTTTTTCTTTTAAGAGACATTAAGAAATACTCCTATCCTAAAACATTCGTTACCTTTAACGAATCTAAAACACTTAACATTTTAATCTTCTTCATCTAATATTTTTCTGACTTCTTGAAGTAATTCTTTTAATGTGTAAGGTTTATTGACAAAACTTTTTGCTCCCATATTAATTGCATCATTAATTGGGGCACTAGAAGAATATCCACTTACAACTATAATCTTTGTTTCTGGATACTTTGAAATAATTTGTTTTAACACTTCTCCGCCACTCATATCGGGCATAATTAAATCTAAAATAATTAAGTCAATTTTCTCTCGATCACTATAAAAAACATCTAAACCACTAGCACCATCAGACGCAAATAAAACTTCATATCCATACATCGTTAATATTCTGCTTCCTATAGTTTTTATATCCTCTTCGTCATCAATCATAAGGATTGTTTCTTTTCCACCCCTGAGTTCAATATCTTTTTCACGAGGCATATTGTCTAATTCCTTATAATTACTAACAGGGATATAAAGCTTAAATTCGGTTCCTTCTCCAACATTACTATAAACACTTATATAGCCACCATGACTTTGCATAATTCCATATACAACAGCTAAACCTAAACCAGTTCCTTTACCTTGTTCTTTAGTAGTAAAGAAAGGTTCAAAAATTCTTTCTTGTATTGTTGTCGACATTCCTATTCCAGTATCAATAATACAAACCTTGATATAAATTCCTGGTGTCGCATCTCTATATTTTTCACAGTAACTTTCATCAAGTTCTACTAAATTTGTTGTTATTCTAATATGCCCACCTTTTGGCATTGCGTCTTTAGCATTTAAACACAAATTCGTTATAACTTGATTTAATTGAGTTGGATCCGCCAAACCAAATGGTAAATTTGTATCTAGTTCTAAATCGATATTTACCATAACTGGTCCAGTTGCTGCTCGATCGAGAAGTTTGTGTGCAATTCTAATCTCTTCATTAACATCAATAGATTGAAGTTGACTTTCAACTCTCCTACTAAATGTAAGTAATCGTTTAGCTAAATCTGCTCCTCGCATAGATGCTACATACATCCCATCAAGTTGATCTTTAATTGAATCATTATCCTTTATCATAAGTAACTGTAAATTGCCACTTATAATTTGAACAATATTATTAAAGTCATGAGCAACACCACCTGCTAATGTTCCAACAGCTTCCATTTTTGAGACTCTTCGTAGTTGTCTTTCTTTTTCTAGCAAATCTTCTTGAGCCTTTTTTAGACCCGATATATCTTTAATAATAGAAAGAGCATGATCTTCATTGTTTATTTTAATTATACTCGAAGAAACTAAAACAGATTTCTGTATTCCATCTTTACCAGTTAGTGTTGTTTCCATACTATCAATATGTTCTCTTTTTCCGAAACTACTATAAAACCGATTTCTGTCTTTTACATTTTCCCATGCATATAGAGTCATTACATTTGTTCCAATAACATCAACACGATCATATCCATATTCTCTTTCAAATCCTTTATTTACATCAACAATTTTTCCATCACTAGCTTGAATAAGAATTATTGGATCTGGAATTGTCCTGAATACTAATCTAAATTTTTCTTCGCTATCTTCAAGAGATTTTTCTGCTTTAGATTTTTCAGTTATATCTTCACCTAAAGAGAGAACACCTTTTATATTACCTTTATCATCATAAAGAGTTGTATTATTCCATTCACAAGTAATAAATTCACCTGACCTAGTAAGGTTATCATTTATAACATGACTTGATATTTGATTATCTAATAATACATTGACAACATTTTTAATATTATCTTTTTCATGAACGGGTATTAAAAAATCAAAAAAGTTACGACCAACTACTTCTTCTTTAGTCCAACCAAAAATTTTCTCTGCATGATTATTCCATTCTTGAATATAGGTATGTTCATCCCAAAAAATAATAGCAAGAGGAGCAATAGTAAAAAGATTTCGATACCGTTCCTCACTTTCTTTTAAAAGATCTTGTGCTTGTTTCCTTCCCAACGCAATACCGATACTCGCACCAATCCCTTCAAAAAATTCAATCATATTAAGAGTAAACATATCTTTACGACGATCGTTTAATTGCAAAAGCCCTATATTATCTCTATCAGGAGATACTAAAGGTATAAGTGCAACAGATCTATATCCTTCAGCATTACATCGATTACGAGTTTTAGATTTAATTATTTCAGGAATACCTTCTCCTTTTATTAAATCATCTGTATTATTCGTCCAAAAACTTCCACCAGTTGTGAAAAATGGTAAATCTGGATTTGTGTTACCACAAATAATCATACCACACATACAATCAAGACAAGCATAACCACTAGGATGTTTAATAATCTTACCAACCATATCCTTTGAACATATAGAATTTTCTCTCTCAATGAACTCGTCATTAAATCCACTTGTTATATAATATGGATAATCATCATCTTCCTGTAATCTAATTGCAACTGCATCTAATTTAGTAAACTGTTTAACAAGAGTTAAAATCTTTTTAATCGTTAATTCTGCTTCAACATCTGAATTAAGAATATCAAGAATAGTTGAAGAAAGTTCCTGTCTCTTTCGAAAACGAATTAAATCCGATATATCAGATACTATTCCAACAAATCCTATTACATTATCATATCTATCTTTTTTATAATTCCAATCAACTTGAACATCAAAACTTCTTCCACCCTTAGTGATATTTTTTCCTATATAAGTTGTAGGTGGGGGTTGTTCTTCTGGTAAATTTCTAAATAGTTCTTTAAGACCATCTTTTTCTGGTTCTGAAACAAATTCCCATATGTAATGGCCTACTACCTCATCTTTTTTCATTCTCATCATTTTCAAAAACGAGTCATTAACATAAAGAACTTTACCAACAATATCCAATTCTTCTATACCATATGGGGTTGTCTCTACCAATGTTCTATATTTCTTTTCACCTTCTATTAATGATTTTTCGGCCAACTTACGATCTGTTACATCTAAAATTATACCATCTATAATTTGATTTTCATTATTATAAGTTGCTGATACTTCTAAATCAACTATTACCCCACATTTTTTAGTACCTATCATTGGAACATTATCAATCTGATTAAATTCTTTGAAGTACAAACCTAGATCATGAATTTTTCTTCGATCAGTGTATGACCCCCATCCAGGGAATTTAGAAATAAGTTCTTCAATACTATCATATCCTAATATTTTAGCGTGTGCAGGATTTGCACTTATTATTTTACCACTAATAGCATCAATTTGAAACATACCAACTGAAGCTGTATTATATATTGTCCGGTATTTTCTCTCACTATTCTCTAGTGCTTTTCTATTTTCTAAACGATTAGTTATATCTCTAGCAAATGCTACTATAAAATCAACTTTATCAAAATTAACATAAGTAGCTGATACTTCAACAGGTATCATTTTACCATTTTTTGTTTTGTGAGTATGTTCGAGAATTGCCCAACCTTTGACTTTTAATTCGATAAATATTTTTTCCCAATCCTTAACTCCAAAATCATTAAAATGAATATCCCACATTTTCTTTTTCATTAATTTTCTTTTACTATATCCTAATCTACTACATGCTGCCTGATTAACATATGTGAACTCACCATTTTTATTTATCCAAAAAACAGCGTCTTTCATATTATCAACAGCAAATTTAGTAAACTGTGAGATCTTCTCCGCTCTCAATCTAGCAACTCTTTGTATTATGAATGCAACAATAACAAGAAATTGTAGTATTAATAATAAAAATATTATCCAAAAATATGGTCGGTATTTATCATACAATGAGACAGGAGAATTTAATAATACAGCAGATTTTGGTAATAATTTCGGATTAATATTCTTTTTAATTAACAAACTATGATCAAACATAGCAACATTAGCGACTTGATAGATTGGGTCAATACTATTAACGTCTTTACCATGCAATATTTTCTCAGCTAATTCAGCAGCTGTTTTTCCTTGTCGAACCCCATCAACAACATATCCTCCAAGTATAGAATCCTTTCCAATGTCAAAATCACAAGTAGTATATAATGAGACATCTGGACGGGTCTCATAAATTAAGCTTGTTATCATTTTAATTGAACTAATTGAACTATCTTTAGATTTATGAAAATGACCTATAACTAATGCTAAATTAGTAGGTAACTGTTTTACCCATTCTTTAATTTTTGATTTAGTCCAATCATGAATCCATTCAATATTAATATTAGCAGGTAGTGTTTCTATTGATTCCATTACTAAATTATCTTGTAACTCAAAATCAGCAACTACACCAATATTAGAAACATCTGGTTCTAATATTTTAATCAATTCAATTGTTTTAGATAAATTAAGTGTTTCATAAACTCCGGTAATATTGTTTACGTCATCAAATCTATCTTTGGAATCTTTTCCTACATTTAAACCACAAAAGACAATAGGAATTGTCTCTCTTATATGACCTAATTTTCGGTGATCTATTGCGAATTCTAAAGCACGATTATCTGAGACAATAATAATATCAAATTTTCTATCCTTATGTTTTGCAGAAATAACAAGATGCATTAATTCATGTAAATCATCATAATTAGATCTTCTAGAATCTAAATATTCTATATGTCCTATATGAGTATTCCCTTTATTTATATTTAGAATATTATCAAGTCCTTCTTGAATTCTATCTGTCCACGTAAACCCTTGATGATATGAATGAATAATCAATATCTCGCTAGCGTTCACTTTTGAGAACATCAGAATAGACATAATTATCAGCAAGATTATTTTTATTTTCAAAATCAAACCTCCAATGCTATTCATCAAGAACTTCTCTAATTGTGTTTTCTAGACTTTTCATATCAACTGGTTTTTGGATTAATCTCTTTGCACCTAAATTAGATCCATTCGATACAGATGATGTAAAATACCCACTCATAAGTATAATCTTTGCGTCTGGATTTATTTTTAAAACTTCTTTCACTGCTTTATCCCCTTGAATGTCTTTTAATTTAAAATCAAGAAGAATCAAATCTACTGTATTGTGCTCATTTTTATAATAATCTTTTGCAGTTTTAAAATCAAAAAAACATTTAGTCTCATAATTAAAAGTATTTATTATTTGAGATAAAATTAAACATATAGCTTCTTCATCATCAATAACCATTATTATTTGTTTTTTGAACACAAAATAACTCCTTCCTTAAAACAACGCTTCTACTTTGTCCATTAAAGAAAATCCTTTTAATGGATTAGGTGACCTAGGAATACTTGGAATATCAGGAATACTTGGAAGCTTGTCAACATCACTAATTCCCCCAATTTTGCCCTCTAATGCTTTTTTCCCCTCTACTAAATCTCCAAAGCTTTCTTTCATTTTAGGAGTCACATTAGCTACCTCACTAAGTGGTCCTTCTTCGAAATCTAATTCTCCTGTTATTTTTAATCCAGCTTCTTTAACTTTTTCTTCTATATCAACTACCGTAGGTAATTTACTTTGATCAACATTAGGACATCCTTGCAAACAATTAATGAGATTTAATATTTCATCAATTAAATCTAAAGGAAGAAGATCTTTTAACCAAGCCAATGCATCCATTAAAGCTTTTTCAAGTGGATCTAATAGTGCATCAAGAATGTTATTAATTAAATCCATGATAGCTTTCATCAACTTTTCGCCTAATTTTTTCAATTGTGATAAATCAAATGGATTATCCACGTCAGGAAATCCAAAATCACCTAATCCTCCTAAACATGCGGCAAGATTTTTTAAACTTACATTTGATCCTTCTAAAACCTCACCATCCAATATTTGATCCATCATACTCTTAGAAGCATCACCAGCTGCATTTGCTTGACCTGTCGCTTCATCCATAGCACCTTGGGTATCTGATAACCCATCATCACCTAGTCCTGTAACATCAAATAATTTCCTTTTAGCTTCTTCAAGAGCTGAACCTTTAGCTCGATCAAGAATATCCTTTAACATTCTTTCTTTTTGTTTTAATGTATCACTTACAGTAGTACAAGCAGGTTCTTCTGTTAAGTCTGGTATTCCATTAATTATATCAAAATCAGGCATAATATTAATCCTTACTCTTACAATTGATCTTCAAGCATCTTAATTTCTTTTATTGGTTCCCCAAACTTAGACATAGAATCTTTTCTAGCTTTTTTGATCAATTGATTATGTATATCAATAATTTTTTTCAACGGATCATCCAGTCCTTCAATTATATTAGATAAAGGAATACGATATTCCAATATCTCAGATAATCTATCCGATTCAAATATTACCTGAAAAATCATTTTATTCATTGATAGATCCATATCCTCCATCAGGTTTTGTTACATCGTCACATTTTTCCCCAACACCAGTTTCATATTCTTCGGTTTCTTTTGGCCCTAAATCAATTACCTCTGTTTTAGATTGGGCATCTTCGGCAATCTTTGAAATATTTGCAGACTTTTTACTCGCTATTCCACTTTGTATATTAACACTACCACCACTATCTATATTTACAGCTGTATCACTATAGATGTTACATATACCTACAACAGAAATATCACAATTACCTTGAACCTCAATAGTCATATTACCACCAACTGAATGATCATCATTACTTTCTACATTCTCAATTTTATTACCAACAGATGTCAAATGATGTTCTCCATGAACATTCTCTCTACGATCTCTATACACAATCTTATCTTCATCTTGAAGAATATTAACTGTTCTGCTACCACCAACTGCTAAATCCTCGTTTTCTGCAATATTCGACTTCCTGTTCTGTTTAACAAAAAGACTTTTATCTCCATCAATCTGTTTGTTTTCGTCTAATTTTACACGAATTCGACGATTGTCTCGAGTCCATATATGAATACCAGATTCGTCTATTCTATAGACAGTTCTGCGTTCTGGATTCTCGTCACGATTATATATTAAATAGATCGTGTTAGGTTCTTTTTCAGTATCTTCATTAGCATAAAATATATTAAATTTTTTTGGTGTTTTAAAAATGATATATTGTTCATCTCTATCAATACTCGAAGGTTTGACTGTTCTTGAATCTTGAGCTTCATTATCGGTATTTTCATCAGCATCTGAAATGATACGGTCAATATATCCACTACTATAGTCGTTACTATAAAATTTAACTATAACTTTAGTACCTGAATGTAAAGGATAATAACTACCATACTCTCCATCATCAGAAGGTGTAATTCTCCAAGAATGAACTTGATTCTTACACCATATTCCTTTATCTTCGGAAAGATGCTGCATTATTTCAGGTATGTGAACTTTATATCTTCCCATCTGTTTAGGATCAGGTTCACCTAAAATAGTACCAATAAATTCTTTCTCAATGAGAGATTCTAAACTACTTAATTCACTCATAGTATTACCTTATATTATCCTTCATAAGCACCGAGTTCTTTTAATATTTCATTAACCTTTTCAGCAATAACATCTTTATATTGTATACCAATTTGATAATCTTGACGACCAGCAACACTACCTGTGGTTGCTGGAACCTTTTGACACCAAATAACCTTGGCTTCAAACAATTCTTTTGTTTCATCAATTATAAATTTTATTGAATCATTTACTTGACACGATTGATCAATCATTAATGACATACCCGATTGACATATATTTGAAGTTTTTGCCACCCTCATAGTAGTACCATCTCCAAACATATAAGTTACATTTATAGCATATACAAATCGTGATTCCTCTCTTCTATCACCATTCATTGAAAAATCTCCTAATGGACTTAAAAATTCCCCACCTTAAAGTTCCGTAACTTCTTGTAATTTCTTTCCTAACTCTTGTACACACCTTTTATCAAATGGATACATCGAGACTTGAATTTCACCAAGATCCATTATTAACACATTTCTATTATCTTTAGTCTTACGTATCCAAGCAGATAGACTACAAAATCCTGGGTGAGGACTATTTTTGCCTGATATTCTTATTTCCATTATACTACCTTTCTATTATCGTCTGATAGGAACTTTTGGTACGTTTGCAAAAGCCATACCAGCAGGAACTTTTCTATCTTTGCCCATTAATGAGTAAGCGGTTGATGGAAATTTTGTACCTGTATATGGGGATACATTAACATTCTTTCTCATTTGATTTAATTTTGTTCCCATCATCTGATTTAAATTAGGAGCGGAAGGGATTGCCCCAGGAGTCCTTAGATGTGAAGGTTTCATATTAACTTTATTTCCTGGTATAGGAGTTCGAACTTGAACTCTAGCTCTACCATCTGGTAAAGCTTTTACACTACTTTGAGGATATACGAGCTCTGATATACTTATCATCTTTCTCCTCTTATTTTTTAAAAGAGTAATTGTGTTATTACCTGATCTAAGATTCCTGTCTATAACTTTTTGGTAACCTGAACGTGCTACACCCACTGGAGCTAAAGCAGGTGTAGCACTCCAAGCTTCTCTTAAATATCTATTCAGAGAAATCATTTTTATTATCCATTAGGCTTTTGCAGCTTCTTCAGCTGCTTTCTTTTCCTCAAGTACTCTCGTTGCTTCTTCAACAGCGGCCTTTAAAGGTACCTCATCATCATCTTCTGACTTATCAGAAAGAGCTTTTTTCGCTTCTTCTAAATTCATTTCAGCAACTTCACGATCAACTCTCGCTTCAGCAGCTTTAGCAGATTCTTTTGGCTCTTCTGAAATAGGAACATCTGGTTGAGGAATAGGTGCTGCAACTTTTGCAGGTTCTGGTTTGGTAGTCTCTTTAGGGCGTGAACTAATTGCTTGCTTTAATGCAGAAATACCAGCCTTCGATAACATAATAGATCTTTTTGGTGCAAGTCTACCCCAGATTGCTACACATTCACTATCTTCCCCGGTAATTGAACATGTACAATCTTGCCAATGTGCTTCTGTATTCCCAAGGATTTCTTCAAGTTCTTTTACACCATCATCAGACAATAAAACTTCTCGATTATTAAAAACAACTCCTGCTGGTAATACAACACATCCTTTTGATTCTTTACGCGTTAATGCGCAAATCCCATCTCTATATTCCATAATAATACATCTCCTTACGGCGTTATTTTATCAAAAAAAATCTGCAATAAACTTGAATTCTCCTGAACGATACAAATCTCGACACATATACCAAATTGCAATAGATATAATCATTTTAGTACAACTTTGATATCGCTCTCGTATCAAACTCTACACGATTTAAATATTTGATCATAGTAGCTTCAATATTTTTATGTAGTTTATCTGAAATCATAGCTGTCCTTGGAAACAAACCAGAAGGGTATCGAGCTAGAACAATGAATCCAATAAAAAGATCTAATGATCCAATAAGGCTATAAAATCCTGACGTTGCGAGTATTCTTAAAAGATTCATGATTATATTATTTGGGCTACCAGTATATATCTTTAAATCTACTAATAGTTTTCCTGTGTCCTGAATTGTGCTATATTTAGATGTAGCTTCTAATTTTGGAACTACCTCATTTAGAACTTCTTCGTCAACTATTTTACTGTAATTTCTCTTAAGGAAACTAATAGCAGCAAGATGTCGTTGCTGTAAATAATGACGGTGGAAAATATAAATACAAACGATTTTAATTACTTCTTTTTGTTTATCGTTATATACTGATCCTTTTCCTAATGATCTTAAAAATATTTGATTTAAATAAAGTACTAAATTTCTATGAAGATCTTTGTCTTTCTGAACTTCATCTTTATGTGATAATACTCCTGCTCTTATAAGACTATAATATACTGCATAAATGCAATCATCAATTCTTGGGGTTTCTCCAGTGTTTAAATCAATTTCTAAGTCACTAGAATCTATAACAATTCCTGCAACCTTCTCAGCTTTACTTAATAAAAGTCTACTAAATATTGCAGGAGTTTTTGATTTTGAAATCCCTATAAAAATTAAACTTTTATTGAAAGCAAAATCTACCATTCTCTTAACATTATTACCAGGTAGTTTGGATAAAAACAATTTAAAATCACCATTAAATCTTGTATAGCGTTCTCGATTTTCTTCATCTTTATCAAACCAAACTATGTTAAATTCTTCTCTCTTGAGAGCATCGTTAACCGGGGTGAAAGCATAATGTTGAACCGGAAAACTTTTAGTCAAACTCTTAGCTGGTATCATGAACCTACTCCTTTTAGTTTTTAATATTTACCAATAATATATAGAAATATTACTAATGAGTCAATTAGTAATTTAATAAACTTTCTATTTGATATTGAAAAGGGGCTATTATAAGTCTATCAATGAATCTTTCAGGTATAAATTCAAAGATTGATTTTATATTATTTACTACAAGAATAACTTGATACATGTATGACTCACCGTATTGATCATTACAAAACACTTCAGGTCGCATGAACCATTTTTCTACATTAAAGATAATGTAATCTGAATTATCTTGAAGAATTTCAATATTATTAAAAAATGCATTTTGATGTATTGGTTTTTTGAATTCTTCAATTATTCTAATTTTATTTGTTGAGAACGATTGAAAATGTTTGATTAAATCAGTTTCTTGATTTTCCATTTTATTTTACCTTCCAAAACGAAAGGAGAACTTTAACTATGGTAAGCGAAGAGTTAGTGAAAAACAGTATGCCGTTAAATGATGTTGTTAATGATTTGATGATATTTAATTGTGTACTGCAAACAGCTGGACCAGAATTTGCATTAAAGAGAGGTGGTGTAGCAATTCCTTATGTTGTAAGTCAACCTGGAGCTGGTAAAACAGCATCTTTTGTTGATCTTTGTATGAGACTAGGATGGGGGTTAATAGTGGTTCACCTTGCTATGAAACCAATTGAAGAACTTGGTGGTATCCCTGACTTCAGAGATATAGAAATTAACGGAAAAAAGTTTCCAGGAACAGTTTGGTCAATTCCTGATTTAATAGGACAACTGTATCGCATGGATGCAAAAAATCTTCCTGGTATATTTCTATGCTTTGATGACATCCATCTCTGTGGTTCCACATACTTGGGATTAATGCAAGAGTTCTTCACAGAAAGAACTATGCGTGGTTATGAAATCCCAAAAAGTGTTGCAATCTGTCTGTTTGGTAATAGTAGTAACAAAGCTGGAGCTAAAGTTCTATCATCTGCAATAACAAACAGATGTTGTATGATGCCTATTATCGCAGATTACGAATCATGGAGAAAGAATTTTGCCCTTGGTACTCCAGCAGAATCCCAAAAATTAAGTTTTGATCCTTTAAAACTTAGACAATTAGCTACAAAGATTAATCGAGTCCATCCCGCAGTTACATCATTTTTGGGAAGAGATAGTTATGCTAAATTCTTCCATGAGGAAGAACAAGTTGAATCTCCATGGGCCAGTCCTAGATCTTGGACTAGATTTTCCAATTGGTTATTTGCTTATGAACTTGTCCATGGAAGAATCATGGAAGATCATTATTGTTTATATTTAGGTACTGGTCATGTTGGGAAAGAAGCGTCTAGTGAGTTTGTAAAATATTATAAAATCTTTTCGAAATTTGATATTCCACAGATTCTTAATAATGTTGAGGGTTACGAACTTCCTACATCTCCAGTCGACCAATATGCTTTAGCATATGCAGTAACTAACCATTATTGTAATCATAAAGATCGGAAAAACATAGTCGGAAACTTTGCAAAATTAATTCTCAAATATTTTGACGGCTTACCAGATTTAGCATTAATGGTTGTTCGAGAAATTCTTGAGACAGAGAAAATTGTCAACAAAAGAACTCTTTATATTGATCTTACAACAGAGTTAAATAGTTTACGCCCTGGTGTAACATATAGTCTTCTCAAAGATGTAAATCAGGCGTAAGGAGAGCTTATGAACCCAGTTATCGCTAAAAAAGTACAAAACGCAAAGATAAAATTATTTAAAAAATCAGATGGTCTTAATTTCTTTGGAACGTGTTCTTATATGTTTGATTGGGACATCCATCCTATGAAAGGAAAAAGTGCAGAAGGATATGTGCTATTCGATAAAGATACCTGGAAAATTGAAGACGGAACTATCCATATTAATAAAGACATGGTTATGTTAGATAATTATACTCACATACATTTAGCATATATTGTTTGTCACGAATTACTACATATTCTTTCAAAACACGGAGTTCGAAAAGGTCAAAGAAATCACGATATATGGTGTGTCGCTTGTGATCATTGTGTTGAAAGAGATCTAAAAGAATTAGCAACATCTATTGTACCATATGATAATGATTACCATATGTTTGATGAATTAGATAAATTAAAACATAAATGTACAGTGGAATTTGCCTATGATTGGATCATAAAACAAATCAAATTAGGGAAAATTAAAATAGTTAGAGTTCCAGGTGGAATGATTGGTGTTAACGGACCTGAAGGCACATTTGAAGTTAATCCCCAAGTCGGCGGAGTAGATCAAAATAAAATTAAAAGTACTGATCTTAAAGCTATTCAAACAAATGAAAAGATTGTAGCTGAAGCTCGAGCTTTACATCAAACTATGAAAGCAAAGGGTAATCAGAGTGGAAATTTAACTTCGTATCTAGATAAAATTCTTGCTGTTAAGATTCCTTGGGAAGTGTTACTAGAAAAAGCAATCAAAACGAATGTCATACTGAAACCTAACGAACGAACTTGGAGAAATCCTAATAAATACTTTCGAGCATTAGGTTATATTCTGCCCGGTACATCCTCAACAGAAGACCGAGAAGGAGTAGGTGTGATCATCTACGCAACTGATAGTTCCGGTTCGATGTCAGATGAAGAATTGAAGAAGTGTTCTAGTGTAACAGATCAAAGCTTTCAATTCTTTCGAGAGATTTGGTTGTATGTGCATGACATGATAGTACATCAGAAAAAAGTCTTCACAAAAGATGACCGTCATCAATTCATTGGTTTCCTTAAAAATGAAGGATACCAAGGTCGAGGAGGAACCAGTCATGAAGATGTATTTCAAAAAATACAAAAACAAGCATGGGAGAATGATCTTGTCAAAAATGATCTTTCTATGGTAATATGTCTAACTGATGGTTGTTCTGATATTGAAACACAACTCAAGAAAAAACAATATAAATGGTTAAAAAATGTACCAACCATATTTGTTATATCAGGCAACTATAAACTAAGCATTGAACATGAAAATGTAACCGTAATTTACATGGACGGTAGAGATCAAGATGATGATTGATATTGTCCGATAATAACAACCGTGGCCGAACACTAGATTATTCATGGTGTTCGGCCAGATTATTTTTTTATGTATTATTCAGATTTTATCGTTTTCGATATAATCCGGGTGGGGATTTATAACCCATCTTTGATGGATGTAGTCTTCTAGGTATATATCTGCTATGAACTTTACGGATAAACTCAATTTTCTTTTCAGATGCTTTAGGATTCAAAGGTTTAGTAATTTGCCCTTTTCCTCTCGCTACACTTGTTGAAAGAGAAAGAGTCGGTCTTCGATTTCCTTTTGGAACTATGAGCTCTAAAATTGAAATCATCATGCCCTCACTTTAAAGTAAGGCATCAAGCACATTAAATGCGTGATTGGCATTACGAGAATCATCTGGATAACCACGATCAGGTTTAGAAGGATTCATATTATGTTTCTTTAAAAATTTTATATATGCCTTCCTACCTTTTCTTTTAGCAACCATCTTTTTTACACGTCGTAGAGTATGTGCAAGAATTCCCACTCTGATCGCTTCACGTAATATCTCTTCATTTTTCATGATAATCCTAATGTCAACAAAGGGGTGAATATATCATACGCACCCCTTCGTGATTTTAAAGATAATCGTTAATTCCACCTTCTTGAAGAGCTTCTCCATCCGGGACCAAGGAAGCCTGAGCATGAACAGCTTCATTAATAAAGGTCATTGTAGCCACTTCTGAAAACAAACGAATGTTCTTGTAGGTTTCCTGAAGATTTGCTCCTACAAATTCGTCGAAATTCTCAAGTACGAAAGCTTTTAGAGTCTTTCCATACTCATAGGTTGCGGCGACAGCTTCTTCAATAAGGTCATTGTTCTTTTCCACAAAAACTTTCATGTCATCGCTTTCTAAAATTGTTTCAACATAGCTTTTCGGGGTATCTGACATTTGTGATTCCTCCAATATTATTTTTGAGTTTAGTGTTTTTGTTAACAAATAATTAACTTGCACCTTCTTGACGTTTCTTACGAAGCTTACTGAGGGCCCAACCACCTAACAGAGCACCACCAGCAGCTGCAGCCATTCCTGCAGGGTTATCCGCCATGCCTTGTCTAAGACCTTTAGATAGTGCTCCAGCTTTTTCCGAAGCATACTCACCAGCTGCACCAAGTTTCTTACCAGCAGCTTGAAAACCTTTACCAGCAGTCCGTTCTAGAGATTTAGCGAACGGTTCATTTGCTATGGCTTGTTCTGCTCCTTGTCTTCCACTTCGAGCTCCCATCTTTATGCCTTGTTGTCTAGCATCGGATACGTCTTGATTGGTATGGCCACCACCCCACTTGACCATTTTTCTTTTACCTGCTCTCCACCAGTCTGCGGGGTTATAAATTGCTTCGTCTAGGCCATTACCGGCCCACCTAACTGGCCCGAATGAGAGGTGGGCTAGACTTTTTTTCCTTCAAGTTCTCCAGAAACAGATTCCATTAAGAATTTCTTAGATGCTTCAAATTCACCTTCATCTAAAAGAGAATCCTCTCCTTCTTTAGAATCAATTTTTCCTGCGTCTAACCCTTCTTCAATAACACCATCTTTATTTTCAGGTTCGTCCATAATATTAGCGACAGACTCTTCGATAATCTTATTAACATCGTAAGTCATATTAAGTCCTCCTAGTTTTAATTTCAAACAAATTTAATTACACACAAATTTAATTATGTAGCAGGTCGTAACGCAGGATTATTAGCACCAGTTGTGAAACTCTTACGCTTACGTCTATTTGCTCCAGTTACCTTATTCATACCTGCAGCAACTGCAGTTTTGATTTTATCAAATTTCTCACCTGCCCATTTTTTAGCAGTACCTAAACCTTTAGCAAGCTTTTGAGCAAGAGCCTTTGGTCCATATTTGGCTCTTAGACCCTTCAGAGTTTCCTTTGCACTGGACATTTTCTGTCCTGCTTTGAATCTGGCAACATCCAAACGACCTTTATATCCCATCTTCTTAAGTCTAGCAGTTGCCGCAATCTTTTTCCCAACTCCACTTATCTTTTTTCCGGCTGCAGCTGCCAAATCACTCACTTTACCTTCTTCAATCAAATTCTCATAAACAGCAGCAGAAGAAGACAAGTAAGGAACCAAAACATTTGACAAATTCGCTTCAAACTCTTCATCGACTTTGTCAGACTCTAACATTTCGATATACTTAGTCAACGCTTTTTCCATGTACTCACCTTCATACATGCAAGAATCAACCACTGTTCCTTCAAGTACTTGGTCCATAATAAGTTCATCTGTGTTCTCGATAAATTCGAATAATTGTTCTGAGTTTTCAAACATTGTAATCGTCCTCCATTAAGTTAAAATTAAGTTATTTAAGTTTTCGTAGAACCATTCCTCCATACCGACGACGTAATCGTCCTTTACCTAACGCTCTTCTGTCCTTCGCAGCTTCACGAAGTTTAGATCTCTTAGCTTTCATATTATCACTAGTAGCTAGCTTCTCATATGCTTTACTTGATTTTTTATATTGAGCCTTAGCATCTTTATGAGATTTAATTGCAGACTTAACCACTTTTTCTAATTTTCTTTTGATATACTTACCTGTTTTACTTGATTTAATCTTTTTCGCTATCGCATCCTTAATAGTTTTCGTAAACTTATTAGTACCCATTTTCCTTTTAATGATATTCGATTTTGATAATTTACGAATATCATCACGAGCTTTCTTCTTAACTTTCTTCTTATCTTTCTTTTTATCTTTATCTATCGGTTTAATATCAGGAATATTAGCTTTTTGTTTCTTTAGATAATCTTCCAAGTCAACTACCGTCTTACCAGACGCTTTAACACCTTTTCGAGTTACAGATTCACTATCATCTTCTTTACCCCGATATTCTGTTAGTAATTCAAAGAAAGGAACATTTTTTAATAAATAAAAATCAAGTCTTTCAAATATACGAGATTCGAGTTCAGCATCTCCGGGGTTATCTGCATATTTTTCGAGAGCTAGTACGCTTTCAATATCTTCGTAAAAAACAAAATCATTAAGAGACTGCTTTAATAGTAATTCTATCATTGTAAGTTCCTCAATTTAAGTATACACATTTTGGGTACGAATTCTTTCCCTTTCTTCTTCTTTCTTTTTGTTTATAAATGCTTGCTTTCTTGGCATTGCCATCCACTTCTTTCCTGTTGCTGCATAATATTTGGATTGAAGCCTTCTTCCACCACCTAATGCGGCTCCTCCAACAGCACCAGCAAACTCTCCAACACCTCTAATTGCTTGTTTAGCACTATCTCCATAAAGTCTAGATCCTAAAGAATCTTTTGCTTTGTTAAAACTGGTGCGTGAATGACCAAGCTTCTTATTTGCCCACTTAAGATTCTTAGTTGCTTCAGCTCCTATCTTTTTACTAGCTTTAACTCTATCCTTACCAGCACTTCTAAGCATATTAGCTCGCCACATTGCTACTTCTAATACACGACCATATATATCAGGATATCTTTTGTATTTTCGTTCTTTAAGTACATTAGAAATAGCGGAATCAATCATACTCTCTTTAATTGGAAAATTATCTGGATCACTAATGCCATATACAACACAATTATTTAGTAAATGCCCATGAATAGATTCAACAATTGCCTGCTTTCTTTTAGATGTTAATTCTCCTTCGATCATAGAAACAAACTCATCACCTAAATAAAGACATCCATCCATAATCGATTCGTACATAATTTGTTCGTGTAATAGATAAATATTTTCCATAATTCTCCCCTTATTTGGGTCTACCGTCAATTACCTCTGTTGGAACCACAGTATCAAAGTATTTATTTACTCGAGCAACTTGACGTTCTTCTTCATTTTCTATCCAATCTTGTGACATAGGAACTTTAACAACACCTTCTTCAATACGTCTCAATCGTTTAGCAACATTTAATGCTCCTAATCCGGCAGTGATTCCAACAATTTGCATTTCATTTAGTGCCATATTCTCAATTCTCCTTTATATTAAGGAACCTACAGCTCCAGCGGCAGCTCCGGCACCTGTTGATATTGCCAGATCTTTAATTGCTTTTTTTCTTTCTTCTCTAGTTTTCTTACCTTTAGATTGAGTCAATTTAGATGCTGCTGCACCACTGAGACCCCATACTGTTGCTTGTTTTAGAGCTGCTTTAGCACTACCGCCTTTTGCTGCTGATTTTAAAGCTGTTTTTATTGTTTTGACTGGGATATCATCTATATCGATTTCAAATAAATGTGCAACAGATATCATTTTAATAATCCTTATTTCTTCTTAATAACTTTTTTAGGCGAAATACCTGCTTTAGCAGCTACCTTCATCTTAATTTGATTTGCTATAAATTTATCTTGATGTTCAGGATTAACACCAGGAACACTTTTTTGTTCGTTAAATCTTCTCAATTTTTTAGCGAAACTTAATGCTCCCAATCCTGCTGTTATGCCCGATAATTGAATCGTTTTCACGGTTTTCCTCCTTGATGAACTTTAAACTTAGGGACATTAGGGGGAGTTTTCATTTTCTTGGAAAACCCTGGTTTACCTGCTTTAGCTTTTTTCCAATCTTGATAAACATCTTTCGCTTTAGCAGCTTTTCTCCCTTTCTTTGCAACAACACCAACATGATAACTAGATTTAAGCGAACTTAGATAATTTTTTACCTTGTTCAATTTTCCTTTTTTCTTCATAGCATCTGCAGCTCGTCCAGAAGTCTCTGCAGCTTTTTTAGTATGTTTAACCATTGACTTTCCAGCTTTTTTCATCGCCTTCTTTGTTCTAGCCATACGCCAATTAGCAATCTTTTTACCTGCTTTACCTAATCCTTTTATAATTCCTCGACGTAGAGCAGAACCTATTCTCATAGGAGCCCTCGCAATACTTGCACGAATGTTACCTTTTTGAGTTCGCAATCCTGCTCTCTGAAGTCTTGTTCCACCATATACTTGACTTCCTAAAAACCTAACATTGGCTTTTGTATCATCATGAGCAGATTTGTAACGCTTACTACGAGATTCATCTTTTTCAAATATAGCAACACTTTCACCAATGAGATCATTAATAATAGATTCTGCTAATTCTACAAACTCTTTTTCGATAACGTCATTCTCAAAAACAACAAGTCCATTTAAATAATCACTATATCCACAAAAAAATTCTACTAATGATTCATCTCCAATTGATCCAATAACATAACCAGCATCTTCGTACATTGCTTCAACAAATTCAAGTTCTTCTTTAATAGCAACTTGTTGTAAGCCCAAAGACACCGCAGTGATTAATTGATCTGACATAGTTACTCTCCTTAACTCATACTAGTGTTTAAATTCTCGCACAACTTTGTTTTGTGGATTCTTCTTCGACGAATTGAATCATTAAAGGATGAATTAATGATGGATTAAAATAGTTGTTCCATTGACCTTTTGTTACTTCAAAGCAAACTTTATTTTCTTGTTTATCAAAAGAAAGATAAGGATAGTCTCTAAATACATCTCCATTTGTAGCTATAAAATTGTACCTAAAGCCTCTTTTGATTTCGAAATCTCTAATATCAAATTGAACACAAAATATTACTCTATCTTGAGCTATTTGAGGTGAAATGTCTTTAGAGTCATATACTATATAAGTTCTTTTAATAAATGTTTTTGGTTTGTCAAACAAATAAGTTCTCTGCGTCTTCTTTAAATAAATTGGTCCAGTTATCGATCCTTTCCGGATGTTTCCATGCTCTGCATCTACATAATACTTAACACCATCTGATAATCTTCTCCAAATAGGAATACCATTCTCTATATCCCAATCACCGTCAATAGGTTTACCAGCAACTTCATATTGAAATCCAGAATACTTATCTCTCCATACTAAACTATTATTATCATTTACAATCCAAGTACCATTATTAGTAGGATTTTTAGGAATAGGAGAACCCAGATCACCTTCTAAATTTGTTTCTCTAAATATATTAAAGAGTTTTTGTATAGGATAATCAACAATTGGTTCGTGACCAAATCGACTAAAATGTATATTTATCGCTTCCGTTATACCTGGTTCTCTGCTATCGAAAAGATACATTGGCATTTGGGTTAGAAAATTAACTTCCATATTAACCGGAAAGGATCTAGTACTAGCATCAGCTATCGAAGTACTAATACTCTCAAGACGTATATGTGGCTTATAACTCATCGAGTAACAATACTCAACATGTCCTTTATTTTCGTTTAGTTTTGTAAATAAGTTAACGATCTTATGACCACCGTTTTTAATTCCAAGGGTTTCAAGATGTGAGTATGGTATTTCCAAGAAAGAAGTGTACTCAAGAAATTGAATATATTTATTGAGTGGAAGATACCGTTTGACCATAAACTCAACGTCCTTTGCCTGTAATTGTGATTCACAATTAATTATTATTGATATAGAACTCTGAACATGTTCTTCTTGTAATACTATTGTTCGCCTATTCTCATCGTTGTACAACGCTATATGCTGCATTTGATTTTCTGGACCAAATTGTTGAATTACATTTGGTCTCTCACCGAAAATATAATGATCATCATTGAGAGTTACGATACATGCAGGAAATTCAAAACTTGTTTTATAATCTTTATCTACGGCAAAGGAACGATTAGCAATATTAAAGTCATACGATTTAATTGTGTCATTACCAAATACGTGCTTATCAAACATCGTACGAACAGATAGTAATAAATCTGAATAATAATTGTGTATTCTCATAAGTATCTCTTTTATAAGGTATATTAATCACAATGTATTCTTTTAACTTTCAGATGCAGCTTTTAATAATGCATTTCTTTTACCAATACTACTCAACACTTTACCTACACCACCTTGTCCAGTGTCACCAGCGTCACCTAACTTTCTAACTCCTAATTGTGGACTTCCAGGAACTCTTGGTCTTGCACCTGGTATGAATCGTTTTGCTTTATTCATCAAACCAGCAAAAAATCCTCCGCCACCAGGAGCTGCACCAGATACTGGACCTTCTTCAAATAAATTAGATACAGGGATCATTTTAATTCTTCCTCCATTAATTGGGATAATAGTTTAATTCTTTCAAAAATTTCTTGTTGTTTATTAATACGGTACCTTAATCTAAATTCAAAATATGTTTTCTGCACACTGGGCCAATGCCCAAAATCAAAGGTTAACGATAAATCTTCTACCATATTTTTAAAATCATATTTATTATAAATAATTTCTAAAGTCTTATCAAAAGATTTACTTAAAGTATGCAAATTCTCTAAACTATCAACAGTGAAAAGAACATATAAAGTTCCACTATTTCCACGACCATGACCTTCACAAGACGAAAAAGTTGTTATACCAGGGAAACTATTGATTGCTGTACATAAAGGAGCAACCCCTTTATCAATCTTTCTGGAATCAACAATTTTACCTCCACATTGATCCATCTTTCTTATACTTAACCTTGGTAGAATAGAAGTCAATAAAAATGATCCAATTTCTGGAATCTCTGAATCTCTTAAATCTGTGTATTCCATATTGCTACATTCTAGAAACGATTTTATAAATTCAAAAAGAACCTCATTGCTTAAACTTCCATAAGGACCAATTGCTATGTAATTTGAACTTTTTCCTATTCTACTAACACCTAAATCAGATTTACTTAATTCTTTCTTTACCACAAGATAATAATTTATCACTTTTGACAATTTATCAACATCAATTATCTGATTAATTTGTTCGAGAATTATATTATTCCCATATTTGTAAATATTAATCATTAATTCCCCTCTAGTTCTTCATCTGGCATTCTTACTCCTAAAAACACAGCTATTTTTCTTCTTGTTTCATTATCAATTGTTGACGAATTAAAATATATGCCAACATCAAATACATCTTTTGCTATCTGGTCACATCTTAATGCTGTTGATTGAAAACTTACATTTCCATCAGGTAGTTTTATGATAGTATCTAAGTCTGTTAAAGTTGATATAACCTGAGTCGAAGTACAACCTAATCCTCCCATACTCATATTTTTTACTTCACAATAAATACCGTTTAAGATAACTGTTAGACTTTTATTTTGTCTAACGGTTGCTCTATTATCAGACATATCATCACCTTACGATCGCAATGCTGCGACTTTTATCAGTGCTTTCCGAGTCCCAGTATTAGGTTTTTCTATCTGCCTTCTAAGAAAATTACCGTAAGCAGATTTAATTTTTTCTCGTTTCTCACCTTTTACTTTTTTTGCTTTAGCTAGAAACGCGGCCCCAACTTTCTTAGGGTCCATAGTCTCTTCAAATACATAACTAATAGAAATCATTATGCCACACTCCTTGCAAATATTTTAGCGACATCTCTTGCTTTGTCATCAGTTTTAATTGTGAAAGGTTTCTTTAATTTATCGAATCCACTCGTTTTATTAGTAATTTTATCACCTATACCAAAAGAAGCAATAGCTCGATGACTCCATCCATACCATTTACCATTCGCAGCTTTACCAAATGTATCAATAGTACTGGTTCTTAATCTTCTTTCTCCCTTTATTTCTAACCATTGTGTATAAGTAGCGATAGGAAATCCTTTAGCGTCTTTCGGCACATTTGCGACTGTTCGATCTTCTGGTGCAATTTTAGTAACGAGATATTGATTACGTTTAAACTTCTTCATCCTATTTGTTTTAGGATTAAAATCTCTAACCTTCTTTTTCTTTTTCTTGACAACAGCATATTCGCCAGATTTAAGATCTGGTTTTTTATCCTCAAATATATACGATATTGAAATCATAAGATATCCTTCTCAACCAACTGATTTTGCGAATCTTATAGCCGCTTCTTCACATTGTTTCTCTGTTTTAAGTATAAAAGGTTTTTTCAATCTTTCAGATCCGATTTTTCCAGGTTTCATTTCATCACCAACACCAAATCCATACATAGCTCGATGAGACCATCCATAGCACTTACCATTAGGTGACCATCCCCAACTTTCTGTTGAATCCTGAGAATTTAGCTTACGTGCTTTTATCTCTAACCAATCTCTAGGATTCACTATATTCTTCCCTGTTGAATATTTAGGAATATTTTTGAATGATCTTTCTTCAGGAGGGATATCGGTTTTTAACCAAGTTACTTTCTTCATCATTCCTGCTTTTAAACCAATATTCTTATTCCTATCAATTCTTTGAACAGCATATTCGCCAGATTTAAGACTAGGCTTCTCATCTTCAAATAACTTTGATAATGGTATCATAATGCCCCATACATTCTTTACCAGTCCTAAATTTAATTTCGTTTATTACTCTCACTTTTGAATAACTAATAAATTCAGGAACAGATACATTAAGGTTTTTAAATGTAGAAGAATCAACTTCATACATACTACAAGGTTTATTTAATAGATGTAGATATTTCCTCGGAATTGAAAGTTCCCAAGGACCATTATTAGTATTCCCAAAGTCGATACCCATTTTCTCATTCCAAGAGAAACAGAACCCAGAAGCATAAGATTTATCGTTACTAGCATAAATACTAGATCTTTTATTTTTATCATGAGTAGATTCAACTTTAGAAGGATCTAACACTTTTAAATTCTGTAAATAGGAACAATGATATAATCTAACACTTTCAAATAAAAAAGATACAGATATCACTTTATTTATCCTTCTCTTTATTCACCTACAACATTTATTTTCTCTTCATAATCCGACTTTCCTACAAATTTATCAGCATCCTTGTCAACATCAGATGGTGTGTCTACTGGCGGTTCAGATTGTCTCACATTTATAATATTCTGAATATGAGTTTGTAACCTCTTTTTGGCGCTTGTAGATAAACTAGGAGGTATATTCACAGCAGGGTATTTGGAAGTATATGCTCTTTTACTAAACTGTAGTACTTCATTTTCTCCTATCCTCCGAATATTTTTTATGAGGTTAAGAGCTCCCATTCCAGAAGAGATTCCTAAGACTTCTATTTTTGTCATATGTTTACTCCTTCAAAGATTCAAGAAAATCATTAAAATTATCAAACGGTTTTAATACAGACAAAGCAGCATTAGCACAATTCATATCATAAAGTTTGTCTTTATTTTTATTTATTTCATTTAATGCCATTTCTAATCCAAGAGCAGGGCGATAAGGTCTATGTGTTGACATTGATTCTATCACATCACTAACTGCAATAATTTTAGACGCAAATAATATATCATTTCCTTTCAATCCGTCGGGATATCCTGAACCATCTATTCTCTCATGATGCTGTCTCACAATTTCAGAAACATCACAAGGTAACATATCCTTAAAAGGAATGTTCCTAATAATACTATATCCTGCCTCTGAATGTTCTTTAATCAAAGCAAACTCGTTTTTTGATAATCTTGATGGCTTAGTTAAAATCTCAGAAGGTACAGAAATCTTACCAATATCATGCATTAAACCAGCAATTTTAATACATTCGATTTCCTCCATACCCAGTTTAAGGGATTTAGAGATTTCAATAGACAATAAAGTAACTCGTTCTTGATGACCTGAAGTATAAGGATCTCTAATTTCTGTTACTTTAGAAAGGGATTTAATCGTAGCACTCAATATAATAACCAATTCTTGTGTTTTTTCAGCTACTTCTTTTTCTAAAGTTGCTTTATAATTTTCTTGTGATATTAAAAGTTGATGTTTCTCGATACAATTATTAACTGTGTGTAACAATAACTCAAAGTTGATTGGCTTCATTAAATAATCGCATGCTCCACACCGAAGTGAAGATACTATATCCTGCATTGATCCTGCACCAGAGAACATAATAACTTGATGTTTTGGATAATTCTTTTTAATTTCAGTTAACAATTCTAAGCCAGTCATTTTTGGCATATCAATATCAGTGAGAACTATAATCGGTTTATACTCATTAAATAGTGCTAATCCCTCGTGACCATCTGTTGATGTAATTACCATAAATCCATTTGATTCTAAAAATTTTCTTAATGGTTCTAATACTAAAGGTTCATCATCAATTATAAGAATTCTAAAAGGTTCATTCATTGTTTTATTATCCCATCTAATATTTCATCAATCTGATCATATTCCCAGTAGGGTATTCTCAATAACCCTATGCCCTTTTCTCGAATATATTTGGATTTGATCTCATCATTAATTTTAATTCTCTCGTGAACATATCTAGCCCTATTACCTTTATTCACTGGTTCATAATGATGTTCCCCATCATATTCAATCAATATATTATAATCTAATAAATAAAAATCGAACCTTAAAGGTCTTCTTTCATTTCGCCCACGGCAATCTTTAAATGTCTTTTCCATCTCAAATCGAACTTTACGAGTTTCAAGAGATTTAGCAATTCTTAGTTCTCCTTTTGAAACTTTCTTACCTCTATAATATCTTCGCTTCTTAGGCATCATCTACCTCTAAATATTTTTCCTTTGTAACTCTACAGGGAAAAAGACACTAAGCTTTGTACCTTTACTAACCTCACTATATACTCTAAGTATACCCTTATGTTGCTTTAAAATATTAAGGACAGCAGACATACCCAATCCTCGACCTGTAGTTTTAGTCGTGTAAAATGGATCAAAAATCTTTTTAGCATCTTCACTACTCATACCACAACCTGTATCTATTACTTCAAAATAAACACAAAGACCTTTATAATCACTACATTCTTTTAATAACTCATCTGGTGCAAAGCAGAGTGGCATACCATTACTATAAACACAAACATCATCACAGGCAGTGTTACACATTAAACTCCCAGTATTCAAAGTAATTTTCCCATTTTCATTTGTTGACTTAATAGCATCAGCAGCATTAGTGATTATATTCATAATAATCTGATTAATCCGACTCACATCTCCATTAAACATAGGAAGATTTTCAGCAAAATTATACTCAATTGTAGCTTGTTTCGGAATAACAATATTAAGTAAATTCATCATATTACTGATAAGTTTTTCTAAATCAATTAACTCAATTTTCAATGAACCCTTACCAGAATAACTAAGCATCTGTTTAGTTAAGTCTTCTGCATGTTTAGATGAAACTTTAATTAGTTCAAGATTTGAGGCTACAGATGATTCTTTCGGAACATCAAATAATGCTAACTCTGTATATCCCACAATAGCGGTTAACAAATTATTAAAATCATGTGCAATACTGCTAGATAATAAACCTAAACTCTCAAGTTTCTGCGTATGTAGCATCTTCTCCTCTAATAAAAGTTTTTCGGCAAACTCTTTCTTCTTTTCAGTAATATCGGTATGCAAACCTATGACACATTCGACCTTTCCCGATTTATCTTTTACAGGATATGCGCGCAAAAAAGTATCAACTATATTTCCATTTTGTTGACGAAGTTGAACTTCACCAGTCCACACTTCTCCTGATAATATTGTCTTGAATATTTCACGACCTAACTTCTCATCTGCGTAAACTGTACTAGGAGGATCAGATCCTATTTCGCCATATAAATCAGTGAAAGCATTATTCTGGTACCAATGTTTACCTTCTGCATTTGACATACCAATTGCATCTGTAGAAAATTCTACCACACTCTTAAATAATTTAAGTCCTTGTTCCGAAACTCTTAGAGAATCTTTTTCTATCTCATATTTCTGACGATAAGTAAGAATATGAAATACATCTTTAATCTTATAACCTGAATCCACTACTGGTTCAAAGAATTTAAAATATACAGACGCAAATATTGAGAATAAAATAGAAAAAATAACTTTACCAATAATTCCAGAAATTAATAACTCAATATAATTATCTTCCCCATAAAAAGCACCTGTACAAAACCCTAAAGTATCAATAGACAAAACCAAACTCAAAGTAATAAAAAAACGTAAAAAAAGAAATTTTTTAGGTACATGTGCAAATTTATACAGTTTACAAACTAATTCATAGATAACTATAATAAGAATTGCATCTATAAAAAGCATAATCGAACCAACAAAAATTACACGAGAGTTTTGATATAATAACTCTTTTGGGATCGATATAAAATCTGAAGGACCTATATTCTCTAAATGTAAACCAGAAACATAAAACAAAATTGACACTATCACATTAGCAATTATTATTCCATAAATGACTTTTCGAGTTTCACTTGCATCTTCACAAATATAAATCATCAAAATAGCCATTAAACTTGCAGTGAACATCACTACTGATCCTGGACTAACTAATATTCCAGAGAAAATTTCTATATAAACAGAAGATGCTAAAATTGTCTGTATTGGTTGAAAAACCCCTAATGTAATATATAGAGGAACCATACCAAAATGACTCCGCAATCTGAACATTGCAAACAATAGTGTACAAATTAACAGAGTGTCAATAATGAGTACCCCTATCGAATAATACGCAACATCCATTATTATCATACTCCTTTTTAAACCACAAATCCCCCATACTATAAAATTATTTTCTTGAAATTAAGATTTAACAGCATGACCTTCTTCTATAAGTAATTGGTTAATATCTTGACCATCAACTATTAATGTACCTAATACTCTACCGTATTTACCCCTTTTATCTAAAACAGTATGAATAATAAACTCATCTACTAACAATTCTTTAACACGATTTTTAGCGGCAAGTCCTTTCATTTTTTGTACATTATCTCTGGTTCTTACTTCTGGGCAATTAATTCCGAGTAAACGAACTCGAGTCTTAAAATTTATATCAAATCCTAAATCAATATTAACGTCGACTGTATCTCCATCAACAACTCTATCTAGTGTACAATTATATTCATACATTCATTTATCCTTTACACATAATCCAACACTTTTTGATTTTAAAAACTCAGAGAATGAATCTATATCCATTATGGGTAATATTTTTTTCATATCATCGTGCCATTGATAGAGATAGCCATTTTCAGTGTCTAATAATATTTCATCATTACCAACAGAATGTATAACAATATAATTCTCTGGTAAATTAATAGTGGTCCTTAATATTTTTGTGTAACCTATCACAGAAGGAATATCTTCTCCTCTATCCCCTTTCCATGACCCGTAAATAGAAAGATCTTCTCCATCAATAGCACCATGACTCTCAATAAACCGGATATATTCCCTAGGCAGCGCAACATTAAGAGACTCTTCAATTCTCATAACTGCAGCAGCACAAGGAACAATATCTTCGAATAAGTGTTTTATCGTAATCATTTCTTTAATTTCGATAACAGTTCCATTTTGCCTGAATCGGCGTTTTTCTGAAATCTTAACACTACCATTTTTCCAGAGTTAGATCTAAATTTTTTAGAACGAATAAGAGGTCCGCCTGTTTCTGGATCTTTTGCAGCTTCAGATTTTTTTGGTTTATCTTTTGGTTCATAATGTGTATAATCACCAGTCTTTGTTTTCTTACCTGGTTCAAATTTCTGTTTCTCAAATAAACTACCTACGGGCAACATAGTTACCTTTCTCCTCCAAAAAATCGTTTAATAAATGTTTATCCTCTTCAGATATCGTGTTTTCTTTAAAACTAATTGCAGTATGAAAACAACCTCCTCTTATATGTAATGATCTCAAGGGAATACCTTCAAGGAATATACTCATCATCTCGGGTAATTTTAATTCAATCTTATAATCTAAAAAATCCTCAATTTCTTCACTCATGGTCGCGTAAAGTCCACCCATACCTATATTAGTTGTTCTTCCATTTATTCGACCGTCAATTAATATGTCGATTGATTTTTTAACCCGAATATATTTACGATTTCCTAATACTCCATTAGTTATTACCAACATTTTAATCTAAGTGAAACAAATTAGTCATTATATAAGGGAATTTACCATGTAGCCAAATAGTTATAGTCGCTACTATCCATATCCAAATTATAAAAGTAATCGTAAATAAACTCCAAAATCTTTTTCTTGATTTGTATATAAATTGTAGAATATTACCAGCAACATTAGGCATTTTTGGGATACGTCTATCCCAAGGATCTTTTCGTCTTTCGACGAAGTAAAATTTCTTCTTTTTATCCTTCATAAAAATCCTTAGATAAGACACTCCCAGAGGAGGAGATAATAAAAACCTCTAGAAGTGTCTCTCTGCCCCACCATTTAACCAAGTTCTTTACCAAATCCGGCAGCAGCAGCACCTTCAACTCCCAATTGAGAATCATTAAATGCTTGACCTGTTGGTTTAATCTGTGAAGGAGGAGCAAATCCTTCTTCCGCACGATGCCCACCAACATTCGGAGGATTCTTTGCTTCCGCAATCATATTATGAATAAAAGTTCCATCATCACTAAAGACAGATACTGAACCATCTGGATTTGAATATTCAAAAGTCAAACCATCAATGTCTCCAGTACCACCACGAGCGGCTTCAGCAGCATCCATATCTGCAACATCTTCACGATGGGGTACATCCAATGAAAGCATTTGATCTGCTACACGATCAAAAGAATCCCCAACATAAGGTACACAAATCAAATAATCATTTACGTACTCTCCAACCCTTTTCATCACAATGCACTTAGGGTTACGGGTTTCTGCATCAAAAAGAGTTCG
>Ga0209567_10000181_pt1 | contig 33368 bp, 28 predicted proteins | sample COG_12_FD_184756 | JGI IMG/M metagenome (GOLD analysis project Ga0209567, IMG submission 184756) | Pelagic marine sediment microbial communities from the LTER site Helgoland, North Sea, for post-phytoplankton bloom and carbon turnover... | ecosystem: Environmental > Aquatic > Marine > Neritic... | reverse complement strand
CATATAAAAAAACCCTGACAAATTGATTGCCAGGGTTTTTTTATTGGAAATATAAACTAAATTATTCTCCAAGTAATTTCTTAATCCTCATGAAATTTTCAGTGTCTCCCAAAGCACCATAAATATTCTTTAATTGTGTCATTACGCTTTGATTGTCAGGATTTACTTTCAGAGCTTCTTCCAGGAGTATAGCTCCTGTTCTAAACATGGCATCTTTTTCGCTTTTTAATTCTTCATAACGCGCTATATCTGCCTTAGAATTTCCTAAACTGTTCATTTCGTCTATTAAACCATTTCCCTGATCTACATAGGTAGTGGAGAGATTCAACTGAGCGTTTACATAACCCGGATCTATCTCCAATGTCCTGCTATATGCTTTCCGTGCCGCTTCAATATTTCCCTGTTCCATATTAATTACACCTATGTTATATTGCAAGTCCGCATTATCCGGTGCCATTTCAGACGCTTCTGCCATAAGCGATTTAAACTTATCTTTATCTCCCAATTTATAATATAAATTAGCTTCATTCAGGACCAAATTTACATCGTTAGGGTCGTTTGCTCTGGCATCAGAAAAGGCAGCAAGTGCTTTATCGTCCTGACCTAATTGTGAATAAATTAAAGCCATATTCTTAATTATTTCCGCCTTTTTTGAAGGAGATTTTTCATCCTTAGGATCTTTATAAGCACCGGATTTTATCATCAAATCCCTTTGAGTCTTATCCATCATCTCCTCCTCGCCAGTTGCTACATTAGTAGCCTTATAAGTTATACCACTGCCATCATAATTAATACTTTTTAATTCCTCGTAATAAGCAAGAGCTTTGTCATAATGCCCGCCATTTACGGCACTACTTGCGGCATAATATAAATAAATAGTGTCTTTAGGGCTCAACGTATAACTTAAATAGAGCTTTTCCGCAGCCTTTTCGTATTCTTTATTACCGTTATCCGCAACCGCAGAATTCACCAAATCGGCGGTTATAGCAGCCAAACGCTGATTTGTTTCGTCGGCATACTTCCCGTTGTCACCTTCAATGCTCAAGACTTTCTTAAAAGAACTAATTGCTTCATCAAAAGCAGCATTATCACCTTTTTTGGCAAGATCTGCATAGGTTTTACCTCTAAGAAAGAAATACTGTGCCTGGGTTTTTTCATCCGCTCCACTGATCATACCCTGAATTCCATCCAAAGATGCTTTGGCGGAAGATGTATCACCAGATTTTAATGCTTTATCAGCTGCTTTAAGTTCCGTTTTCTGTGAAAATCCGCTTAGTGCACAGCACATAACGGCTATAAATAAAAGTTTAGTTTTCATTTTTTAATTAAATTAATTATTAGTGTTTATTTATTAATCTTTTTCGGTTTTCGTATTATCTTTATCAATAGCTGTGCCATTTTCCGTTTCAACTTCTATATCCAATATATCCACCTCATCCAGATTATCCTCATCCTTCATTACTTTGGCGACTGCTGCTATAGAGTCACTGTCTTTCAGGTTGATCAACTTAACGCCTTGAGTAGCCCTACCCATAGTCCGCAGGTCGTCAACACTCATCCTTATAGCTATCCCTGATTTATTTATGATCATTAAGTCATCAGAATCAGATACATTTTTAATGGCCACCAGACCCCCGGTTTTGTCTGTTATGGAGATAGTCTTCACACCTTTACCTCCTCTATTGGTAATCCTGTAGTCATCAATACTGGATCTTTTACCGTATCCATTCTCTGAAACCACCAATATTTCATCATCAAAATTATTTACAGACACCATGCCAATAACCTCATCATTTTCATCCGCCAATCTTATCCCGCGAACCCCGGAGGCATTCCGTCCCATAGGTCGTGTTTTGCTCTCTTCAAACCTAATAGCCTTACCCGATTTAAGTCCGAGCAAAATCTGACTTGTACCGGTGGTCAGTTTGGCTTCCAAAAGTTCATCATCTTCTCTGATACTAATTGCAATAATTCCATTTTGTCGTGGCCTGGAATACTGTTCCAATGAGGTTTTTTTAACTGTACCTTTTTTCGTAGCCATAATTACATAATGGCCATTCACATATTCTTCATCCTTTAAATCCCTGGTACATATAAATGCTTTTACCTTATCATCCTGTTCAATATTCACCAGGTTTTGTATGGCTCTGCCTTTTGATGTTCGGCTACCTTCGGGAATTTCATATACCCGCATCCAGAAACACTTTCCTTTTTGGGTAAAGAACAACATATATTGATGGTTTGTACCAACAAAAAGATGTTCAAGGAAATCCTCATTCCTGGTTGATGAGGCTTTTTGCCCTACTCCTCCCCTGTTCTGTGTTTTATACTCACTAAGTGGAGTCCTTTTTATGTAACCCGCATGCGAAATTGTGATTACCACCTGTTCGTCAGGTATCATATCCTCAATACTAAGGTCACCTCCGGCAAAATTTATTTCTGATCTTCTTTGATCACCGTAACGCTGCTTTACATCAAGAAGTTCATCCTTTATGATCTGCATTCTGCGATCTTTATTAGCCAGAATATCCTTTAAGTCGGCAATTGTCTTAATAATCTCATCGTATTCAGTGCGTAATTTATCTTGTTCAAGACCAGTAAGCTGTCGTAGACGCATCTCCACAATAGCCTTGGACTGAATCTCTGATAATTTAAATCTCTTCATGAGGTTCTCTCTTGCCTCATCTGCATTGGAAGATGCTCTTATGATAGCGATAACTTCGTCAATATTATCAGAAGCAATAATAAGTCCTTCTAATATATGAGCCCTGTCTTCCGCTTTTTTCAACTCAAAGGTTGTACGTCTAACTACAACTTCATGGCGATGCTCAACAAAGTAATGAATGATCTCTTTTACATTAAGCAATTTTGGTCTTCCCTTTACCAGTGCTATATTATTAACACTGAAAGACGACTGTAGTGCTGAATATTTATATAATGTATTAAGGACTATATTAGGTATGGCATCTCTTTTAAGGATATATACAATGCGCATCCCCTTTCTATCAGACTCATCCCTGATTGATGCTATTCCATCTATCTTTTTATCATTGACCAAATCGGCAGTTTTTTTAATCATGTCTGCCTTATTGACCTGATATGGAATCTCTGTGACAATTATACATTCCCTGCCCTGGACTTCTTCAAAAGAGGCTTTGGCCCTCATAACAACCCTGCCACGCCCTGTATGAAAAGCTTCTTTTACACCATCGTATCCATATATGATTCCTCCTGTAGGGAAATCGGGAGCTTTAATATGTGTAATTAGCTCATCAATCTCAATATTTTTATTGTCTATATAAGCGATTGTTCCGTCTACTACTTCTGAAAGGTTGTGCGGAGGCATATTGGTTGCCATTCCTACCGCAATACCTGAGGCGCCATTTATCAATAAGTTTGGTATCCGAGTTGGAAGTACTGTTGGTTCTTTCAGGGAATCATCAAAATTAAGTTGATGATCTACAGTATCTTTATCAATATCGGCCAGCATCTCATCCGCAATCTTCCGCATACGCGCCTCCGTATATCTCATTGCCGCAGGACTATCGCCATCCACAGAACCAAAATTACCCTGTCCGTCAATTAACATATATCTGAGACTCCATTCCTGAGCCATCCTTACCATACTGTCATAAACAGATGTATCGCCATGCGGGTGATACTTTCCTAATACTTCACCAACAATCCTTGCAGATTTCTTGTGTGAACTTGAAGAACGAACACCTAAGTCGTGCATACCGTATAAAACTCTCCTGTGAACTGGCTTTAGACCATCCCTGACATCTGGAAGGGCACGTGACACAATGACCGACATTGAGTAGTCAATGTAGGCTGATTTCATTTCATCTTCAATATTGATAGGGATCAATTTTTCTCCTTCAGCCATATAAAAACCTTATTGCTTTATTGTGATTAAAATATCAGGCCAATATACGCAAAATCATAGCTTACGAAGCACGTTCCATGCACTTTATTAAAGAATTTATTAACACATCCGCATAGGTATTTCGTTAATAATTAGGGTGTTAATTTTTTTGTAAATCGGTGTTTTTTTCGTCATTTAGTCCAAGTTTATCGAATATAGGTACGGTATTTGTCGTTCTTAAGAATAGATTTACTAATTTTATTACTGAATAAGAAAATTTTATGGATGATAATTTTTCACCTAGAGTAAAAGATGTAATTGCTTACAGTAAGGAAGAGGCATTAAGGCTGGGACATGATTTTATTGGTACCGAGCATTTAATGCTGGGTTTGTTGCGCGATGGAAATGGTAAAGCAATTAGCATTTTGGATGCTCTGGATGTGGATCTGGATCACTTAAGACGCAAAGTTGAGATCTTGAGTCCCGCCAATCCAAATTCTGGAGGTACTCAAAAAGATAAAAAAAATCTTCATCTGACAAGACAGGCAGAACGCGCGTTAAAAACCACCTTCCTGGAAGCGAAATTATTTCAAAGCTCTTCAATAAATACGGCACATTTACTATTGTGTATCCTTCGAAATGAAAACGATCCAACCACAAAATTACTCCACAAGCTTAAAGTGGATTATGATGGAGTGAAAGATCAGTTTAAATCCATGATTACCAGTGAGGATGATTATATTGACTCACCCACATCAGAATCATTTCCCAGCGATTCAGATGAACCGGTAGAAGGCAAGGAAGGATCTTTTGGATCAGCTTCTGGTCAAAAAGGAAGCAAAAAATCCAAAACACCTGTTTTGGATAATTTTGGAAGAGATTTAACACGACTTGCAGAAGATAATAAATTAGATCCTGTTGTTGGACGGGAGAAAGAAATTGAGCGTGTTTCTCAAATACTAAGCAGAAGAAAGAAAAATAATCCACTTCTTATAGGAGAACCAGGTGTTGGTAAAAGTGCAATTGCCGAAGGATTAGCGTTGAGAATCATTAACAAGAAGGTGTCGCGTATTCTTTACAATAAGAGAGTAGTTACTTTAGATCTAGCCTCGCTGGTTGCAGGTACAAAATATCGTGGACAGTTTGAAGAAAGGATGAAGGCCGTAATGAACGAGCTGGAAAAGAATGATGAAGTAATTCTTTTTATAGATGAGATCCATACTATTGTAGGAGCAGGAGGAGCAACAGGTAGTTTAGATGCTTCAAATATGTTTAAACCGGCTTTGGCAAGGGGAGAAATTCAATGTATTGGAGCAACTACGCTGGATGAATACAGACAGTATATCGAAAAAGACGGTGCACTGGAAAGACGTTTCCAAAAAGTAATGGTAGAGCCAACCACAGTGGAGGAAACCATTGAAATATTAATGAATATTAAAGGGAAATACGAAGATCACCACAATGTAAATTATACTGATGAAGCTATAATCGCCTGTGTAAAGCTGACTAACAGGTATATGACCGACAGGTTTTTACCGGATAAGGCTATAGATGCTTTGGACGAATCTGGTTCGCGGGTACATATTATAAACATGGATGTTCCAAAACAAATTCTTGAATTGGAAAATCAGTTGGAAGATGTGCGTAAATTGAAGAATAGTGTAGTTAAGAAACAACGTTATGAGGAAGCCGCAAAGCTAAGGGATGATGAAAAAAGACTTGAAAAAGAACTGTCTATTGCACAGGAAAAGTGGGAAGAAGACAGTAAACTTCACCGTGAAACTGTGAGCGAAGAAAATGTCGCTGATGTAGTATCAATGATGAGTGGAATCCCCGTTAATAAAATAGCACAGACAGAAACCAACAAACTTGCTGAGTTACCAAATCTCATTAAAGGAAATGTAGTTGGACAGGATGAAGCTGTTGCCAAAGTCGCCAAAGCCATTCAACGAAACAGGGCTGGTCTAAAGGATCCAAATAAACCTATAGGTTCATTCATTTTCCTTGGACAGACAGGGGTAGGTAAAACCCAGTTAGCCAAGGTGTTAGCACAAGAACTTTTTGATTCTGAAGATGCCTTGATTCGCATTGATATGAGCGAGTATATGGAAAAATTTGCCATATCCAGATTAGTAGGAGCACCTCCAGGTTATGTTGGCTATGAAGAAGGTGGGCAATTGACTGAAAAAGTTAGGCGCAAACCTTATTCTGTAATTCTTTTGGATGAAGTTGAAAAAGCACATCCCGATGTTTTTAACATGCTACTTCAGGTACTGGATGATGGTTTTTTAACAGATAGTTTGGGTCGAAAAATAGATTTTAGGAATACAATAATAATAATGACATCTAATATTGGTGCCCGCCAAATTAAGGACTTCGGACAAGGGGTTGGTTTTGGTACAGCTGCAAAAAAATCGCAGGAGCATAATCACCATAAGGGTGTGATTGAAAATGCGCTTAAAAAAGCTTTTGCACCAGAGTTTCTGAACAGAATAGATGATGTTGTTGTATTTAATCCCCTGGAGCGCAAACATATTCACAAGATTATCGATATTGAATTAAATAAGCTTTATGAAAGAATAAAGGATATTGGATACGAACTGAATTTAACTGATAAAGCAAAAGATTATATCGCTGATAAAGGTTTTGACAAACAATATGGTGCCCGACCTTTAAAAAGAGCTATCCAGAAATATATTGAAGATGCCCTGGCGGAAGAAATTGTAAATTCAAAACTCCAAGAAGGGGATAGTATTTATATGGATTTAGATGAAAAGAAAGATGAACTGTCTATTAAGATAAAAAAATCCAAGAAGGGCTCCAAAGCATAACAAAATGTAAGAATTTAGTTATAAAGGAATCAAGTTATTTGATTCCTTTTTTTATTTCCCTAGATTACAACAAGTAAGAATAAGAATACAGTTTCAACCTGGTATAAACCATATAAACGATATATACGCTTTTGATCTAATATTTTTCGGTAACCTTGACCAAGCACATACTTTCGTTTTAGACACACTAAACTATATGAAATGAAAGTCGGACCGGCTAAGAAAAAAATTATAGTCAAAGAATACAACTTAGATATTGGGACTGTTCAGGTATTCAAAAATCATATGGTTGTAATCTTTGACGAAGGGGCAACACTTACCCTGGAAAGGGCTTATCAAATTATAGGAATTTCAGAGATACATTTCAGAGATACAAACTTTGGCATTATTAGTCTCAGAAAAAATTCTTATGCCGTTGATCCCACTATTTACAGCTATTTAAGGGAGTTAAAAAATCTTAAAGCATTTGCTATTGTTTCCGTTAAGGAAGTTGATATGCATAATTTTAAAATTGAAAAGCTCTTCTACAAAAAACCAATGAAATTTTACATTGATTATAACAATGCACTTGCATGGGTGCAAAGAAGACTTAGAAAGAAGTAGGGAACTAGTTCTCTTTGTTTTCTTTTTTAACCTCTTCAGGTGGCACATTAAACAGATCAATATAAGCTGGACCAATACCATTAATTATTGCTGTCGCCGTTAACGCCTGGTATCCTAAGTTTTCAATTCCTATATCTCCAGCCCTCCCGTGGAGGTATACGCCAAAAATAGCTGCTTTTAAAGGTTCATAATTCTGTGCAATTAAAGATGTTATCATACCTGTCAGCACATCCCCGCTTCCTGCCGTAGCCATCCCAGGATTACCTGTCGTATTTATATATCCTTTTTCGTTATAGATCACTATAGTATGAGCGTCTTTTAGTACCAGGATGCAGTCGTACTTTTTAGAAAATTCCTTAGCTTTTTGAAGTTTATCAAAATCATTCTCCCAATTCCCCAGTAAGCGCTTCAATTCCCCCGGATGGGGAGTAAGTATCGTTTTTGGTGGTAGCTTTTTTAATAGCGATTTTTTTTTGGCAATAATATTAAGGGCATCAGCATCAATAACCATTGGACATTTAGTTTTACCTAAAAACTCAGTTAATGTTTCCTGTGTACTTTTGGCAGTTCCCAGTCCAATTCCCACACCTATTACGTTGGGCTCTATGTTTAAAGAAATATTCATGATTTCTTTATCACCTTGGTCTGTAATAACCATTACCTCGGGTAATGAGCTTTGTATTGGTATATATCCACATTGCGGTACATAAGCAGAAACCAATCCACTCCCAGAGGTAATGCACGCCCTGGAAGCAAGGGAAACAGCACCAATTTTGCCGTAGCTGCCACCAAGAATCAATGCATGCCCATACGTACCTTTATGTGAAAATTTTTCCCTGGGAATGTAATATTTCAAAACTTCGCTTTTGCCAATAAGTTCAAAGCTGGCCTCTGTTTGTTTAATATATTTTTGAGACAACCCAATATTCAGAATTTCCCATTGATTGGAGAATATTCCAGTTTCCGGTAAGAAAAAAATAAGTTTTGGAAACTGCAAACTCAGAACATAGTTGGCTTTCACTACTGCTTTCGAATTTTTAACGGCCTGATCTAAAAACAAACCCGATGGGACATCAACTGAAACGACAAAAGCAGCTGAATTATTAAGATGCTGTATAAGCCTTTCTACCCATTGATCCGGTGATCTGTTCAACCCAATCCCGAAAAGAGCATCAATTACAATATCTTCAGAATCTAATGAGGGGAGTTCAGTATCCGGGTTAACAAAGTTTGGCCAAATTTTACGATCCTTTAATCGCTCTAAATTAGCCAGGAAATCATGAGACCTCTTCTCGCTGTAGTTTACGACAAATACCTCAAAATTGTACCCATGTTCCCATAAATGCCTCGCCAGAGCTAATCCATCACCCCCGTTATTTCCAATCCCGCAGAATAACTTAATCTTTACCTGAGCACCCTGTAACTTATGATGAAGCCAGTTAAACAGTTGAACAGACGCCCTTTCCATAAGCTCGTCACTATTCATATCCTGCTCTGCTATGGTAAATTGGTCGGCTGCGTATATCTGTTTAGCTGTAAATATCTTCATTTCCCTATTTAAGGTTAGATTTTTGAATTTCTCTTTTTAGTGATATCCATATTTAAAATAGGTTTATCCATTTTAGTTTCAGTTTACAAATTATGCTGTATACGAATGAATCAACCTAAAAGGGGTTATTTTTTGTAAAAATATTTGAAAAATATTGATGACTTCGTAAAAATAGCATGAATTATTTGATAAGGGATTCAAAAGTCCTACTTTTGAATTGTTACCATAGGCATTATGAAAAGCATATCGGACATAAATAAAAGGGCTTCATCCCATACTAACAGGCACCATTTTGCTGCTTACATCACTACTACTACCCCTAAGGGGTAAGATTCTACATATACGTCCGTATTCATTTATACTCAGTAACACCACCTGTATCAATCACGCAATTAACAATATAGTAAAATGAAGGTTTTAAAATTTGGAGGTACTTCAGTAGCCAATGCACAGCATATAAAACAGGTTCGGGATATCGTCAAAAATTTGAATGGAAATAATATTGTGGTTGTAGTATCTGCTCTGGGGGGGATTACGGATCTACTTTTAAAGACTGTTGATTTAGCATCAACGCAGGATGAATCCTATAAAGAACGTCTTAAGGAAATTGAAGACAGGCATATAAAGACCATAAAAGAACTCATTCCAATTCAATTACAAAGTGCTATTTTGAGCAAGGTAAAAAGCGAACTAAACACCCTGGACACCTTAGCAGAGGGTGCATTTCTAATAGCTGAAAAAACCCCGCAGTTGACAGACAAGATTGTTAGTTTCGGTGAGCTTTTATCGTCCTTTATTATTAGTGAATTCTTTGTCTCAGCAGATATGAATGCAGCATTTAAGGATAGTCGGGAACTAATCAAAACTGACGACACCTATGGAAAAGCTGCTGTAGATTTTGAAAGTACAAATAGTAACTGTAAAGCTTATTTTTCAAATTCAGTAAAAAAAATAACTGTCATTCCCGGATTTATTTCTTCATCGACCAAAGGTAATCCCACAACCTTAGGTAGAGGTGGTTCTGATTATTCTGCGGCAGTAGTGGCCAGTGCAATAGAAGCAGAGGAATTACAAATTTGGACCGATGTTAGTGGAATGTATACAGCCAATCCAAAAATAGTAAAACAGGCAAAATCAATTCCACAGATCTCCTATGAAGAGGCCATGGAATTATCCCATTTTGGAGCTAAAGTACTATATCCTCCTACCATACAACCTGTCTTATCCAAAAACATACCTATCCTTATTAAAAATACTTTTGCACCCAAAGATCCCGGTACATTGATTGCTAAAAATGAGAACGCCCAGGGCAAATCTGTTAGGGGTATCAGTAATGTTGAGCATATTACCCTTCTTTCGTTGGAAGGTCCCGGAATGATTGGGATACCGGGTATTTCAAAACGATTTTTTGAGGTCCTTTCCCAGACAGGTATAAGTGTGGTACTTATTACCCAGGCATCCTCAGAACATTCAATTTGTGTTGGCATATCGGATGTAGATGCAGCAATAGCAGAATCACTCGTAAATAAGGCTTTTGAATATGAAATAGTCACACATAAAATAAAACCGGTTTTGGTGGAAAGTGAGCTCGCCATAATTGCATTGGTAGGAGATAACATGAAAAGCCATCAAGGGTTAAGCGGCAAAATGTTTAGTACCTTGGGTAAAAACAATGTAAATATAAGGGCCATAGCACAAGGGGCATCTGAAAGAAATATTTCCGCAGTAATAAAAAAAGATGACGTTAAAAAAGCGCTTAATACTTTACATGAAGAGTTCTTCGAGGAAAATATCAAGCAATTAAACATCTATGTAATGGGTGTTGGAAATGTGGGCTCAAGATTTATTAAACAAATCCAAAACCAGAAAAAATACCTCAAAGAAATCCTAAAGTTAAATCCAAGGGTGATTGGATTATCTAATTCCAGGACAATGATCTTTGATGAAGATGGCATTCCATTGGAAAATTGGGATGTGCTTTTAGCAAAAGGCAAAAAAACTGATAGAACAGAGTTTTTAAATACTGTTCTGAAGTATAACTATCGCAATAGTATTTTTGTTGATAATACCGCTAGTGAAACTATAGCTAATACTTATCCTGATTATTTAAAACACAGTATTTCTGTAGTTACCTGTAATAAAATTGCATGTTCTTCGGACTACAAAAAATATAGTAATCTGAAAGAACTTTCAAGGGAATATAATGCACCATTTCTATTTGAAACTAATGTAGGGGCGGGATTACCGATAATAGACACTTTAAAGCATTTGATAGCTTCGGGAGATAAAATTAATAAAATACAAGCCGTACTTTCCGGCAGCCTGAATTTTGTTTTTAATAATTTTAATGACAAGACCACCTTTCATGATGTTGTTAAAAGGGCACAGGAAGAGGGTTATACTGAACCGGACCCTAAAATAGATCTCAGTGGTGTTGATGTTATGCGAAAAATTTTAATATTGGCAAGAGAAAGTGGTTATGTCCTTGATATTGAAGATATAAAGAACAACTCATTTTTACCAGAGGAAAGTCTTGCTACAGGCAATAATGACGAATTTTATGCTTCACTTACTTCCCATGAAAAATCATTTCAGCAATTATATGATAAGGCGGCATCTTCTGAAAGTAAGCTTAAATATGTTGCGGAATTTGAGAATGGCAAAGCAAGTGTTGGCTTAGAACTGATACCCAAAGGCCATGACTTTTATAATTTGGACGGAAGCGACAATATTGTTCTTTTTTATACTGAAAGATACACTGACCAGCCAATGATCATAAAAGGAGCCGGAGCCGGAGCTGATGTTACTGCATCCGGAATTTTTGCGGATATAATTAGAATAGGAAATTTTTAATCAAATGGATAGTATTAAAGTCTTTTGTCCCGCTACCATAGCTAATATCTCGTGTGGATTTGACGTACTTGGGTTAGCATTGGGTGCAATAGGGGATGAAATGATAGTACATAAGACAAAACAACCAGGTATTATTATCTCTAAAATAACAGGACAAACACTCCCCTTGGAAACTATGAATAACGTAGCTGGTGTGGCAGGATTAGCCTTATTGGAAGAAAGCGAATATTCCGGTGGATTTGAGATAGAAATACATAAAAAGATAAAAGCCGGAAGTGGAATTGGAAGTAGCGCGGCAAGTGCTGCAGGAGCTGTATGGGCTATGAATGAACTCCTGGAGAAACCATTTTCACCAATTGAGCTGGTAAAATTTGCTATGCAAGGCGAGGCGTTAGCCAGTGGGGTAGCCCATGCGGATAATGTAGCACCGGCATTATATGGTGGATTTACACTGGTGCGCAGTTATGAACCTCTGGATATTATTAAAATAAACACACCTCCGGATCTGTACGCTACGGTTATCCATCCTCAGATTGAAGTAAAGACATCAGATTCAAGAAAAATACTTAAAACATCCATTTCATTAAAGGATGGGATAAAACAATGGGGGAATGTTGGTGGACTTATATCAGGACTTTTCATTGAAGATTATGACCTAATTGGTAGGTCTTTAGTAGACCATATAGTGGAACCTATCCGCTCAATGTTAATACCTGGTTTCAGTGAAGTTAAATCCGAAACCATTAAAGCAGGAGCCCTGGGCACCGGTATTTCGGGTTCGGGACCTTCAATTTTTGCCTTGAGTAAAGGAAAGGAAACTGCGGAAAGAGTGGCAGAAGCTATGAGAAATGTATATATCAATATTGGGGTGGAATATGACATATATGTCTCAAAAATAAATACCAAAGGAATGCATAAAATATAATTTTGACTTTTACTTCCATAAAACCGGCAAATGAAATTTTATAGTCTGAATAAAGAAGCTGCGGATGTATCGTTTAAAGAAGCTGTCGTTAAGGGAATAGCTCCCGACAGAGGTTTATACTTTCCAAGGGAAATAAATGCTTTGCCTCCATCTTTTTTTGAAAACATAGAAGACCTGACTGATCATGATATTGCTTTTAAGGCTATTGAGCAATTTGTAGGTGAAAGCATTCCGGAAAATAAATTAAAAGAGATCCTAAATAGTGTATTAGATTTTCCTTTTCCCGTCATTGAATTGGAAAAAAATGTGGCAACTTTAGAACTTTTTCATGGACCCACCCTTGCATTTAAAGATGTAGGTGCCAGATTTATGGCGCATTGCCTTGGATACTTCTCAGAGGACCAAAGCAGCGAGGTGACTGTACTGGTAGCTACTTCCGGGGATACAGGTGGCGCGGTGGCTAATGGTTTTTTAGGTGTCAAAGGCGTTAAGGTAGTTATATTGTACCCAAGTGGTAAAGTCAGTGATATCCAGGAACGGCAGTTAACTACTCTGGGACAGAACATAACAGCCCTTGAAGTTAATGGAAACTTCGATGATTGCCAGAATATGGTCAAAACTGCCTTTTTAGATTCAAATCTTAGATCAGAAATGCAGTTAACTTCTGCCAACTCAATAAATGTTGCCAGATGGTTACCGCAAATGTTTTATTTTTTATTTACATATAAAAAACTGAAAAACAAGGAACTACCTATCTCCTTCTCTGTCCCGAGTGGTAATTTTGGGAATATCTGTGCCGGAATGGTTGCACAAAAACTGGGTTTACCTGTTGCGCATTTTATTGCCGCGACGAATGTAAATGATACCGTACCGCTTTTTATGCGTACACAAGAGTATTCTCCCAAAACGCCAAAAGCCACTATATCTAATGCGATGGATGTAGGAGATCCCAGTAATTTTATACGGATAAGAAATCTATATAAAAACAATTTTACCGAACTAAAAAACCACCTGTCTTCGTATTCTTTTACTGATAAAGAAACGAAACAAGCCATACTTAGTATTTATAATTCATGTAATTACATTGCTGATCCTCATGGTGCTGTGGGGTATTTAGGCCTCAAGGAATATCAGAAAGATAAATCGGATACCTTTGGCGTATTTCTGGAAACAGCACATCCCGTTAAATTTTTAGACGTGGTTGAAGAAACCCTAAAATTGAAATTGCCTATTCCTTCTCAAATTCAAAAAGTATTAGAAAAAAAGAAAGTTTCCATCAAGATAGATACCTACGATGAACTTAAAAGTTTTTTGCTAAACAAATAGGACATCTTATTTCCAAAAGTTATAAAACATTGTGAAATCCAATTTAGCTATCTATTAATTTTCTATAAATTTGCGCAGTTAATATTGATGAAATATGAAGAATACCGCACTGACTAAAACCCATGAAGCACTCAATGCCAAAATGGTTCCTTTTGCCGGGTATTTAATGCCGGTATCCTATGAAGGTGTTAATGCCGAACATGAAACGGTACGAAAAGCTGTGGGCGTCTTTGATGTTTCTCATATGGGAGAGTTCTTAATAGAGGGACCTAACGCCTTGGCGCTAATACAAAAGGTCACATCCAATGATGCTTCAAAGCTTACAGTTGGAAAGGCCCAATACAGCTACTTTCCAAATGAATCTGGTGGTATTGTGGATGACCTTATCGTATACAGAATAAAAGAAGAAGTTTATCTCCTTGTGGTGAATGCCTCTAATATTCAAAAAGATTGGAATCATATATCTAGGTATAATGAAAAAATAGGTGCTACACTTAGGAATATATCGGAAAATTACTCATTATTGGCTATACAGGGCCCAAAGGCGGTAGAATCCATGCAGTCTTTAACATCTGTAGATCTGTCGGCAATTAAGTTCTATAATTTTGTGGTTGGCGACTTCGCAGGGATAGAATACGTTATAATTTCTGCAACAGGATACACAGGTTCCGGAGGATTTGAAATCTACTGTAAAAACGAGGAAGTAAAGCAAATTTGGGATAGTGTGCTGGAGGCAGGCACAGATTATGGTATTAAACCAATTGGTTTGGCTGCAAGGGATACTCTTAGATTAGAAATGGGGTATTGTTTATATGGAAATGACATTAATGAGGATACTTCTCCTTTGGAAGCCGGTCTTGGTTGGATTACAAAGTTTAGCAAAAATTTTGTGAACAGCGAGGTGCTGGCTAAAGAAAAGGAGCAAGCTCCAAAACAAAAATTAATTGCCTTTGAATTGGAAGAAAGAGGCATTCCAAGACAAGGTTATGAAATTGTTGATGGTATTGGCAATAAAATTGGTTTTGTCACATCGGGTACCATGTCGCCTTCCTTGAATAAAGGTATTGGCCTGGGCTATGTACCATCTGCATTATCTGAACCAGGTAGCGAGATTCATATTCAAATCCGTAAGAATACTGTAAAGGCAAAAGTGGTTAAATTACCATTTTATAAAGCATAGACTATTTTTAGACACGAGGAAGAAAAAAGGGTGAAAGACGGAATAAAGAAAATACTGATACTAGGAGGAAGCGGATTTATTGGAAATGCTATTTACAAGGAACTCTGTAATTATTTTGATACCTATGCCACCTATTGTTCATCCAGAGGGGCTTTTGAAGACAATAAACAATTTATAAGGTATGACATGCAGGAAGATGATATCTATCAACTTCTGGAGAAAATACGTCCACAAATCATTATTTCAGCCTTAAGAGGCAATTTTAGCGCACAAGTTCAGGCACATCAGCACATCGTGGAATATCTCGTTAAAAACGACTGCAAACTATATTTCTTATCCTCTGCCAATGTGTTTGATGCATACAGTAAATTCCCTTCATATGAATATGATAAAACTTTATCCGAAAGTGTCTACGGGAGATTAAAAATTAGAATTGAGAATATGCTTTTACGATTGCCTAAATCTAAAATGGCTATTTTAAGAGTACCAATGGTATTTGGGAATTCCTCTCCTCGGGTTAAAGAAATGAAGAAATTTATTTGGAATAATGAACCTATAGAAGTTTTTCCAAATCTGATTATTAATGTAATAAGCAATTACAAGCTTACTCAGCAAATCCATTATCTAATTAATCGAAATAAGAGCGGAATTTTTCATTTGGGCAGCTATGACCTGGTTCATCATGAAGACTTTATTAAGGAGATCCTTGAAAGGATTGGAAGCTTCAATCCCATTTTTAAAAGAGTATTCACTACAAATGAGGAGCGTTATCTGGCAGTCTTGCCCAAAGACAATAAACTTCCAAAAAACCTGCGAATTAGTTGCCAGGAAATTATTGATCATCATGTTATCGGTTAATAGCAAGAAATCCGCCTATTTTTAATTGCCTAAATCATATTTTTCTAACTTTAAGAAAAATTGAATATTATGGGAAAACTAAGCGAAGAAGAAATAACTAACATGTTAAAAGAATTGGCCGGTTGGGAATATAAAGACGGTGCAATTGAACGAAACTATAAGTTTAAAAACTTTAAAGACGCATTTTCAATAATGACACGAATTGCATTTGAATGCGAGGCACAAAATCACCATCCGGATTGGTCAAATGTCTATAACTCTTTAAATATCCGATTGAATACGCATGATGTTGGCGGTATAACCAACAATGATTTTAAACTCGCCAAAAGCATTGAGAACATTGTGAATAACTAGATATTTTTCTCTAATTATTCACCTCTTGTCCCACGATTTAAATTTGTTAAATTTGCTTTCAATAAATAGCATATTAATTTATGGGAAGAGCATTTGAATTTAGGAAGGCGCGTAAAATGAAGCGATGGTCAGCTATGTCCAAAGCATTTACACGTATTGGGAAGGATATAGTTATGGCCGTCAAGGAAGGAGGCCCTGATCCGGATTCTAATTCCAGGTTAAGAGCGGTTATTCAAAATGCCAAGGCGATAAACATGCCTAAGGACAATGTTGAGAGAGCCATCAAAAGAGCGAGTGATAAAAGTCTTGGTGATTACAAAGAAGTATTGTTTGAAGGATATGCACCCCATGGCATTGCCATACTCGTTGAAACAGCCACTGATAATAATACCAGGACTGTTGCGAACATTAGAAGTTACTTTAACAAATGTAATGGTAGTCTAGGTACTTCGGGATCTGTAGAATTTATGTTTGACCATACTTGTAATTTCCGTATTTCGGGAGAGGGAATAGACCCCGAAGAACTGGAATTAGAGATGATAGATTTTGGTGCTGAGGAAGTATTTGTTGATGATGATGGGGTATTGATCTACGCACCTTTTGAAAGTTTTGGTTCCATTCAAAAAGAATTGGAAAACAGGGAAATTGAAATTCTATCATCCGGTTTTGAGCGAATCCCGCAGATTACCAAGGATCTCTCTCCTGAGGAAGTAGAAGATGTTGAGAAGTTGCTTGAGAAAATTGAAGAAGATGATGATGTTCAAAATGTTTACCATACCATGAAAGAATAACCTCCATATCCCTTCTTTTTGCCTATTTATTTATTACGAAACGCGGATGCTAATTTCTTAGCACTTTCTTTGAAAAAATAGCATCACCACAAAAGCCACGTTTATTTCCTTAAATCTACAGGGTTTGAATGATACAGATCATTGCATAGTCTACAAGCCCACGCTAATTTTAACTATAATTCTTAAGGATATTTACACTTTGATTGAGAATTCACTATGCATTAAAAAAATATTAGTAACCCTTTAAATCTAATATTATGAAAACACTAAGCAAAATATTTTTATTTGTCCCCTTGTTTGCATTTTTACTGCTTTCCTGTTCAGGCGACGACGAAACAGATGTTTTAGTCAAAGAAGGAGGCCCTTTTGAAATAAGCGAGTTGGCAGGTAATTGGGAAGCTACCTCGGCCACTTTTAGTGATGGCAACACGTTATTTATAGATGTCATTGAAGAAGGAGGATCTGTATCCATGACTGTTCAAAGTAGTGGCAGGTTTACCTTAACCATTGATCCTGAAGATCGAGCGGCATATACAGTAAGTGGTGAAATGTTCTGGGAAGAATTCGAAGGACAATATTATTTTTCCATCGAATGGGCTAATTATCCGGGAGACTGGGATAGCTACGGGGCAACACTTAATGCAACTACGTTCACTATTAATGGAGGTTTTGATTCGGGAGAATATGATTTTGACAACGATGGCATTTTTGAAACCGCCAGTATTGGGTTTACTTTTGTAAGGGTTTAAAAACTGTATTCAGGAATTTTCCCAACCACTCCTTTGTAGAAATCCTTGTATGTTTTAAGATCCGCTGCCATGTCATCTGTAGGATATTGAGGTTCTGATACCTTTACTTGTTTATTGCCAAAATCGAAAGCAACCATAACAATAGGGACTTTGGCCATTTTAGCTATGTAATAAAATCCTGTTTTCCAGTCAGCTACTTTTTTTCGGGTACCTTCCGGTGCCAGTGCTAATCTAAATTTTTTGCGCTCATCAAAAATTTGGGTAATAGCAGCTACCTTGTTTTGGCTTTTACTACGGTCTATGGGAGTACCTCCCATCCATCTGAAATACCAACCGAATGGAGGCCTGAACAGGCTTTCCTTTCCAATATAATTAACTTCTTCATTAAATACCTTTCTAACCAATAAACCCAGAAAAAAATCCACCCAACTGGTATGAGGACAAACAATAACGACACATTTCTCAACATCAGGAAAGGTACCTATGAGCTGCCATTTAAGTATTTTAAAATATATAATTTTGGAAAGTTTGTGCATAAATAATGTGTGTGTTTTCTATTCATGAAAAGACACTATGACCAATTCATGCATTTCTGTCAAATAATCTCATAATAGTAATGTATAACTATTAAAAGGCTGTCTGGAAATTAGATTTTCTGGTAAATGGATTTTAATTTTTCCGGAGTTATATATTGAGCCCAGTCTTTGCCTAAAGCATTTTCCCAAAGTGGCACCATACCCAGTGACACTTTTATCATTGTATTAAATTGGTCATCAGTTAAATTTACGCAAATTCCCTTTGGAAGTTGAATGTCATGCTTTTTCATCATTTCATTAAAACTAACTACGCCTTCCGGATAGAACTCTCCCAAATGCTGAAAAACAAGACAATTTCCAATACCATGCCTGGTTCCCAGTAAGTAAGAAAGTCCATAACTCATTGCATGGGCAACACCTACCTGAGAATAGGCAATGCTCATACCTCCATGCCATGAAGCCATCATTAACTTATCTCTGGAATCTGAATCTGAAATATCACCTAAGAAAACCTCTTCACATAACTCCAGGGCTTTTTCACCATAACTTTGACTAAATGCATTTAGGTAGGTCCCATTCAGAGATTCCACACAATGAATAAAGCAATCCATTCCCGTATAGAACCATTGTTCTTTGGGTACTCCATGGAGCAGATCAGGATCCAGGATAACCTGGTCAAAGGGGGTAAAATCCGAATTAATCCCTAGTTTCTTCTCCGGGCCAAGTAAAACTGTTGTTCTGGACACCTCAGCTCCTGTACCGCTTATAGTGGGTATTCCAACATGATAGACAGCCGGATTATGTACCAAATCCCAACCCTGATAATTCGCGGAAGAACCTTCATTATTTAACATGATTGCGACAGCTTTTGCCAAATCCAATAAAGTGCCCCCGCCAATGCCAACTACCCCTGAAGGCAACTCTGTAAAATCTTCTTTTATCTGACTAACCAAATCATCTACCTGTCCTGTTTTTGGTTCTTTGTCAGCAGAAATAAGAATAGTCCTATCATTGAACTGAACAGGAATTCTTTCCATTAAGGCTGAGTTAGTGAAAACATCATCTACAAGGAAAATGACAGGGGCATCCGGACTGCTTCTAAGAGGCATTAATATTTCACCTAATTGGTCAAAGCTACCGGATCCAAACACAACACGAGGTACCATTGGAAAATTTCTGTAAGGCCCTTTTGTAATTTTAGCAGTATTCTTTAAAGGCATTTCTTTGTCTTGTTTCATAATTTTAATTAAGGTATTTAAGAATATCGGATATCGCGTTCAATGTGAGGTGGTTATTCGTCATTTCCTCCTGAGTAACCTGTTCATGAGCCCAGGTTGTATGAAATGGTACATGTACTGCCCTGGCGCCTATATTCAAAATAGGTATTACGTCTGATTTCAGCGAATTTCCTATCATTAAAAATTCGTTAACATTAATCTCCAGATGGTCCAGTAAATTTTTATAATTCTCCTCTTTCTTGTCACTTAATACCTCAACATGATGAAAATATTTTGTAAGTCCGGATCGCTCTAATTTTCTCTCCTGATCTAAGAGATCACCTTTTGTGAGGACAATCAATCGATATTTATTGGCCAGTTTTTGCAATACTTCCTCAACACCCTGTAAAAGTTCGACAGGCCTTGCTATCATTGACTTTCCAAGATTCAATATTTCAGTTATTGTCTGTGGAGGAATATGATTATTCGATAATTCCATAGCAGATTCTATCATGGAAAGCATAAAACCTTTTATCCCATAACCATACAACTCAAGGTTGTTCATTTCCATTTTAAAAAGCTCCTGGTCAACCTTATTCTTGGTTTCATAATTTTCTAGAAGGTCAGCAAACCTTTCTTCCGCTTCCCGGAAATAGGTTTCATTTACCCAGAGTGTGTCATCGGCATCGAAGCCCACCACTTTAATATTACCAAAATCTAATTCCATACCTCTTTAGCTCTTTCAAGATCTTCAGGAGTGTCAATTTCTATTCCATTTACTTCCGTAACTACCATTTTAATTTTCTTTCCATACTCTAAATATCGTATGGCCTCAATTTTCTCTGCTGCTTCAAGAGTTAACATTGGTAAACTTCTAAAATCCATAAGTGCTCTTTTCCTGAAAGCATAAACACCTTTATGTTTAAAATAGTCAATTTCCATATCTGACGTCCTCAGATAAGGGATGATCGATCTCGAAAAATAAAGTGCAAAATTCCTGTTATCTACGATTACCTTAACAATATTAGGGTTATTAATTTCATCCGGATCGATAATTTTTGTCATTAAGGATGCTAAATCAATTTCTTCGTTCAAATCATTTTCAAATACCTCTAACATACTAACTAAACTCTCCTTGTCTGTGAAAGGTTCATCGCCTTGTATATTCACAATAATATCCACATCCATGTCGCTCACGGCTTCCGCTATTCTATCGCTTCCGCATTCATGTTCTTCATTGCTCATAATAGCATTGCCGCCCTCTTTGACGATAGCATCAAAAATGATAGGGCTGTCTGTTACTACGTATACTTCATCAAATAAATTTGTCTTTAAAGCTGCCTCATTAGTTCTCACAATGACAGGTTTACCTGCTAAATCCTGCATCAATTTTCCGGGGAATCTGCTTGCGGCGTAACGGGCAGGTATCATGGCAATTATTTTAGTCATTGATATAGTTTTTATTTATGTTTAATTCTTGGTCTTAGTTTTCGATATATGGAAAAAATAAAAATTAGTATAATAATTACTAGTACCATAGCAAGTATTGGAGCAAATATCGATGCTGTTGAAACCACTATTGCCGTTCCGGATTCTAAGGTAGATACCAATGGATTCGCCAAACCTCCTGTAGTGGTTGTAGAAACAACTCTTCCTGCTGCTGAAGCTCCTTTTATAGCCGTTGCAGTACCTCCACCGGCTATGATGGCCAGGGACCAGGTAACAACCGGATCCAAATTGGCCACGGTAGAGACCATTACTGCTGTACCTGCAATTGCAGCAAGGGGAATAGCTAAGCTATCTAGTAAGTTATCCACCCAGGGAATAAAATAGGCCAATAATTCTACTAATGTAGCAACCCCGAGTACAATTAATGCCGCAAGACTGCCAATCCATTCCCAGTGTTGATTCAATTCCCAAATGTCAAAATAGGCCGCTAAACTAAGTGCAAACAAAGGCAAAAACACCCTAAACCCAACTGAAGCGGCAAGTCCAATTCCAAGAAATATGCTAATAATTGTTTCAGATGTCATTTCAAAAATCTGTTGTACTAATTTAAGTCATTCCTGACCAACAAAAAAATCGCTCTTGAACCCTATCAGGAACAATTTTTCCTTAGCTCTGGTAACTGCTGTATAGAGCCATCGCAAATATTCACGATCTATTCCATTAGGAAGATAAGGTTGCTCTACAAATACAGTATTCCATTGTCCTCCTTGCGATTTATGGCACGTAATGGCATATGAAAACTTCACCTGCAAGGCATTAAAGTATTTGTTATTCTTTACTCCCAGAAAACGTTTGTATTTGGATTTTTCATGAGCATAATCACTTTGAACTTCCTGATATAACCTATTTCCTTCTTCATATGACAATGATGCTGAATCAGCTCTTATCGTATCTAACAATAATACAGTCTCAAATGGTCTTTGATTGGGATAATCTACCATTTTCACCTTTACCTCTGCAAATTTGAATCCATAGAGCTCCTTAATAGAAAAAATCTCCAGTATTTCAATAATATCACCATTTGCAATAAAACCGGCCTCTGTATTAGGCTTTAACCAAAAGTAATTGTTCTTGACAACCATCATATAATCACCGGGTGCTAACTCATTTTCCAGGTATAATATTCTGTTTCTTATGTTTTCATTATACAAATTTGCTCTTTTATTTGATCGAACAATTAGCACAGTCTCTTCCTTTCCATTTTCCCTGTATGAATTATCAATTGCTTCCTGAATGTCATAGCCATCGATTAGTCTTATAATGTCTTTATAGGGGTTAACATCAAATCTAAATTCATCTAAGTAGCCAGATTGTAATTGCTCCCGCAAATTAGTAGCATTCAGTAATATCCCAGAGTCCTCTGCCTGTCTTACCACTTCATCCAGCTCCAGGGTTATAACTTCTTTATTATAATTATAAGCTAGTTTTTCACTGTCCAAAGCAGGACTGATTTGCAAATGAACCGGTGGTAACTGAGCGGTATCACCAATTAAAATCAATTTACAATTATGGCCAGAATATACAAACATCAATAAGTCGTCTAATAGTGAGCCATTACCAAATAACTTCGAATCTGACGGCGCATCCGGGATCATGGAAGCTTCATCCACAATAAAAATTGTATCCCTATGCTTGTTAGGTGCAAGTATAAATTTTATTCCTCCTCCACTTTCTTTTTTTGGAAAGTAAATTTTCCGGTGAATTGTGAAGGCCTGACTTTTTGAATAATTACTCATCACTTTGGCAGCCCTACCTGTGGGTGCCAGTAGAACTGCCTTCATAGTTGTTTTCCATAAATTAGATACTATATCCCCTACTATGGTTGTTTTACCGGTTCCGGCAAAACCTTTCAACATATAGACTTCCTCTTTTTTATCAGATAACACAAAGTGTGCAAGCTGTTGTAATGCCACTTCTTGTTTTGGTGTGGGTGAATGAGGAAAGTTATCCTTAAGAAGTTTATAGAAAGAAGGCGCGGTAAGCAATTTCATGAGCCTTCAAATATAAAGAGGATTTTTGCGACAAAACCTTTTACGATTAAAAAAAAATTGTAGATTTGTGAAGACCACTTAAAGATAATTAATACCAGTTAAAAATGAAAACCATACTTCAGATAGTACTTTGGATAATTTGTGTAGGACTTGGATACCTAATCTATAGATCTGTAACAGGACCTATTGAGTTTCAAAAGGTAAAGGAAGAACGTTTTTCTAAAGTAATTTCCAACTTAAAGGATATTAGAAATTCTCAGGAAGCCTACAGGGCGGTTAATGGAAAATTTGCCAACGACTTCAAAAGTCTTGTGGCATTTGTGGATGGAGGTCAATATACCATAACTCAACAAAGAGACTCTTCCTATATGGAGTTCGACAAGGTCTATGGAATTGACCTATTGCGCGAAGTGACCATTATTGACACCCTGGGGTTTGTTTCCGTAAAGGATTCTTTGTTTAAAAGTGATGATCGCTACAAAAGCATGATGAATGTTCCTTACGCACAAGGAGGGGAAACATTTGACATGAAATCTGATATTGTTGATAAGGGAGGTTACAAAGCACCGGTTTTTGAAGCCAAAGTTAAAAAGGATGTTATTTTATACGACCAACCTAAGGATCTTATGTCCAAGGAAAACGCGCAAATAAGTGTTGAAGAAGTAAACGGAACAGAAATTAGAGTAGGTTCGCTTACAGATGTAAGTACCAATGGCAACTGGCCCCCTATTTATGACAAAAAAGGAGATCAATAACACTATTGAAAATTATCATAAAATGTCCATTCAGGTTAGCTTGAATGGACTTTCTTTTTGTATCGTGGACACCATAGCTAACACGATCAAACTTTCCAAGCAGCTCAACTTTGGGAAAGAGCTAAGCCCTTATGAGATGCAAAAGGAATTAAAGCAGCTTTTTAGAGAATCACGGGTTGAAGATTATTCCTTTACAGAGGTGGTTGTCATCCATAGAAATAACCTCTTTAACCTCGTTCCTAAACCATTATTTGATAAAGCAGAACTTGCCAACTATCTTAAGTTTAATGTCAAAATACTCGCCAATGATCTGGTTGAATATGACGAGATAGATAGTTACGATCTGGTAAATGTTTATGTGCCCTTTATAAATATCAACAATTATATTTATGATCTTTTTGGGGAATTTGAGTTCGTGCACCATGGGACAGTAATGGTGCAGTCTTTATTAAATTCTTACAGCAACGGAAATGATCCCATTTGTTATGTACATGTTGCCGATAAACAGATGGATATTACTGTGCTTACACAAAAACAATTATTATTCTTTAATAGTTTTCAATTTTTAACCAGGGAAGATTTTATTTATTACCTGCTTTTTACCTTAGAACAATTGAAACTAAATACGGAAACCATAAAATTAAGGCTTTTCGGTGCAATAGATATGGGAGATGAGCTTTACAATATTGCCTATGAGTATATACAGCATATTTCAATATTTATTCCACCCAGCGATATTTATTCTACTGAAGAGTTAGAAAAAGAAGTAGTAGATTTTGCCGTACTAAACGCACTTTAATGCGCATTATCTCTGGTTCACATAAAGGCCGCCGTATCATGGCTCCCAGGGGATTACCTGTGCGTCCTACTACTGACATGGCCAAAGAAGCTTTATTCAATATCTTAAATAACAACTATTATTTTGAGGATTTAGAAGTACTTGACTTATTTTCTGGTACAGGGAATATAAGTTTCGAATTTGCCTCCAGAGGCAGCAAGGAAATTGTAGCTGTTGATAAAGATTACAGATGTATTAAGTTTATAGCAAAAATGGCTAAAGAACTTGACTTGAATATTTCTGTGATAAAAAGTGATGTATTTAAATTTATTGAAAAAGTAAATCTGAATTTTGATATAATATTTGTTGATCCTCCTTATAGTTTCACTATCGGCGATTGCTCCAGGATTGCTTCAATTGTTTTTCAAAGGCAATTATTAAATGAAAATGGTATTTTAATAATAGAGCATTCCAAACACAAAGATTTATCTGTTCTTGAAAATTTTAAATACATGAAGAAATACGGAGGGAGTATTTTCAGTTTTTTTGAACCAAATGAGACTGCAGAATAAAAAATTCCCTCACTCTTAGATCCAAAATAGACCTTATAGAGCAAGGGAGTTTTTCTAAAAGCAGGTCATAAGCCGGATTCTGTAAAGCCTCAAAGAGACCTCCTTATCATTTATCTGGACTTAAGGTTACCCAAAAGTTCTAACCGTCTACCCTTCAGCTTGAACGTGCCGTCCTCAAACGCTGATATACATGACGTTTCACCGCATAGAGTTTACCTGATTTCACTACAGCATTACCTGTACTTGCTTTCTGTTGCACTTGTCCTCCTTCCGCCTATGGCAGAAGAGACGGGCGTTACCCGCTATGCTGCACTGTGGTGTCCGGACTTTCCTCACTAGCATAAACTGCTAGCGCAATAAGTGGACCTGCTTAATGCAAAGGTACAATATCCCATTTAGGTTAAAAATATTTAACACCTTATTCATGTTTTGAATTTAATTCATGTATACTATCTATACCTACAAGAAAATAATAATGAATATTTTGCAATTTTCACTCGTAGTCAATAGTTCAGCTACTAAACAATTGTTGATAAAAACTGGGCATATATGTCTAAAATAAACACCAGAATTAACGGCTATTTCTATATTTGTATATAACACAGTAGGCTTTTATTTTTAGTCTGCTAAACTTTATTTAATTGGAACCTTTTATTGTATCGGCGCGTAAGTACAGACCCAAAACCTTCAAGGATGTTGTGGGTCAGGAAGCCATTACAAATACTCTGCTGAATGCAATAGATAATAGCCATCTGGCTCAAGCGCTCTTATTCTGTGGTCCCAGAGGGGTAGGTAAGACTACATGTGCTCGGATATTGGCCAAACAGATAAACCAGGACGGTACCGAAAAAGAAGATGAAGATTTTGCATTCAATATTTTTGAACTGGATGCTGCATCCAATAATTCTGTTGATGATATCAGGAGCTTAATAGATCAGGTAAGGATACCACCTCAGGTTGGAAAATACAAAGTATATATTATAGATGAGGTACATATGCTATCTCAATCTGCGTTTAACGCATTTTTAAAAACACTTGAAGAACCACCTAAACATGCTATTTTCATTTTAGCCACTACTGAAAAACACAAGATTATACCAACTATATTATCGCGTTGCCAGATATTTGACTTTAAACGTATAACCGTAAAGGACGCCGCTGAGTATCTCAAATATATTGCCGGGCAACAAGGTATTGAAGCAGAAGATGACGCGCTTCATATTATTGCCCAGAAGGCAGATGGTGCTATGAGAGATGCATTGTCTATTTTTGACCGGGTAGTTAGTTTCTCCGGCAAGAATCTTACAAGAGCGGCTGTAACTGAGAATTTAAATGTTCTGGATTACGATACCTATTTTGCCACTACAGATTTAATTCTGGAGCACAATATCCCTCAATTATTAGTTTTGTATAATCAAACGCTGGCTAAAGGATTTGAGGGACATCATTTTATTAATGGTCTGGCTTCACATTTCAGGGACCTTTTGGTTTGCAGGCATGAAGACACCATTGCCTTATTGGAAGTTGGTGAAAAGGCCAAAACAAAGTATCTGGAGCAATCTAAAAAAACCTCTGAATCCTTTTTGCTAAGAGGGATCACTATAGCAAATGAGTGTGACCTTAACTACAAGACCAGTAAAAACCATAGACTATTGGTTGAACTAACCTTAATGAAATTAGCCTCCATTGATTTTAATGGTGAAAAAAAAAATCTTGAAAACCTCAACACCACTTGGAATGGTGAAATTCAATTAATACCGACTTCGTTTTTTATTGATACTCTGCCCGTTAACCTGTCATCGGAATCTCTGGAATCGGTGAATATGTTGGAGAAAATAAAAACAAAAGTACCCAAAGAGAAAGAAGTCGAAATCAGGGAACTAAAGGAACCCCTCGAAACAGATAAAGTTGATTCTCAGACTCTTACACCCATTATGTCCGAAGAGGTATTGATGTCAGATCCTAATAAAAATATTAGAATTAAGGAGCGATCTAAAAGGATTTCAGGATTATCAATTTCCAGTTTAAAGGCTAAAAAGGAACATCAGCTCAAGAGGATAGAAGTAGTAATTGATGAAGATGAGCTACCTAAAGAAAGTTTTGTAAAAGAGGAATTATTAAAACATTGGGAAAGTTATATCCAAAAATTAGACAAAGCCGGCAAAAAGATTATGGCTTCAAATCTAAGTTCCGACCAACCTAAAATAGTTGATGAAACGGAAATATGGATTGAGCTTCCCAATGGTACAATGAAAAAAGAAATTGAAAGGGAACAATACCATCTTTTAAAGTTTCTAAGAAAGCAACTCAACAATTATAGCATTGAATTGAAAATAACGGTCAATGATGAAATTGCCAAAAAATTTGCCTATACTCCTGAAGAGAAGTATCAAAAACTAAGGGAAATAAACCCTGCGATTGATCTCCTAAGAAAGGAATTTGATTTAGACCTTTGATTTATTTACAAATCGTAACCTAAGAGCATAAATCAGCATTACTATTGCAACAATAAGCAGCCCCAAAGACTCTCTTCCCCTTTCTATATTCACAATATCTCCATTGCCAATAGTTATGCCTTCAAACTTATCCGGCCATAAAACAAAAGTTCCAACAAAATATATTCCGCTTAGAATAATTGCTCCTGTAAAGTTCAATTTACCCAAATAGAAGAACAAAGATGCCACCGCAGCAACAACGTAGATAGCATACCATAACAAGGCGTCAGGATCATTGTATTGGACATACGCGGCCCAAACAAATAACAATGTAAATATTAAAGAAAGAAATTTATACAAATTTTTCATAGTTTAAGATTTTAACTGGTCAACAGTTTAGTTATAAGATGGTAAACCTCTGTGGATTTAAATAGTTCCTGATTAATTGATCCTCTATTATTTGTTATAAAAACGGGGTAATCTGCTTGATCTTCAGGTATTCTGCCGTGAGAACCCTTTACCAGATTTGCTTTTAGGGGTATTATATTCATTACTGTTCTAAATCCGAGTTTCTTTTTTAAAAGTTTCAATATCACTTTTAGCATCACAAATTTGTCTTCAGGATCTGTGAACATTTCTACCGGGTCATAACCAGGCTTTTTGTGGATATCCACCATTCTTGCATAGTCAGGTGCTTTAGCATCATCCAGCCAGAAGTAATAGGTAAACCATGAATCTTTATCCGCGATCAGCAGCAAATCGCCACATCTATCGTGATTTAAATGTGCTTCTTCCAAATCTTTGTCGGACAATACCTTTTCAATACCGTCAACACCTAATAAAAATTCCTTTAGATTGCTTTTAATTGTTGGATCATTTAAATAAATGTGCGCTATCTGATGATCAGCTACTCCAAAAGCTTTACTGGCGCCTGCATCTAAAAGCTCCAGACCTCTTTCTTCCCTGATACTTATTAATCCTTCAGATCGAAGAATACGGTTTATGTGAATCGGTTTGCTTACATTGGTAATACCATATTCCGAAAGTAGAACGATATTAGTATTTGCGTTGTCATAGTAGCTTACCAACTTTTTCACGACCTCATCAATTTCACTAAGATCTTTATTGATTTTAGGAAAGTCAATCCCATATCTCTGCAAATTATAATCCAAATGAGGTAAATAAACTAAAGTAAGGGTAGGATCGTACAATTTGTCAGTATTGATTGCGGCATCAGCTATCCACTGACTAGACTTTACGGATGTTTTGGGGCCCCAAAAATTAAATAAAGGGAAAGCGCCCAGTTCTTTTTGCAGTTTGTCTCTTAATTCAGGTGGATGTGAATAAACGTCGGGGATTTTTCTGCCATCAGCAAGATAATTAGGTCTAGGCGTAACACTATAATCTACTGCAGAATACATATTATACCACCAGAAGAGATTAGCGCAGGTAAAATTACTGTCCAATTGCTTTATCTCATCCCATAACTTGTCACTTTGAATCAATATATTGGATTGCCTCCAAAATTTTACTTCACATTCATCCTTAAAATACCATCCGTTTCCAACAATACCATGTTCTGATGGCCATTTACCGGTAAGATAAGTTGTTTGAGAAGTGCAGGTTACCGCAGGTAAAACCGGTTCAATTGAGGCTGACTCGCCTTTTTTTAGAAATGACTTTATAAAAGGTGTATGTTCACCAATGAGTCTTTTGGTTAGACCAACGACATTCAGAACAACTGTTTTATTCATACCTTTTATAGTTTATCTATTAACCAGTTCATTTCCCTGATTATCGATTCTGAAAGTTCCTTTTTAAGAGAACTTGGAAGTACATCCCAGGTATATGTCTCAACTTCCAGGTGTTCTGAAATCATATTTTCCTTGAGAATGGTTATTACCTTCAAAATATGATCCTGTGTGGAGTACAATTCCTCAAAAGATTCGAGAAAAATAGGAACATGAAAATGAGCTCTTAATTCTGAAACATCAGTTTTATTTTTAAGAACAACGGGCAAGTCATTATAAGTTTTAACACCCTCCTTTGTATTTTCAGTTACCTGGTGCAGGTATGTGGGCTCATCAAATTGTGCTAATGATTCCCAAATTTTATCTTTATCGGATATGTCAAATCTAATTTTCAAAGCTGCACTTACCTGTATTTTTCCAATTTTAATTCCGGCCTTCTTTAATTTTTCGAAAGTATAGGCGGGCTCTTCATAGGCAAGTGAAAAATGACATATATCATAACAAAGGGTACAATAGCGCAAAACCAAATCTTTGGCTTTTTCTTCACTTACATTAAGGATTTTTATTAGCTCCTTTTTCGCAATTGGTAAAAGAAAATTGCGGTAGAATGTTAAAACATCTTCGGTATTCTCAAGCATACCATCCGGCTCCGGTTCTATATCAAGATGAAGATACTTGGATGTTCTTTCTTCAATTTCATAAAGATTTAATATAATCTCGGACAAATGAAATGCGCCCTTTTCCATGACTATCTTTTTCCTATCAATACTCTTATGCCAATGTTTGTAGCTAATTGGTGATGTAGAAATACCACCAGAAATACCTTCGGGCAAGAGATAAGCTAACTGTTCAAATAATCTTATAGTATAATTAACTCTATCCCTTGTTGTCCAATCGGGTTCATGAACTTTATCCTTAACAACTTCATCATGAAAATTTCCATACGGAAAACCATTCATGGTAAATATATAGAGACCGTTTTTTGTTAACCACGTTTTAAATTGTGGAAGATTATCATTCATAGCAAGTTCCTCGCTCGCCTTATTGGATAGTCTCAATCCTATACCAAACGGTTGTTCTTTTGATATTTTGTTCTTTATAACAGGCAGGTATTCCACTAAATTCTCAAAAGTGCTTGCCCAATCCTGTCCCGGATGAATATTAGTGCAATAAGTCAGATGGTATTTATCATCGATCAGCATAGTTTATGCCACATTAATTTTATATTTATTATTTAGGGAATTTACCGCTTTCTTCATTAATTCCATATCTATTTTGTGCACATCCACTTTCTGTCCAATACCGTTTATTAATGTTATTGTTAATTCCCCTCCAAGATGCTCACGAAACTCCTGAATCCCTTTTAATAATTCCAGCATTTCTTTGTCTCCTGAAACCGGAATAGACAAATCAAAGCCAATGTCTAGCATAACCTCTAAAATTTCATTCAAAATTTCCACTGAAATAAAACCTACAAGCCAGGAATAAGTTAAATCCAGTGCAATCCCTTTTGCCACGGCTTCACCATGTCTCAAAGAATAATTACTCATCTGTTCTAATTTATGTGCGGACCAATGACCAAAATCTAAAGGTCTGGAAGATCCACTTTCAAATGGGTCTCCACCCGTGGCAATATGTTCCATATGCATTTCGGCGCATCTGTAAATTGTTTTAAGCATGGCTTCCATATCACGTTCTTTCAATTTAATAGCATTTTCTTTAATTGTATTAAAGAAAAATGCATCTTTAATAAGAGCAACCTTAATGGCCTCAGCTACACCTGCAATCCAATCGCGCTGTTCAAGGCTTTTCAAAAATTCACTATCGTTTATTACAGCATATGGTGGCGCAAAAGTTCCTATAAAGTTCTTTTTATTATAAGCATTGATTCCATTTTTAACTCCTATTGCAGCATCATTCTGGGAAAGTACAGTAGTTGGAATACGGATGAGTTTTACACCCCTGTGTGCAATTGAGGCAGCATAACCCGCCATATCTATTACGGCGCCACCTCCAATAACGATCACAAAGGAATGCCTGCAAATAGCGTTATTATTGATCGCACTTGTAATTCTATCTACATTGTTATAATTGTTTTTGGCAATTTCTCCACCTGCTATTACAACACCCTCTGTAAATAGTAGTTGAGTGTTATGCATAAGACAATAATTACAAATAATCTCAATTAACTTAGGGTGCTTTTTAAGAACACCATCGTCTACAACAAAAAGGAGTTTAACCTGTTCATTTGGTTTATAAGACTTTATGACCTCAGCGAACAGGCTATTGTTACTTTCAAATAAGCCACTTGTAAAGTGTAAACTATATTTGAAGTTTACAGCAAAAGACTGCTCTATGGGTTTTAAATGCATGCTTTTAATTTAAGTTACTGCAAATATCTTAGCGAGTAGGTATGATAGTGGTAGTAATAGTAAAACAATCAAACCAAACTGCCAACTATCAAATGCCGTAGTGAGTGAGGCATCCAAAACAATTATTGAAAGTACGCCACTAACAACGGCTTTTTTAATATTTTCCGGTGAATTTATTCTATATGCCTTAATTAATGAACTATAAATCATAAATATAAATAAACCCAGGAAAGGTAATAAACTAAGCCACAGTCCCTGTTTATCGGGTATAATCATCAAAATGATAAAAATAACCATTGCGTATAATAGTCCGGCCCAAATTATGTGCTTTTTATTTTTTCCATAAACCTCTCCCCTGCTTATTAATGTAATGGCAAAAATATATATAACAGGAATTACGGCATACATCCAGTGAGATATTTCACCAAATACAGACATGCCTAAAATGAGGTTTAATCCTCTGCAAAGACCCATATTTAGTGGCCCCAAAAATTGATATTTTTTGGAGAATGTGTCGTAAAGTAAGATAGTTAAAACAAGAATTAAAGCTATGACACCACTAAGGTAATTCACAAAAAAAGACAACAAAATTCCTGATATCAATAAGCAGATTCCAAATAGTGAAGCTCCTTTTAGAGATACATCTCCTTTTGGAATAGGTCTTTCGGGTCGTTCTATCTGGTCAATCTTAAAATCAAATACGTCATTTAGTACAACCCCTCCTCCGTAAAGGAAAGTTGAGGAAAATATAAGTAATATTAAATTCAGATATACAGGTCCGTTTAAAAAAGTGTCCGATCTAATTAGCAATGTAAAACCGGATATACTGGCCCCTGCCATTATATCTGCCATGGCAGTGGGTAAGTTTGCAGGCCTTGCAAGTTTTACATAACCCAGAAGTACCGCGTTCATGCTATTTTATTTGATCTGTTTCCACACGCGGTTCCTGGCCTCTTAAAACGCTATTATCATTGAAAACAATTGATTGATTAATTCCCTGCGGATTTAACCAGTCTGATTCTTTCATTTTGCCATTTTTACTAAAAGCATCGAACGCATTTTGATAGCAGGTTTTTACGACGTCTTCACGGCCTATACCTCGTTTTAACATAAGGGCTGCGGTTTTAGGTACAGCCAATGGATCACTAACCCCCCAGTCTGCTGAGCTATCAACTATTATATTGGAGCTGCCATATTTGCGGACTACTTCTACCATGCGCTCATTGCCCATTTTTGTTTTAGGATAAATAGTAAAAGCGGCTATAAAACCTTTTTCTAAAACATCTTTTACTGTTTCCTCATTGTTGTGATCAATTATGACATTACCAGGATCAAGTTTATGCTCCATGCATACTTCCATACTCCTGATTGTTCCAGCCTTTTTATCCCTATGAGGGGTATGAACCTGAACCGTCATATTTAATTCTTTAGCCAGTTCTAATTGTTCCCTAAAATACTTGTCCTCAGCAGGAGTTTGATCATCATAACCTATTTCTCCTATAGCCACAACATTTTCCTTGTGAAGATATAAGGGTAAAAGTTCCATAACCTGCTCGGCCAGGGCTTCA
>Ga0209567_10000178_pt1 | contig 33464 bp, 37 predicted proteins | sample COG_12_FD_184756 | JGI IMG/M metagenome (GOLD analysis project Ga0209567, IMG submission 184756) | Pelagic marine sediment microbial communities from the LTER site Helgoland, North Sea, for post-phytoplankton bloom and carbon turnover... | ecosystem: Environmental > Aquatic > Marine > Neritic... | reverse complement strand
CACCGAGAAGGTCTTCGATCCGGAAGACGTCTACGCCGACGCTCCCAACCCCACCATCCTGTAACGTCCACCCACCACCTATCACCCACCGATCCGGCGGCGGCGTCGATCGCCGGGGAATCTGTAGGAGCGGCCCGTCTCATAAGCGCGACTATGTCTTCGCCCGTATGGGCTCCGATCGTCACAACCCGCGATCGCGCGCAAGGCGCGCTCCTACAGTTCTTAGCACCGCCGCTGAACGATCGTGCTGCTCCAGGCAAGTGGGCGAGATGTTTGTTGGCGAGACATCAAGCGAGCGTAGCGAGACAGTCCGCCAACAAAGCATGTCGGCCGATTGCCGTAACCGCCGTCAAGTTGATGAGCGGTGGTGGTGGGTGGTCAGAATTTGCCTTCAGCGTCGTGACGCCGTCTGTCCCGCAATCGTCGTGCCGCGGGCTGCGGCTCCCGGTAAGCGATTGCCCGCGCCTGAAATGCGTATTCGATCGTACCGATCATCCACAGGAAATACCCGATCAGCTCGATGAATTCCTCGATCGCCAGCTTGATAATACGTTGATAGGCGTCGCCGAGGATCGACATCCAGAGTGGCTCGTGACCAACCAGCGGAACGAAAGCGAACAGGATGACGGCGCCCGCAAACAACAGCGTTAATCCTGGCGACGGCCAGATTCGTGCCAACGCGATCTGCAACCGCTTTCGATGCCGGTAGGTGTAGACAATGAGGAGTGATCCGAAGATCGCAATGAGCACCTGCCACAAGTTGTCCGCAAGAAACCGGTCGAAAAAGTAATCGAGCTCGCGAATCAGGAATATGAGCGCCAGCCCGCCGAATCCGAACGCGATCGGTCGTTGTGACGGGCAATACCTCGCGATCCAGGCCATGATCAGACCACAGACGCCGAGAATGATTGCCTGGATTATTTCCACCGGCGAGAATTCGCTGGTGCCGTAAACATCGCTTTCATTGAGAACGAGATGCAACTTCAGGCTGCCCGGAGACGCAATTTCCATTTGCGTGAGCGCCCATGTCACGAACGCGATAACGATGAAATACAAAGGGTAACGAAACCAGGCCATACGAAACTATACACCGCAGGACCCGCCTACGAGCGGAGGGCGTACGTGGGTTCGCCTTCTGCCGTCAAAAGACCATGATTAATAAGGAATTGTCTGGCGTCTTCAGCGTCCTGCTCAAACCACTCCCGAGCATTGCCGAGGCGAAAACTATAGCCCCAGGTATCCATATCCTGCATTAACCGCTCGTGACCGATGGCGGCGATGTGCTCGGCCAGCACGACCTGCAAATAACAGACGCCCGCTTCTTCGAGATCATCACCCCCTGCGTCACAATCAAGTTGCCGACGACGATCCCCTGTCATGCAAATGACATGGCAAGTTTCATGCAGCAACGAATGGATCGGTGTGTCGTCGCGCACATAGACCGTGCTGCGCACGATTCCGGCTTCAGGGTTGCCCCAAAAGCTTCCTGTAATCGGTTCCCCAGCGTTCTGGATGACCAACTCGAGCTTGTAGAGACCAAGCAACGACACCAGATCGTCGACCTGAACATCGGCAACGGTCAGTACTTTGCAATGCACCGCGGCAGCCACGCGCTTATTACAACGTCGAGATTTGTTTCAGGACAATACGCACGAGATCATTGACGATGGCGTCGCGCAACAGCTCTTCTTCACGCGCTTTACCCAGAACCAGCGTTGCGTCATAGGTATAGTCGCGAGTACTGGTCAAGGTCTGGGGTTCCAACAGCCTCCCTGCACTGTCATCGATAGCGAATCGAATCGTGTAATACACCTCGTACTCGGTTGGCACATTGCGGGCCGACACCGACAGTACACGCTGAGCGGTTTCGTCAAAAAGGATCGAGAACGTCGCTGTAGAGTCCGCTTCGGCATCGACGAGACCGACCCCTGCGGCTTGCAGCTGAAGTCGAAGCTGCCGATAAAACAGGCTATGGTGATCCTCGGTCGCTATGTAGGTCCGCTCCATTTCGGCGGGCGTCGTTAACGCACCCTGTAGATGGAAGCCACAGCCCGCGACGAGCGTGACGACGGCTATGATCAGCAGTTTATACAACGATATTTACCAGGCGGCCCGGCACGACAATCACTTTGCGAATGTCTTTGCCGTCAATGAAGCGACGCACATTTGCATCGGCGATCGCCAACTGCTCGATCGCGTCTTTGTCCGCATCGGCAGGCACGGAAACACGTGCGCGGAGTTTGCCATTCACCTGGACAACCATCTCGACCAGGTCGAGTTCGAGCGCTGACTGGTCGATCTCGGGCCACGCCTGGTCGATCAGCGGAGTTCCGTGCCCCAGCTCCTGCCACAGCGCGTGGCAGATGTGCGGCACAATCGGCGACAACATCAGCACCACGGCTTCAAGCGCTTCGTGCTGCACGGCACGACCGGCGTCGGTTTCGTCATCGAACTTGTTTACGGCATTTAAGAGTTCCATCGCCGCCGCGACAGCCGTGTTAAAACTGCCGCGTCGACCGATATCATCGCCGATCTTCGCAATCGTCTGGTGCGTCTTGCGACGCAGATCTCTTTGCGCGTCATTCAATGCGTTTGCATCGACGTCGGGAGCCGGTCCGGCCGCGACGTGCTCGATGACCGCATTCCAGAAACGCTTCAGAAAACGGAAGCTTCCCTGTACGCCGTCATCTGACCATTCGAGCGCTTGCTCGGGCGGTGCCGCAAACATCATGAACAGGCGTACGGTATCGGCACCGTACTTGAGGATGAGTTCCTGTGGATCGACGGTATTGCCCTTTGCCTTGGACATCTTGGCACCGTCCTTGAGCACCATGCCCTGGGTCAGCAGCTTCGTGAACGGCTCGGAAACGTCGGTCAGCCCCTCGTCGCGCATGACCCGCTGGAAGAAGCGCGAATACAGCAGATGCAGGATCGCGTGTTCGATTCCCCCCGTGTACTGATCCACCGGCGTCCAGTACGCGGCACGCTCGTCGAGCATCACGTCCGCGTTATCCGGACACGCATAGCGCGCAAAGTACCAGGATGACTCCACGAACGTGTCGAAGGTATCCGTCTCGCGGCGCGCGTCCTTGCCGCAATTCGGACATTTCACCTCGTAGAACTCGGGCATGTCGCGCAACGGTGAACCAACACCGGTTAACTCGACATTCTCGGGGAGCACGACAGGTAGCTGATCCTCAGGAACCGGAACGGCATCGCAATCGTCACAATAGACAATCGGTATCGGTGCTCCCCAGTAGCGCTGTCGTGACACGCCCCAGTCGCGCAGGCGATAGTTGATGGTACGGCGGCCCCGACCTGTCTGCTCGAAGTGATCGGCAATCGCATCGAAGGCAGCCTCGAAATCAAGCCCGTCGAATCTGCCCGAGTTGACCAGCACGCCCTTGTCGACGAACACGGCTTCCTCGATATCGATCTCGGTGCCGTCCATCGGCGCAATCACCTGTTTGATCGGAATGCCGTGTTTCCTGGCAAATTCCCAGTCGCGCTCATCGTGGCCCGGAACAGCCATCACGGCACCCGTGCCATAACTCATGAGCACGAAATTCGCGACCCACAGCGGTACGTCTTCGCCCGTGAGCGGATGGATAGCGGAAATGCCGAGCGGCATACCCTTCTTTTCCATCGTCTCCAGCGTCGCCTCCGCCGCATCGGTCTTCATGCATTCTTCGACAAACGCCGCGATCTCGGTGTTATCCGCGGCGGCTTTCGTTGCCAGCGGATGTTCGGCGGCGACCGCCATGTAAGTGACGCCCATCAGCGTATCCGGCCGTGTCGTGTAAACGGTCAGCGGTTCGTCTTCGCCCGCCACTTCGAACGACAGTTCCACGCCTTCGGAGCGCCCGATCCAGTTGCGCTGCATCGTCTTGACGGAGTCCGGCCAGCCCGGCATACGATCAAGTTCATCGAGCAGTTCGTCGGCATAGGCCGTGATCTTCATGAACCATTGCGGAATCTCGCGTCGTTCGACAAGCGCGTCGGAGCGCCAGCCACGACCGTCGATGACCTGCTCGTTCGCGAGAACCGTCTGGTCGACCGGATCCCAGTTGACGACCGAGTTCTTTCGGTAGACGAGTCCTTTTTTGAACATCCTGGTGAACAGCCACTGCTCCCACCGGTAGTAGTCCGGCCGGCATGTAGTGACTTCGCGCGTCCAATCGTAGGCATAACCCAGACGATTGAGTTGATCGCGCATATCGTCGATGTTCTTGTAGGTCCACTGTGCCGGCGGCACTCCGCGCTGGATGGCTGCGTTCTCGGCAGGCATGCCGAATGCATCCCATCCCATTGGCTGCAAAACGTGTTTGCCCTGCATGCGCTGGTAACGCGCAATGACATCACTGATCGTGAAGACCCGTACGTGCCCCATGTGCAGCTTGCCGCTCGGGTACGGAAACATCGTCAGGCAGTAGAATTTTTCTTTGTTCGGGTCTTCACCGACCTCAAAACTGCGCGCATCGGCCCAGTGATCCTGGGCTGTTCGTTCGACGATGTCGGGCTTGTACGGGGTGCTCATCGGCGTCGCTTCGATTGTATGGAATGGAAAACCCGCAAGCGTACTACAGGCTGGCGCGATTGCGAATCCAGAACGCGGCGAGAATCGCCAGACAGAGCCCGATGATCGGCTGGTTGCCGCCCCGGGCATAGGGCGTCATTCCACGCCTCGGTTCGATTTCTGCCGTCATCAGCTGAGGCTCGAACTGTTTGCCCGTGTCGAGCAGCTTGCCGTCGGCGCCAATAAACGCGCTGATCCCGGTGTTCGTCGAACGAATCGCATTGCGTCCTACCTCGAGCGCCCGCATTCGTGCGATCTCCAGATGCTGGTGCGGTGCGATCGAATCGCCGAACCAGGCATCGTTGCTCACATTGATCAGGAGATCGGCTTCCGGAAGCGCGTAAAGCTGTTCGGCGCCGTAAGCGTCCTCATAGCAAATGGCCACGGCGAGTTTGGCACCGTTCGCAGCGACCAGGAGCGGCTGAACGTCTTCGCCCGCCGCCAGATCCGAATGCGGCAGGTTCTGCATCTTCATCCACTCGCGCACGCTGGCGGGAACTGGAAAGTATTCGCCAAACGGTACGAGGTGGCGTTTACGATAGGCCTGCCGCCTGCTACCGCCGAGAATCATGACACTGTTGTAAACGCGTTCCTCGGCGCCGTCCTCAAAGCTGCGTTCGAGAATCCCGAAGACGAGGCTCTGTTTGTTCCGGCCAAGATCTCGCTCGACCAGGTCCAGGTAGGGACCAACCCGATCATCCAAAGCAGGTATGGCAACCTCGGGCCAAACGATGATCTCGCTGTCGGCAACTTTCAGCGTCGACTGGCGATAGAATTCCATAATCGGGCGCAACTGATCGCGGTCCCACTTCTTGTCCTGTGATACGCCGGCTTGCACGATAGTCGTTCGTATCGGCTTGCCGGCCGGCTCGGTCCAATCAGCCAGCAGCAACAGGCCGCCCAGCAGCCACGGCAAAACGACGACAAACAGTCCGACAAGTCGCTGCGCACCCGTGGACATGAGCACCACGATCAAGGCCGTCGTGCTGACCATCAGCATGAACGAAACGCCATAGACTCCCAGGACGGGCGCCCAGCCGGCAAGCGGGGTGTCTATTTGTCCGTAGCCCAGCGCCAGCCACGGGAATCCGGTCAGTACCCATCCGCGCAGCCATTCAATGAGTACCCAGGCCGCCGGCGCGACGAACAACATCAGCCACGATTCACCCTTTGACAGGTGGCTGATCAGCCATCCGGAAATCCAGAGGAAAATGGCCATAACTATGGCCAGACCGACCATCAGCAGCAAGGCGATCCACAGCGCCGCGTTGCCGAAAACATGGACCGAGATATAGATCCAGTAGGTGCCCGCCAGGAACATGCCCAAGCCGAACCAGAACGCATGACTGCCTGCGTCGCGAGGCGATACGGTCATGCAGATGTACAACAGCGGCACTACCAGAAGGGGGGCCAGTAATGACCAGCCAAACGGTGCGAATCCGAGCGACATCGCACATCCGAGAACGAATGCCACCAAACGGCTGAGGGCGGGCCGGTCTGCGGGTAACAGAAAGACAGCGCGTAACTGTTTCGCCACCGGCTCTAGTCGTCTCTTCGCTGAACCTGCAACGCGTGGATACGCCGCTTGTCCGCCTTGATCACGGCGAATTCGAAGCCGCCGAAATCGACCTTCTCGCCACGGCGGGGAAGGCGTCCCAGCTCATGCATGACGAGACCGCCGATGGTGTCGTATTCCTCGTCCTCGAGTTCGCACGCGAAGTACTGGTTAAAGTCTTCGATACGCGTCAATGCGCGCACCGCAAAGCTGGGTTTGCCATCGCGATCGCCGTCCGGACGAATAAACTCGGCCTCTTCGGGGTCGTGCTCGTCGTCGATCTCCCCGACGATTTCCTCGAGCACGTCCTCGATCGTGAGCAGGCCCGCGATGCCACCGTATTCATCGACAACGATGGCCATATGATTATGACTGGCGCGAAATTCTTTCAGCAGCGCGTTCAGACGTTTGGACTCCGGGATGACAGCAGCCGGTCGCAACAGTTTCTGTATTGTGACCTCTTTGGCCGCGTCACGGCCGAAATAGCGCAGCAGGTCTTTAGCCAGCAGGATGCCGAGAACCTCGTCGCGATCTTCACCGATCACCGGGAATCGGGAATGGCCTGATTCGACGATCAACGCGAGGATTTCGTCGAACTCCTGCTCAATGTCGATAACAACCATCTGCGAGCGAGGCACCATGACGTCGCGCACTTGTGTTTCAGATACTTCGAGAACGCCGGAGAGCATGCTTTTCTCTTCGGCATCGAGTTCGACTTCGGACTGGATAAAGGTCTGTATTTCATCACGGCTCCAGGGTTCGCCCTTGAACGCACGCTTTATTCGCGCGACAAGTCCGGGTGATCCCGAGCCGCTGGTACTTGGCGGTTTGTCGTTCATAATCTCAATGACCGTTGGCAGGCCCCAATTCTATCAGGTCTCTAGCGAGACTCTCTATACGGGTCGGCGACGCCGTTTTCCGTCAGAATCCGGGTCTCGATGTCCTCCATTTCAGCGGCGTCGTCATCCGTTTCATGATCGTAGCCAAGCAGATGCAGCGTGCCATGCACCAGCATGTGCGCCCAATGGTCATCGATGGCCTTGCCCTGCTCCGCCGCCTCGTTATTCACGACGGCGGCACAAATCACGATGTCGCCAAGCACCTGCGCGACATCGGCCGGCAGTCCCTTAATCGCCGCAGCCCGAAAAGACAGCACGTTGGTCACTCTGTCCTTACGTCGATATTCGCGATTCAGCGACCTTATTTCATCTGTATCGACCAGTCGCACGGACAATTCAGTCTCACCGGCAAATGTCATCCCGGACCCCGAGACCGCGCGTCTTACCCAGGATTCGATCTCTCTGGCAGACGGAATGTGCGCATCGTTACAGGCGATTTGTATGTCGACAAGGAGCGACGTTCGGTTAGTCACTTGATGGGGTCAATCCGCCTTTTCGCTGTCTTCGTAAGCCTTCACGATACGCTGCACCAGCTGATGGCGAACCACATCCTTCCGCGTGAAATAAGTGAACGCCACGCCCTTGATGTTCTTGAGAACTTCGGTCGCATTCTTGAGGCCTGATTGCTGGCCTGACGGCAAATCAATCTGCGTGATGTCGCCGGTAACGACCGCGCGTGAGCCAAAACCGATGCGCGTCAGGAACATCTTCATTTGTTCGACACTGGTATTCTGGGCTTCATCCAGGATGACGAAAGACTCGTTGAGCGAACGCCCCCGCATGAATGCGAGCGGCGCGATCTCGATAACGTTGCGTTCGATCAGGCGAGTCACTCTTTCCGCGCCTATCATGTCGTAAAGCGCGTCATACATGGGCCGCAGATACGGATCGACTTTCTGCGATAAATCGCCTGGCAGGAACCCCAGTCGCTCTCCGGCCTCGACAGCGGGTCGCACGAGAACGATCCGGCGGACCTGCTCATTTTCGAGCGCATCGACGGCGCTCGCAATGGCGAGATAAGTCTTGCCGGTGCCCGCCGGCCCGATCCCGAAGGCGAGATCGTGCTGTTGAATGCTCGCCAAATAGCTCGTCTGATTCGCGCCGCGCGGGCGAATCAGCTTACGTCGCGTCTGAATCGTGAATACTTCGTCCTCTGCGCCCCCCGCATCCGGCGTCGTCGCTTCCTCGTCATTCATAAAGGACTCCTGCAGCAGCATGTGCACGCGCTCCGGATCCAGCCGTTCTTTCCCGGTCATTTCGAACAACGATAACAGCACGTCGCTACCGACGTCCGCCGCGCCCGGACAGCCCGTCACGCGGAAGCGATTCCCGCGGCTGGCAATCTCGACATCGAGGCGGCGTTCGATTTGTCGCAGATGTTCATCAAACTGGCCGCACAGATTGGCCAGGCGCTTATTATCGGCTGGCTCGAGAACAACGTCCCGAGATACTTGGACAGCATTCAAAATCGGTATTTAAAACCTCTGGGCGGGTAGCCGCCTGCCGGGAGGACAGGGGCGGCGCGTTGTCTGGCGCGACGTGCAGCCAAGTATCTATCAGGGCAATAGACCATTGCCTCAGAGATTACCCTGATGCGCGCGCCTTTGGAAGTACCAGCCGGCCACGCAGCGAATTGGGTAGCGCTTCCGTTATCACGACGTCAACAAACTGACCTATGCACGACGCGTCAGCATCGAAGTTCACCCAGCGGTTGTTTTCGGTCCGTCCCGCGACCTGGCTCGCACTCTTCTTCGAGGTCTTCTCGACCAACACGCGTTGCGTCGTACCCACCATGCCCTGGCTAATCGCCATGGCCTGCTGGTTAATGCGGGCCTGCAAGATCTGCAATCGCTGCTTTTTCACGTCCATTGGCGTGTCATCGGCGAGACTTGCTGCCGGGGTACCGGGACGGGCGCTGTAGATAAAGCTGAACGACTGATCGAAGCCGATATCAGCGATCAGGTTCATCAACGCCTCGAAGTCCCTGTCAGTTTCCCCGGGAAAACCGACAATAAAGTCGGACGATAAGGAAATGTCGGGGCGAGCCTCGCGGAGCTTTCGAATCTTCTGCTTGTACTCGAGAACCGTGTGTCCTCGTTTCATCGCGGCCAGCATGCGATCGGAACCGTGTTGCACTGGCAGGTGCAGGTAATTGGCGAGCTTGGGTACTTCGGCGTAAGCCTGTATCAGGCTATCCGTAAACTCGACGGGGTGTGATGTCGTGAATCGAATACGCTCTATACCTTCGACGGCTGCGACGTAATAGATCAGCGTTGCCAGATCCGCGATTGCTCCATCGTGCATCGGACCACGATATGCATTGACATTCTGACCAAGCAAATTCACTTCGCAAACACCCTGCTCAGCGAGGCTGGCGACTTCGGCAATCACGTCATCGAAGGGCCGGCTGATTTCTTCACCACGCGTGTAAGGTACGACGCAAAAACTGCAGTACTTGCTGCAACCTTCCATGACGGAAACGAATGCGGTGGGACCTTCGGCGCGCGGCTCGGGTAAGCGATCGAATTTTTCAATCTCGGGGAAAGAAACATCGACGACTGGGTTACCCGTTCTTTCCACACCGTTAATCATCTCGGGCAGGCGATGCAGCGTCTGCGGACCGAAAACAACATCGACGAACGGCGCACGCTTTGTAATGCCTTCGCCTTCCTGGCTGGCCACGCAACCCCCGACACCAATCCTGATGTTCGGCTTCTTTTCCTTTAGCGCACGCCAGCGGCCCAGTTCGGAGAAGACTTTCTCTTGCGCTTTTTCACGAATAGAACAGGTGTTTACGAGCAACAGGTCCGCGTCATCCGGCCTGTCTGTCAATTCGTAGCCATGCGACTCGCGCAAAACGTCCGCCATTTTGTCCGAGTCGTACTCGTTCATCTGGCAGCCCATTGTCTTTATGTACAGCTTCACCGAATAGGACCCATGCTTACTGGTACCAGGAGTATTTGATGCGCCGCCAACCGGAGCACAGGACAGCAATGCTCGGCGCGGTCCTGAAATATCGAATTACCGGGGGACCCGCCTAGAACGGAATATCGTCGTCGAAGTCATCGGAACCCGGCTGAGGCGGTGCACTGTCGCCACCTCCCTGACCACCGCCCTGGCTGCCACCGCCACCACCGCCGAAGCTGCCTCCGCCGCCGCCACCACGGCCGCCCAGCATCTGCATCTCGTCGGCGATGATCTCGGTAGTGTAGCGGTCATTGCCGTCCTGGCCTTGCCACTTTCGCGTACGCAACTTGCCCTCGATGTAAACCTGGGAGCCTTTGCGCAGGTACTCGGCGGCGATTTCCGCCAGGCGATTGAACATCGCCACACGATGCCACTCGGTGCGGTCCCTCTGCTCGCCGGTTTGCTTGTCTTTCCACGACTCGTTGGTAGCAACCGTAAAGTTCGTAACGGCCGAGCCACTTGGCATGTAGCGTGTCTCGGGATCCTGCCCGAGGTTACCAACGATGATGACTTTGTTTACTCCGCGGGCCATATCGGTCCCCTACTGTAATGTTGTGCTGTTATGTAACCCGCGGCCGAGGCAGCGAGGGGGGCCTATTGTAGAGCCTGACGGGGTAAAAGCCAGCCCGATTTCTGGTTGCGATGGCCGTTTTAAGCGGATTTTCTCAGCAGCTGCCCGTAGCCCTGCATCGCCAGCCAGATGCCGGCCATCAATGCGCAGACAAAGAACACGTCGTGAGGTCGTCCCTCGTGCAGGAAGCGGCCACCGATCAGGCCGCCGGAGAAAGCGCCGAGAAACTGGGCGCTCGAGAATACGCCGAGCGAGGCGCCACGAAGCTCTTCGTCGGCGAGTACCGACAGTCGCGCCGGCAGCCCTGCCTCGAGGAAGTTGAAGCCCCCGAAATACACGACGAGGGCGAGGAAAACGGGGATTGCCGAGAAACCGAGAAACGTCAGCGCCAGTTCTGCTCCGACTATCAGCATCACGGCAATGCCGATCAGCTGACCTCGCCCCCTGCGCTCGTCTTTGACAATCATCGGCACCGCGATGACCAGCGACAACAGCAGCGCACCGACATACATCTTCCAATGATCGGTCAGCGCCATTTCGAGACGATTACTCAGCAGGAACGGCAGCGCCACGAAGGTTGCGGTCATGATGGTGTGCAGCAGGAACACGTAGAAATCGAGGCGCAGCAGATCCGCCCGAAACGCCGGCACCAGGCTCCAGTTTGCACGTTTTACCGGGCGAGGAATTTCGGGCAACAAGCTAAGCAGCAGACCGGCGACAATGGCAAGCGCGGCCGCAATCCAGAACAACGACTTGACGCCCAGTTGCGCGGCGATCAGGGGACCCGCGACCATCGCCACCATGAAAGAAAGGCCGATACCGATTCCGAATATCGCCATGGACCGGGTTCGGACCTCCTCGCGCGTCGCATCGGTGATAAGTGCGGTCAATGTCGCCGATATCGCGCCAGCGCCCTGCAGGAGACGCCCGGCGATAACGCCATAGATGGATTCGCTGAGGCCGGCGAGTACGCTACCGGCTGCGAATATCGCCAGACCGCCAAGAATCACCGGAATGCGGCCAATGCGGTCCGACAGTGCGCCCAGCGGTATCTGCAAACCGGCCTGGGTAAGCCCGTAGGCGCCAACCGCGAGCCCGATCAGGAGCGGCGTTGCGTTCTCAAGATCCGCCGCATACAGCGACAACACCGGCAATAACGCAAACAACCCGAACATCCGAATCATGGATATGAGCGCGACCACGGCAACTGAACGGCGCTCGGCCGCATGCATCGCGACAATGGTGTCGGGGTTCTCTGAACTCACTCGTAGACTTCCTTTGCGCGGCGGACGCGCGGCGGCGTATATTAGCAGGTTGTTCCGCAATCCCTGAATAGCTGTTATGAAGCACATCGATATTCGTGGCGCCAGGACCCACAATCTGCGCGACATCGACCTTAGATTGCCACGCGAGAAGCTGATCGTGCTCACCGGGCTATCCGGGTCGGGCAAGTCTTCACTCGCCTTCGACACAATCTACGCCGAGGGGCAGCGCCGCTACGTCGAGTCGCTGTCCGCTTATGCGCGCCAATTCCTGTCGATGATGGAAAAACCCGACGTCGATCACATCGACGGACTGTCGCCGGCGATTTCGATCGAGCAGAAATCGACGTCTCACAACCCGCGCTCGACGGTCGGAACCGTCACCGAGATTTACGACTACCTGCGATTGTTATTCGCGCGTGCCGGAACACCGCGTTGCCCGGACCACGACATCACGCTCGAAGCACAGACCGTTAGTCAAATGGTCGACCACGTGCTCGAATTGCCCGAAGGCTCGCGGCTGATGCTGCTCGCGCCGGTCGTTGCCGATCGCAAAGGCGAACACGTACAACTCATGGCTGACCTCCAGGCGCAGGGATTTATCCGCGCGCGGATCGACGGTGAGATCTATGAACTCGACCAGCCGCCTGCTCTCGACCTGCGTAAGAAACACGACATCGACGCGATTGTCGACCGCTTCAAGGTCAAGGACGACATTCGCCTGCGCCTTACCGAGTCGTTTGAAACGGCGCTGCGACTCGCCGACGGGGTCGCGCGAATCGCGTGGATGAATGACGACGACCAGGAGGAGATCATTTTCTCCGATCGTTTTGCCTGCAATATCTGCGGCTACAGCCTCACAGAACTCGAACCGCGCCTGTTTTCGTTTAACAACCCGAGCGGTGCCTGTCCCGGCTGTGACGGCCTCGGCGTCAAGCAATTCTTCGACGCCGATCGTGTCGTCGTTAATCCCGGCCTGTCACTCGCTGGCGGCGCGATCCGCGGCTGGGATCGGAAGACCACATATTATTACCAGATGATCCAAAGCCTGGCATCGCACTACGATTTCGACATCGAGACACCATTCGACGAGCTGTCGAAGAAATTGCAGAACATCATTCTGCGCGGCAGCGGAAAGGACAAGATTGAGTTCTTCTACGCCAATTCGCGTGGCATGCAGATCAAGAAACTGCATCGCTTCGAGGGCGTGCTGCCTAACCTGGAACGCCGTTACCGCGAAACCGAATCGAGTGCCGTGCGCGAAGAGCTGTCGAAATTCCTCAACAGTCAGGACTGCCCGGACTGCGATGGCACAAGACTGAACCGCGCGGCCAGGCACGTTTTCGTTGCCGGACAGTCGTTGTCGGACATTACGCGCCTGTCCGTCGGCGATGCACGGACATTCTTCGCCAACATAAAGCTCGAAGGCTGGCGGGCAACCGTCGCCGACAAGATCGTCAAGGAAATCAGTGAGCGTGTCGGCTTTCTTTCTGACGTCGGCCTCGATTACCTGTCGCTCGATCGCAGCGCCGAGACCTTGTCCGGTGGTGAAGCACAGCGCATTCGACTGGCAAGCCAGATTGGCTCGGGTCTGGTCGGTGTCATGTACATACTGGACGAGCCTTCGATCGGGCTGCATCAGCGCGACAACCAGCGCCTGCTCGGGACGCTGACGCATCTGCGGGACATAGGAAATACGGTCATCGTCGTGGAGCACGATGAGGAAGCCATACTCTCGGCCGATCACGTTGTGGACCTCGGCCCGGGCGCCGGCGTGCACGGGGGGCAGGTTGTCGCACAGGGCACCCCCCAGGAAATCCAGAACGAACCTCGGTCGCTGACTGGCCAGTACCTGTCGGGCAAACGCGCAATTGCCATCCCCGAAGAACGCACATCTTCGGATCCGGACAGGCAGATCGTCATCGTCGACGCCACGGGCAACAACCTGAAGAATGTCGAAGCGTCGATCCCGGTCGGCCTCATGACGTGCATCACGGGCGTCTCCGGATCCGGCAAGTCGACGCTCATCAATGACACCCTGTACAAGGCTGTTGCCGAGCAATTGAACCGGACAAGCCGCAATCCCTCGCCGCACAAGGAAATTCGGGGTCTGGATCAGATCGATCGCGTTATCGATATCAGCCAGAGTCCCATCGGCCGCACACCGCGCTCCAACCCCGCGACCTATAGCGGGCTGTTCACACCTATTCGCGAATTGTTCGCGGGCACCCAGGAAGCACGCTCACGTGGCTATATGCCGGGACGCTTCAGCTTCAACGTCAAAGGTGGTCGCTGCGAAGCCTGCCAGGGCGACGGCGTCATAAAAGTGGAGATGCACTTCCTCCCTGACGTCTACGTGCCCTGCGATGTCTGCCGCGGAAAACGATACAACCGCGAAACACTCGAGATTCGCTTCAAAGGCAAGAACATCCACGAGGTGCTGGATATGACGGTTGAGGATGCGGCCGAGTTTTTCAGAAATGTCCCGGTAGTTGCGAGGAAACTGCAAACCCTCATGGATGTCGGCCTGACCTACATTCGTCTGGGCCAGAACGCCACGACCTTGTCCGGAGGCGAAGCACAACGCGTCAAACTGGCGAAGGAACTCTCCAAGAGAGATACGGGCAACACGCTATACATACTGGATGAGCCGACGACAGGCCTGCACTTTCACGACATCGAGCAACTGCTCGGAGTGTTGCACCGCCTGCGTGACCATGGCAATACGGTTGTCGTCATCGAACACAATCTCGATGTCATCAAGACGGCCGACTGGATCATCGATCTCGGCCCCGAGGGCGGCGACGGCGGCGGCCGGATCGTCGCTACTGGCACTCCGGAGAAAGTCACGTCGACCAAGGGGTCTTTTACCGGCGAATTCCTCAAACCGCTGGTCAAACGCATGCGCAAATCTCGCCGCGGCGCCGCTGTCAGCGCTTAGCCAGGGCGGCGTCTCAATCAGCTCCAGCTACACCGGCCGCTGGCGGGAATATCAAAGTTCACGGCTCGAAACTCCCGCTGTTCAGAAATCGGATCGTCAGTTCGATCGGGCGGCGCATCCGCATCATGAACGCATGTGAATGCTTGACGACGATGAAATCATCCATGCCTTCGAGCTTCGTGTCTGCGACGGATACTTTCCCGTCATCGGGGTTCTCGAGCACCGCCGACGTAATGGGATCGATGCTCCGGCTGCCGGCGATCACGCCGAGCTCGAAGTCGGCGGGGCCCAGTTTAAGCGGCACGCTGTCCTCCCCTTTCCCCAGCTGCCGCCCGGCCGGACCGTTTAGCCACCCATAACCTGGAATCTTTCCGAGTTTATCGGCGGCCACGCTCCCTTGATTCGGTGGCGCAAGCATGACGACGCGTCCCAGCTCTTCAATTTCACGGGTACTCAGGTATTGACGCACCAGAATGCCGCCGAGGGAGTGCGTGACGAAATGCACGCGTCCCGTACTGCCGTTGGAACGGCACACCTTCAAGCCATCACCTACAGCCATTTCCGCCAGTTCTTCAATCGTGTATCGGCGCGACGGGTAGGCAACGTTGGCCGTCTCGAACCCCTCCTCGCTCAAGGCGCGCTGCATCTTGTTCATCGACTTTGCTGTCCGAGCCAATCCGTGTAACAAGATGACGCAATCGGCGGCCGATGCCAGGCTGCCCGACAACATCAATACGAAAATGATCAACGCTCGCACTCCAGTCCCTCAGGGTGCGGGTAGAAAACCGTTTTCACGCAGCTGTTTGTCGTGCCACTTGCCGAGAAGCAAAAGCGCAAGAACTGCACCAAACAACGCCCAACCCATGTCCGACTGCGTATCCCACGCATAGCCCTGCGTGCCGAGGAAAGCATCGGCCGCTTCCTCGGATAATAACGCGACCCACCACTCGATGAGTTCGTAAAACGCACTGAAAGCAAGGCAGAAGCAGACGATGAAAAAATCCCGCCAGCGCACGGAATCAAATACCTTCAGTCGAATCATAAGCTCACGCGTGATCATCGCCGGTATGAAGCCCTGCGCAAAATGCCCGAGCTTGTCGTAGTTATTTCGTGTCCCATCGAATGCCTCACGCAGCCACTCACCGAGCGGAACTTCGGCGTACGTATAGTGACCGCCGACGATCAGGATGACGCAGTGAATGAGGATCAATACATAAACCAGGGTTGTCAGTGGAAATCGCTCACGCGTTACCCAGAGAACGACTGCCCCGGCAACTGCGGGAAAGACTTCCAGGCACCAGGTCGTGAAGTCTTTCGGTCCTATGCCCGACCAGATTAACACGCCGAGAAAAAGCGCGATCCAGACCATTCGCATTGCGGACATTGCTACGGAGCTTCGTCTGTTGGCCGCAGTGCTTCGCCTTTTCTTGATCGCCAGTAACCCTGGCTGCTGAAGCACTGCCATACCCATGGTAACCAGCGCAGCAGCGCGAAGCTGAGCCACAGCGCCCAGGCCAGTATCAGCGCTTTGTATATCCATAGCGGCACCGAGATTACCGACGCGACGGGCAGTATCGAGTCACTGCTGTCGGCGAACCAGCTTAGAACATCGCCGTAGGAATTGTGCCCGGCTACGTGCATGTCTGGTGTACCTAGCAGGCCCTGCGGCAGGGCGGTCACGATAGATAGCAGCGCAATAACCGTGAGCCCGCCAATACCGACCTGGATCAGGTTGAAGCGCCACCAGTTGACATCGGTCCGCCATTTTTCCCGCACCCCACATGCCAGCAACCAGCCGACGACCACGCCAAGTACCGGCCAGTTGAACGTACTGAACCCGAGCCCCAGCAACAGCCAGTGCCAGTTACTGAGTGGTGCGAGCCCGATCCTGCCGAGTATCAGCGCGAACAAGATGAGCACCGCCAGCTCTGACCAATACAACACGGCGGGACCCAGTTTCGGTCCGCGAGTGCCCAGCAGCCAACGGTCGCGAGGTTTCGTCAGCGACAATTCGATATTGCTGGCAGGTGCAGCAATGTCGACGGCGGGCGTGGTCGTCCACAAGCCCATCTCACCGCTTTCACGCCAGTGAACCTGGATACCGTGCTGACCCGGCAAGATTGGCAGCGTCAACTCGCCGTTCTCGGCTCGCATCGTCTGGGAACGGCCGTCAATTGTGACCGACGTAACCTCGGCTCCCTCGGGAAGTCGCAACACATGTTGCGCACCACGCGTACTGCGATAACTCAGTGCCAGGCCGACGTCGCTCGAGCGATTGCCGTGGTTGACGGAAAGACTGACGGAATCGAAAGCGAGTGTAGTGCCCCCAACGGCCTCCGGCCGAGTCGCCATCAAGGTCAGCTGTTCACCGCTGCGCGGCCTGAATTCCGCGACACGTACATCGCTGACGTCATCTCCGGTATCGCTCTCCGGCACGCCTTCAAACTCTGCGTTCCAGATATTACCAACGGCGAATCGCCAGACTTCGCTCCATGATGCGCCTTGTTCCGAGCTGAGCGTCAAAGGTGACTTGCGCGGCAGGCTCGAAACCCAGCTGATTTCGCGCTGCTGCGGGTTCATTGACACCAGCACACGACCCTCGCTAACCGCGAAGTCGCCACTGACAATCGACTCGCCGTCGAGCAAAGGCACATCGAGTGTCAGTGCGCCCTGCGTCGGCGCGACGCGATAGACAGTCGTTCTGACGCGCCAGTCGAGATCGAGCTCGACCGTGCGTTCAATTCGCGCAAAAGCCGGAAAACGACTGCTTTCCCAGCGAACCGTTTCATTTCCATCCGCGCCGGTCTGGAGGCGCGTGAGCTGCAGGGAACCCGACAACAGCCGCCGATCCTTGATTCCTGCAACAAACCAGCCGTCGCTGTCCACTTCTACCACACGAGGCGGTGTCTGAAACGGCACCTCGAGGCTGTCTACGGCGGGTACCGGTCCACGCAGCGTCACCCGATGTCGTCCGGACGAGACGTACAACCAGAGCGCGTTGTCGCTCATACGGATAATGCGCGTGTTCGCTGCGTTATCCAGCAGTACAACTTCAGGGCGCCACCCATCTGCCGACCCCGGCAGTGGAATGGCTATTTCTTCCATCGCGTGGATCGTCAGATCCATGCTTATTGCGTCTGCACCGACAGCCACGTCGGCAGCGACTATTTCCGCACAGCGCGGAACGCAGTCCGGTGGCTCGAGCAGGCGCTGCTCCAGTTGTTTCAATAGATCCGCATCGGGCAGCTGTGCCTCGGCGCTCGGGCTGGCCGTCATCAGCGTGGCAATCAGTCCGGCGGCAAACAGATTCGCGATCTCTACGCGCCCGATTTTGATTCCGCCAGGGAGGTCCCACCGTTTGTTCAGAATCTCCGCCGCCAGGACCGCCGCAAACAGCAATAACAAAGCAACCTCCGCAACCCGAAGTACGCTGACGAGCCAACGTGGCAACACGACGAGCCGCATGGTCTGGACCGCCTCGACGGGGCCGCTCCATTGCAGCGAGTAAGTATTCCATTTCCACGATGGAATACCGGCTCCGGCCTGAACGATCGCGTTCGGCGCGTAACGCTCGAAGTCAAAGGATCGCTTCGCCGCCACAGCCCTCATTTCATCGAGCATGTCGCCTTCGGCGACAACGGCTTCGGATCGCAGTTGAGCAGCTTTTTCTTCGCGCGTACGTCGCGGCTCCTCCGCCGGCGCCGACGCCGGCGAAACACGGTCATACAGCTGGTACTGGTTGTACTGCGGCTCGAGCTGTGGATAAAGCGCGATACGCAGCTGGCTTGCGACAAACGGCACCAATGCGATGACCAGGGCCGCCGCACTGAGCAATTGATAACCGGCAACAAGCTGACGCAATCGCCCGACCGGCGCGACACGCATCAGAGCAATGGCAATCAACAGATTCAGCCAGAGCCAACCGGGCGCGTACATTTCATGGAAACTGAGGGTGAGAGCAAGCAGTGCGATGACACCAGCGCCGCGTCCGAGCAATCGCCAGACCGCGATCGTAATGATCAGTACCAGGAAGAAATCGAGCAACTGCCATTGGCTGACCCAACTCCCGCGAGCTACATCGACGCCCGGCGCCGCCAATAATTTATTCCCGGGCGGCAGGTTCAATGTGGCCCTGACCTCGGCGAAACGTGCGTCCCAGCCGGTGACGGGCATCGATCCGCGCGTGTCGCTTCGACCGAGCGCGTCGACGTCGACGTCGGTCTGACGCACTTCGATACCGGTGCTGCCCTCAGCCTGACCTCGTGTAAGCAGGAGGTTATCCTCTTGCTCCCTCGCTGACAGTAATGCGTAGGGTGGTGCCATATCGAGTCGCCAGGCCGCGCGCATCTCACCGCTAATGGCGTCCAGAACGACAAAACCATCGCCGTCAAAATTCAGCCAAATAGTCCGGTCAAGAGCCAGCTCGTTCATGGCGGCTACGACGCCCCGACTGCGTTCGGTGATGGTTAACGTCGCCCCGGGGTCAACACGGAACGCCGGATAATTCTGCCAATTTCCCGGTACCTGAACCTGGGTCGGATCAACGGGAGGCAGGCCCTCCGCTGCCGTAACCCGCAGTCGGTCATTCGACTGGTAGCTCCAGATTTCCGGGTCCGGCAGATTGGTGCCGGCATCCTGCCGCGTGATGCTGTTCAGGACGTCAGGTCCCCGTGCGCTGAGATAAATAGTCCAGCGCCCTGGGCGAACTTGCAGCCGCAGGTTGCCGTCCGCCTCCAGCCTGGCCGGCAACTCGCTCTGTAGGTGAAGGGGCACAAAGCCCACGGGGAGAATCGGGCCAAACAGTTCCTCGCGAACGCTGCCCGAGACGTCTATTACGAGTCGCGTTACCAATCGCGTCGGAACATCATCCGCGACCAGCCGGTGCACCTCGGAACGAATCGAATCGACGACACGCGCATCCCGTTTTCGCTCTCCGAGAAAGATGCCGTTGCGATTCATTTCGGGACGTTCCACCCGACGTCCATCAACCGTCAACGTCACCAGCCCGCTGGCCGGCGGCAAGCGCAAAATGCCGGGGCGCTCGTCCCAGTCGAACCGACCGGCGATATTGTAGTCGCCAGGCCCGACCCGAATACTCGGAACGTTGTCACGGGCGATGACGTCGACCGCGCGATCGTTGACGGTAACTCCGTCGGGCCAGTAGTCCACGCTGCCTGGCAACGCGAGCCATTGTTCCTCAGCGTATACCGTCCACTGTTGCGTAAATTCTGCGTCCGACGCCGTGACCGCTAACCGTAGCCGTCCGGGCCAGGCACACAGAAAATCGTTGCGCCGTTGTGCGCCGCGGTCAAAGTAAAACGGGCAGTCACGGTATTCCTTGTCCTTGAGAACCCATTGTTGCCAGCCCTGCAGGTCTTCAGGCACATAGACCTGAGCCGGGGCAGCAGCCGCCGCGAATAGCAGGGATAAGAAGACCAGCCTTAGCATCAATGACATGACGTTTCTCCGGCACAGCTCTGGCTCACACTATACGTCAACGTACGCTCTATTGGATCGGGGTTAGCAATCAATAATGGGGTGGCCTTTCATCCGCTGGATCATCCTCCGGCATGGCGTCTCCCATGGATCGAACCCTTGTAATCAAAGACTTGCAAAGCTCGTCGAGCCGCATGATTTTCGCCTGCTGTTGCGTTACCACATCGTTGAGCTCATTCAGCAGCTGGTCCTGGTGCGCCAGCCTGCTCTCAATATCGATAAAGCGTTCTTCGCTCATCCGCTTCCCCTGTCTGCGACTTGCATTTCGAGCCACTCCTCGTGAATCATGATCTTAGGATACACGCGTAACTCAGCCAGGACTCTTGATGTCACTTCTGCGCTTCGATCAAATCGGACTCGAATTCGGCGACCAGGTCATTCTGCGCAACGCCGACTTGTCGATTGAACGCGGCGAGCGCATATGCCTGATCGGCCGCAATGGGGCGGGAAAATCGACGACGCTGAAGCTGATCATGGGAACGCTCGAGGCTGATCGCGGCGAGATCATCAGAGCGTCCGACCTGATCGTGAGCCAGCTCGAGCAGACCCTGCCCGAAGCGATGGACATGCCGGTCACCGACGTTATTCGTTCGGGCCTTACCCAGATTGAAAACCTGCTTGCCGACTATGAAACCCGGTCAAAACTCGAACTCGATAAACACGGACTGCGCGAACTCGAAGCGTTGCACGCAAAGATCGACACCCACGACGGCTGGCACCTCGAGCAACGCGTCGAAACCACAATAACCGAGCTGGATCTGCCGGCAGACAAGTCGATGAACGAGTTGTCCGGCGGCTGGAGGCGGCGTGTGGCGCTGGCAAAGGCGCTCGTACAAAAACCGGACCTGCTGTTGCTCGACGAACCCACCAACCACCTCGATATCGCCACCATTAAATGGCTGGAAGATCGCATCTACAGCTACGCCGGGGCCGTCATGTTTATCACTCACGACCGCGCCTTTCTTCAGCGGCTCGCGACGCGAATCGTCGAGATCGACCGGGGCAAACTGACAAGTTGGCCCGGCGACTACGATAACTTCCTGAATCGAAAAGAAAAATTACTCGAAGACGAGGCGGCGGCAGAAGCTCGATTCGACAAGAAACTCGAGCAAGAAGAAGCGTGGATTCGACAAGGTATCAAAGCGAGGCGCACACGCAACGAGGGGCGGGTGCGCACACTGGAAAAGATGCGTGCCGAGCGACAAAGTCGCATCGCGAAAGAAGGCACGGCACGCATACATATCGAAGAAGCAGAACAATCGGGCCGCAAGGTCATTCGCGCGCGAAACATAAGCTACAGCTATGACGACGAACCGGTCATTCGTAACTTTTCCATCAAGATCATGCGGGGCGATCGCATCGGCCTGATTGGCAACAACGGTGTGGGCAAGACTACCTTGTTGCGGCTTCTGCTCGGTGAGCTGGAGCCCCGGACGGGTACTGTGAAGCGTGGCACCAACCTCGAGATCGGCTACTTCGATCAGCTGCGACAAAATCTGGACCCCGAAAAATCGGTCGCTTACAACGTTGGCGAAGGTCGTACCTATATTCGAATTTATGGCAAGGAGCGCCATATCGTCGGATACCTGAAGGGCTTCTTGTTCACACCGAAGCGCTCGATGACCCCTGTCAAATCACTGTCCGGAGGCGAACGGAACCGGGTCATTCTGGCAAAGCTGTTTACTCGCCCGGCCAACCTGCTGATCCTCGATGAGCCGACGAACGATCTGGACATCGAGACACTCGAGGTGCTGGAGCAAAGACTCTGCGAATACACCGGCACACTGATCGTGGTAAGCCATGACCGTCAATTTCTCGATAACGTCGTCACCAGCACTGTCGTCTTCGAGGACCATGACAATATTCAGGAATACGTAGGAGGCTACAGCGATTGGTTACGACAAGGGCACCAGCTCGCCGTGACCGACAACCCGCTCGAGGCTGAACGGAAGAGGCGCGAAGCGGTCGAGCGGAACAAGCGCAGGAAACCGTCCAAACTCAGTTACAAGGATCAGCGAGAACTCGATCAATTACCGGAAGAGATCCAGGCGATCGAAACGCTCATCGGTGACCTGCAAAAGATCATTGCCGCTCCTGGATTCTATGCTCAGGACAACGAGAGTATGCAGCAAAAACTCAACGAACTCAGTGAGGCCGAGTCGCGTCTCGAGCAAAAGGTTGACCGATGGGGCGAACTTGAATCGATGCAGGAATCGCTGCAGTCGCATTGAGACACGACTGCAGCGACCCTGTGTCTAAAGCAATTGCAGAATAAGCGCGATTTGGCAAAGCCAGCCGACACCAAACGACAACGTTCGGACCCACGGAATTGCCATCGTATAAGACAGCAGGTGAACAACGCGCGCCCAGAAGTACGCATTGCACGCTACGATAGTAACGTCATTACTGACGCCCACAGCATTGGCGATCAGCACAAGTGCTGCAAATACCACGAGATTCTCGACCGCGTTGTAGTGTGCGGCTTTCATCTTGGTTGCCCAGCCCGACAAAGCTTTGGGTTCGTCCGGATATCCGACAGCGTCCATCAGACCGCGGACCATAATCGTGTTGATGATATAGGGCATCCACATAACCGCATTTAGCGTCACGACCCAGGTGAGACTGGTTAATTCGCTCGTCATTTCTTGTTCTCCCTGTGCTTACGATTTGCGCAGCGATATTGGCTGCGTCTCTCAGAAATCTGTTGCTCGCGTGAGGAAATAACACTCCTCTTTCATCGGCGCATCATCGGGATATTCCTGCAAAGCGAATCCCATCGCGAGGTAACAGCGGTAGGCCGGATCATTGTTTCTGTACACGAACAGCGAACATTCGGAGTATCCGTGCAAGTGCCGAGAGGCCCTGATAAGCATGGTGATGAGACGTCTGCCGATACCTTGTCGACGCATTTCCGGATGAGCGATAAGCCGGGCAAGATGGCTTCGTTCGTAGCGATCATAGACTTGCCCGAACGCGGTCATTGCACCGCCGGGGTCTCGCAGGCAATAAGACGACATCTCCTCGAAACGGCAGTCTTCGCGGAAAGACTCGTGTGTAAACGGATAGCGGAATCGGGGGCCTCCCCATATATCCACTGCGTGAGCATCAGGAAACCAATTCATCAATTCGCCGATGTCGGCGTCACCTGGCTCAACCAGTGACCAGCCATCTTCGACGAGTGGGTCCGCTTTCATGGCATTGAAGGCTAGGCGCTGGGTATGGTCTGTTCGAAGTATCGGTCAAAAGCACGATGCACGATCTCGGGCGAAATGCCCATAGACCCCATGGCTTTGTCGAATTGCTCCATCTCGGACACCTCCCGTTGCCCATCGGCGGCGACGACCTTTAGCCCCATGAATGCAATTTCTTCCTTTTCGGCATCGGATAACGCCGGCGCAAGGTCCATAAGCAGTTCGATCAGTGTTGGCTTATCGGCCATTTCCGACAAGGCGCGCGTGATCAGTTCGAGCGACTCCGCACCCTCGAGGTGGAAATGCGTCTCGATAAGATCAATGATCTGCGATGACTCTTCGGGCTCGATTTGCCCGCTACCTCGAGCAACATCAATCAAGAATGCCGCGACAAGAAATCGCGAATCATATGACTGCGCCCCGTCCGCGGTTTCCACAATCAGTGTTGATCCTTCGACCCTGGAACCCAAAATTTCGCCACTCATGACGTTCTCACTTTGTCTCGTAATTTGTTCGCATGTATTTGACCGAGCGCACGATCAGTCGCTCCAGTACCTTCTCATCGACATCCGAGAGCCGCTTGATGTAGAGGCATGACTTGCCGGTCTTGTATTTGCCCAGCTTACTCATTAGCGACTCAAAATGTGTGAAACCTGGAATTATGTAAACAGTGAGTGCCTGCTTGCGCGGTGCAAAACCTGTGATCAGGAAATCGCCCTCACGACCGCTTGCATATTTGTAATGGTACTCGCCGAAACCGACAATATTGGCTCCCCACATTTTGGCGCGAGCCCCCGTCGCGGAACGCATCATGGCAGCCACTTTCCTGGCGTCGCGACGTTTCTGCTTGTCCTCGATGCCATTAATGAAAGTCGTAACACTTGCTCTCGTGGGTTTCGTCTTGTTTTCAGCCACAACGTTACTCGCTAGTGAGAGGTACCGAACAGGCGATCTCCCGCATCACCCAGGCCCGGCACGATGTACTTCTTTTCATTGAGTCTTTCGTCAATGGCGGCCGCGTAGATGCGCACGTCAGGATGTGCTTTCTCGACCAGTTCGATGCCTTCGGGACAAGTCACAATGCAGACGACCACGATATTGTCGGCGCCCTTTTCCTTCAACAGGCTGATAGCCGCCGCGGTTGATCCACCCGTTGCCAGCATTGGATCAATGACAATGCATGTACCGCCCTTGATCTGCGGCGGATATCGTTCGTAGTAGGTAACCGGTAACTTGGTTTTTTCGTCGCGATACAAGCCGACGAAGCCAACCCTCGCGGTGGGCACAAGCTCGAGAATGCCTTCGAGCATCCCGATTCCGGCCCGCAATATCGGGATTACGACAATATCCGTATCGATCTTTCGACAAGTCGCTTCGCCAACGGGGGTTGCAACCGTGACTTCTTTCGTCCTGATATTCTTCAGCGCTTCATAACAGACGAACTTCGTTATCTCGGTTGCCAACTCCCGAAAGGCCTTGTGCCCCGTGTCAACATCGCGAATAACCGCCAATTTATGCTGCACGCAGGGATGATCGATCAATTCGGCCACGTCTTATGCTCCGTTCTTGTTATCGAGGTCTGCCGACCATATCGCGTATTCCGTGCCGACAGGGTCAACAAAATGAAATCGCCGGCCGCCCGGAAAAGAAAAAATATCCTGGCTAATCGTGGCGCCGAGATCTTTAACTCTGTCGACGTCCCGCTCGAGGTCTTCGCTGTAAAAGACCAGTAGCACACCTGTTGTTGGAGCGGGCTTCGTAGATCGACGAAAGCCGCCGTCAAGGCGGCCATCGTTGAAACTCATATAGTCGTCACCCCACTCCTGAAACGACCAGCCGAATAACGACGAGAAGAATTCACGCGTCCTCTTCAGGTCGGTGACCGGTATTTCGACGTAGTCAATCCTGTTTTCTGCACTCACAGTTTCCTCCTCGGGTCGCTATGACTACTTGAGCCTGAGCAGGGGTGCCTCGGCATCAACCAACACCGTACCAAACTCGCCGCTGATTTCGTAACGAGTATCGGACAAGCGGCGCAAGCCGGTAATCGCTCCATGTCCAATATTTCGCGCAATATCAATAAGTTGACCGTCGGTTCCGCCGTCCATAACAAGTGTCTCACAGAAGGGAAACTCGATATACGCCGGGCGAATACAGACCTTTTCGGCCGGCCGTGGCTGCTCGTAAAACGGGTGCTCCGGCGCGAGGCAGAGATCGATGTCGATGAACAAGACGTCAGACTCCACATGCCACGACAGCGCGAACGAGCGTGACAGGTCGACATCGGTAAACTCACGCATTTGTCGCCAGTCCTCGATTTCGCCCGTTTCACTCATGATTTATCCGAATGTTCTTGCCACCCACACGCCAATATAGTGGGAAAAAATCACGACCAGAATCGCGATGCCGACATGCTCGACTATAATAGCGAAAGGCGCCTCGCCTTGTGCCCGTGCCAGGAAATAGCTGAGTACTACGATGACAAACAGGCCCCATGCGACCGACGCCATGACCGCGGACGCCAATGGCAACAGCAACAGCGGAACAGCGAAACTGATCGAAAATACGAACTTTGTCAGAAAGGTCATGATCGTTGCCGACCAGACGTGAGCGTGCGTCGTGTTCGGGTTGGCCTCCTCGGCCAGATGAATGCCGAGCGCATCGGACAGTGCATCGGCCACAGCGATGACCAGAATACCGCCAAGGACGGCCGTTATGGACCTGGTGCCGGAGTTAAGGCCGACAATCAAACCGATGGTCGTGATGACACCCGACGTCGCGCCGAAGAAAAGACCCGTTCGGGCTCCATCGCCTTTCAGAAACTCCATCTTGCTCCCAGCCGTTCAATCCAGCTTCATGCCGTACAAGCTGATCTCGTCTTCCTCGCCCGGCATTGTAATCCCTCTCTCGAATCTCAAGCCAAGTTTCTCGATCAAACCAATTGATACCGAATTCTCTGGCGACACGATTGCCGTCAGATACTCAATGCCCAGATCATCACGCGCATGCATGACGACCGCTTGCGCGGCCTCGCCCGCCAGTCCCTTGCCACAATAATCGGGCAATACACCGAATCCGATGTCCGGGTCATCGAGGTTGTCGCGCCGAAACAGTCCACAAATTCCGACCAGCGTGCCGTCCACCTTGAGCGACATACAGTACGGGCCATAGCCGTACTCCTCGTACAATTTGAGCGCGCCCTCCTGCAAGGCAGTTTTCGCGTCTTCAATCGAGCGTATACCGCGATCACCCACATTGCGTATGAATGCAGGATCGTTCCAGATCGACAGCATGAAGCCGGCATCGTCCAACGTCACGCGCCGCAGCAGCAATCGTTCCGTTTCAAGGCACCAGTCAGTGTAATTCACGCTCAGCTCCAGGCGCCGAGGATCAATGCGTTGAGGGGACAACTCGCGAACTGGTAATTGATGTCCATCGCCTGTCTCCTTTCTCAGGGTAAAGCCCGCCACCACGAATAGAGGAATTGCTGTGTCGACCCCATCGGCGTGCGATGCTCATCAAGTTCGTGGCTGCACAACTCGAAACGGGCTCCGAACAGATCCTGCAACTCCTCTACACCATAGCGGCAAATTTCAAGCCCGCTACAACGCTCCGGGCCCGCCGGCCCGAAAGTAGCCAGCACAAGGTGCCCTCCTGGCTGGAGCGCCCGGTATGACACCTCGATATATTTATCACGGTCGGCCGATTCAGTCAGGAAATGGAAAACGGCCCTGTCGTGCCAAAGTGCGTATTTTCGCGAGGACTCAAACTCAGTTACGTCTGATTCAATCCATTCAACCTGGGCAGCGGGCTCCCCGAGCCGGGCGCGAGACCGTTCGAGGGCCCTGCCGGATATATCCAAAACGCTAACATCCGTGTAACCCTCGTCGAGCAAATGATCAATGAGCGTCGAAGCGCCACCACCGACATCCAGAATCGGCTCAGACCTGGCAACGCCACTCGAACGAATCAGTTGCAGGGACTTCTCGGGGATCGGTTGGTACCAGGAAACCTCGGTCGGCCGCTTCTCGCCGTAAACGCGCTGCCAGTGAGTCTTGGAGCTCTTGCCCATAAGAAACCCTTACCTAGTCTCCAGCCATCCGCAGGTCATCTCGAACGTATCGAGCCGCGTTCAGGTAGAAAGCCGCGCTAAGGAACGCAGCAACAGCGGCGCTCATGATCGCCCAGCGAATCGATTCGACTCCGAATGTTGGTGCCAGTGCATCGCTGATTGCGCCGACCGTCAATGGCCCAAGCCCCAACCCGATGATGTTCAAGACAAAGAATAATACCGACGACGACAACGCACGATAGCGCGGGCCCACAAGCGCATGAGCCATGGCGATGGTGGGCCCGAGGAACATGGCCAGGCAGAGCGTGGCGACAATATAGATGCCCCACATCACGTATTGCTGGTTACTAAGCATCATCGGCAAGAGCAACACGCCGGCCGCCAACGTACTTATTGCCGGTATCCAGTAGGGCCAGCGGTCATCTCGCTTGCCAAGATAGTCGCTGAGGTGCCCGCCCAAATAGACCCCCACCCCCCCGGCACAACCCGCAATCAACGCCAGCCAGGTGCCGACCAGCCCAACGGGCACGTCGTATATCCGAATGACGAATGACGGCATGAAGTTCAACGAACCGTATCCCAGGAATGCATTGAACCCGGCGCCGAGCGCCGCGTATCGAAAACTGCGCAGCGCCCAAAGACGTTTCAGGTCGGACACGATGTCGCTCTCGGGAACATCGGTATGATCGCCGTCGTCCATCTGCCCACGCGGCGGCTCGCGCAACGTGAGTCTTACGATCACGGCCATCAGGATTCCGGGCAAGCCCACGACAAAAAACGCGACACGCCAGCCGAAAAACTGATTAATCCAGCCGCCCAGCAGGAATCCGATGAGAATACCGATGTAGATGCCGATCGAATAAACCGACAAGGCACGCCCACGTTCGCCATGTGGAAAATAATCAGAAATGATCGAGTGAGACGGCGGGCTCGCTCCGGCCTCGCCAACACCGACGCCTATTCTGGCCGCCAGCAATTGCCAGAAGTTGACCGCAAAGCCGCTGATCGCGGTCATCGCGCTCCAGACGGCAATGGAGGCCGATACGATGTTGACGCGATTATAGCGATCCGCCCAACGGGCAATCGGGATGCCGCAAAAGACATAAAAAACCGCGAACGTGAAACCAGACAACAATCCGAGCTGTTTATCGCTCAGATCAAGCTCTGCCTTGATCGATTCCTGCAGGATGACGAGAATCTGACGATCAATAAAATTGAAAATGTACACGACCATCAGTAACAACAGCACATAGTTGCGATAACTTTTGGACGTCTGCACGTTATTCCTTTTGATGATGGTCGTCAGTTATTTTCGTACTATACCGCGATGCAACTGACAACGATCAAGCTGCAGGCACCGTACCTGATTTTTTTTGGCGACGTACAAGAGCGCCTGAACGCCAAAACCGGGCTTGGCATAGCCTGTTGGGCGCCCGATCGCTGTGCCGGACAGATGAGATTTGCAGAGTGTTCGGTGGAGAGCGGATTGCCGAACCTATGCGTTGCCGAAGCGTTGAGCGCGGGGGTTCGAACGGTGATTATCGGCGTTGCGCCAACGGGCGGACACCTGCAAGACAATTGGTTACCGCCACTGCTGGAACTCGCTCGTTCCGGCGTCGACATTGCATCCGGCTTGCACAGCAAACTCGCCGATATCGCAGAACTCGTGACAGCGGCTCGAGCTGGCGGCGCCAGACTCATCGACGTGCGTATGCCGCCGGCCGACCTGCCATGCGCTTCGGGACGACGGCGTACCGGAAAGCGTGTACTCACAGTCGGCACTGACTGCGCCGTCGGCAAGAAATACAGCGCGCTCGCGTTGCACCGGGAGCTTGTGAATCGCGATATCGACGCGACGTTTCGTGCAACGGGGCAAACCGGCATTATGATTGCGGGCGAAGGCATCCCGATCGATGCCGTCGTCGCTGATTTTATCGCCGGGGCGGCCGAGACCTTGTCCCCTGATAATGATAGCGGTCATTGGGATGTGATCGAAGGTCAGGGTTCCTTGATACACCCGGGCTTTTCCGGCGTCACGCTGGGATTGATGCACGGCTCCCAGCCCGATGCGCTGGTGCTTTGTCACGATGCCAATCGCGAGTTCATTCATGACGTCGAAGGCCATTTCCCGATTCCTCCGCTGGACGAGTTCATTGACATCGCCCTTGCCGCGGCTCGCGTCAGCAACCCGCAATGTATTTGTGCTGGTATCAGCGTCAATACGTCAATGCTCAACAGCGAGGATCGCGCGGCTTATCTTTCGGGTTTGCACGCCCGGCACGGTTTACCAGTCGTCGATCCGATCGCGATCGGCATGCATCCGATCGCCGACTTCCTGCTGGAAAATGTCGCGTAAGCTCGCAGGATATCGGAATAATTTTCAGATATCGCCAAGCGAACCTAGTCGAACCAGAACTCTATTTCCGCCGTACTCACGTCAAAGCGCGCCGCATGAACCTGCTCTGGCAGCAGGTGGTACCAGTCACCCGGTCCGTAACGATGTTCTTTGCCATCGGCGGTCAGGATCAGCTCGCCGCGCGTGATCACTCCGCAGTTCTCGGTCGGATGGGTATGCGCATCAATTATCGTCCCGGGCGGGTACGAAGCGAACAAGACCTTACAATTCTCCGCATTCAATTCGTGCGCATCGAAAGGCCCTGCAAACGCCGGGAGGCTCCTGATCAGTGCTGGAAAGTGCTTGTTATCGGACATGCTTGCTTCACAACCTTTTGCCATTGACCCTAGGTATTCATCGCTCTCGCCAACTTCCTTTTCGCCGCGACCAGTACATTCTTTGGCTTGTCGCCGGCTTTTTCGATGTCCCGAAATTCGGTTAAGGCCGCCGCAACGTCGGTCCCCTGTAACCAGTTGACTATGGTCGGCACCCGGTCGGCATTGTCGCTAACGATCGCCTTGCCGTTGCCTTCCAGTATTGCGATTCGGTGCTTGCAGAAATTGCCATACTGGCCGGCCGGACAGGAACAAAGCGCCGTCAGGCTGTCCCCGTCCTTGATGAATATGACCTCGTAAGGGTCTGCCGACGAGCCTTTGACTTGAAAAGTTAGTTCGCTCGAGCTCACGTCACGGTACTTTATGCTCGACTAATCCGAAACGCCCAGACAGCCAACGCAGCCGGCACAACCAGCCCGATCCAGGAAAATAGCATCGGCACCATGACCTCATCGACCTGAATCGACATGTCATAGACGATTCTTAGCAAGTGAGCAAGAGCGACCAGCGTGAATAGCACTCCTGACACTACACAATATTTTTTGTAGTCCATGTACCTCCTCCGCTACAGCGACGCTCCCCTGTGTATTTCAGTATAGCAGTCGCGCACGAACTCGAACGAAGCGAGCATTGGTGGTTCGCATGAAGACTACATGTGGGATATCGAGCTGGAGAGCCCGTAGTCGAACTTTGTAGATAAGCGAGGGTGCTCGGTACCGAGCGCCCTTTTTTTCGTCGGGATTCGGCTACCGTTCAGTAGCTACCTGCTTACAGGGGGACGGCTGTCGGCCATAATGTTATCGAGCGTCCTCTGTGCCTTCTTGGGATTCAGGAGATCTCGTTCCTCCAGCATTTCGCATTGGTCCCTCACCATTTGATTGATAGTTACCGGATAGTGTTTGCACTCCTCCGGGCGGTCGTAATATATCCGACAGATATACTTTTTCTGCTTCGGCAGTTTACGCAGCCAGGGACACCTCGCCATTTGTTTTCCGGTGACGGGACTTATCCAGATCTTTCCATCTCCGACATGCTCAAATATCTCCGGCCTGTTAATTTCCCACCAATCGATCTCGCTATTCGATGCCGACAAACCACCGCCTCCGTACAGGAGACAACACTTGCCACACTGGTTGCAGTCTTTCATGGTGCTGGCGGTTCTTTGAAGCGCCGCGGACGAACCCAGAACCAGCTGGCAACGACAATGGCGGCAAAACCGGTATAACAAACGGTGAACACCCAGGCGGGCGCTTGATAATACAAAATAGTCTCAAGCCAGTGCGCTATGAAGGAGCCGGAGTATACGCTTTCGCCGGCACGTTCGCGGAGCGCCATTTCCCAGGTAGTCAGCGGGCAAATTACTCCGAGCCAGGACTGCAAGACAACAATACCGATTGCTGCGAGGTGCACGACTCGAAAGCGTGGATTTCGCACCCATGCCCAGTCACGCAGCTTCCCGATGAGAATCAGTGCTAAACCAAGGACCACGAACGCAACGAACAATACGTGACCGAAAAGAAGGGCCTCAGAAGCCAGGAGAAAAAGGAATTCCGGCTCCATGCGTGTCACATCAGCCGTCGCCTGCAATCGGTCTGAATTGATTGTTCGGACCGGGGGCCAGGTAGACGACCCTCACCCGCCCGGAGATCAGGTAAAGTATTTCGTCGCCATCAATGGGGATCGGTGGATCCGGCCTCTCCGGCACTTTGGATGCCTCCAGCTTTCGGTTCAGACCGATTGTGTGGGTTGCCGGATTGAATGGAATGGGTTTGGTCACTGCGAGCCTGTCAGGTCTTTTTCGAGTTCGACGTACAAGTTCGAGTAACCCATTGATGTGTAAAGGTTTTGTGCGGACTGGTTGTCTGCGAGTACGCCTATTCGGAGCCAGTTCACGTCCCCGGCTCTCGCAAAAGATTCGGCGGCCCGAAGCAGGTGTCGTCCAAATCCCTGGCCGCGGAACTCTTTTGTGACGACCAGATCTGAAACAAGACCGTACTCGACGCCACCATCCTCCAGTTCGCCACTAGTGACCCTGGTCAGTACCGTGGCATATCCGACGACTCCTCCATTGACCTCCGCAACGAGGATTATTCCCCCGCACTTTTCGCATCGGTCGAGCATTCTGGGTATGTACTCGTCCACGATATCTTCGCCCGCTGGCATCCTGTGGTCGAGCATGCGTTCGGCGTCCTGCAATTCGATAAGGCAATCTCGAACCCGGTTCAGATCCGCACGTTCATCGTATTCACGAATGGTCAACAAGGGGACACCTGTCTGTCGAGCTCCAGTTTGTCCTGCTCAGATGCCCATTCGGACGAGCACATCTACGACTTCGCGAATGAAACGTTCAATGGTCGGATGTTCGGTCGCAAAGCCCGTCTCCAGCGCCCTGGCTTTTTCCAGAACCGAATCCGTCTCCGCGCGGTGGCCCTCCGAGTCCAGCAGGTCGTGAATATCGGTGTCCAGGTCCCGCACCAGAGCGCGGGTGTCGTCATCCAGTTCTGTTTTCTGAATCTCGTCCTGAAGTTTAGCCAGTAATTCTCGAATCTGTGTATTGCTCATGGTCCTGTCTATCCCAGCCTTCGTATTCCTATCGCGTCGCGAATTTGCGCCATGTAAGGCACTGCAACTTCGCGTGCTCGTTTCGCACCCTTCTTCAGCTCTGCCTCGACAATCGCTGGATCGGCGACGAGCCGTTCGTACTCCTCGCGCGCCGGTCTGATGTGATCGTTGATGTATTCGAACAACTTCTGCTTCATTTGTCCCCAGGCAATACCCTCAGCGTAGAGATTTGCCACCTCGGCCGTTTCCTCGGGCGTCGCGAGTGCTTTGTAGATGTCGAAAATCGTGCTGTCTTCAGTGCTTTTGGGTTCACCCGGCTCGAGACTATTGGTTTTGATCTTCATGATCAGTTTTCTAAGCGGTTTTTCCGGCGCAAACAACGGGATCGTATTGTTATAACTCTTGCTCATCTTGCGACCATCGAGCCCCTTGAGCACGGCAGTGTGTTCGCCGATGACAGGCTCGGGCAGTACAAAGGTCTCGCCATAATGATGGTTGAAACGCTGCGCAATATCACGCGCCATTTCGACATGCTGTTTCTGGTCCTGGCCTACCGGCACCTTGGTCGACTTGAACATCAGGATGTCGGCCGCCATCAGAATCGGATAGCTGTATAGCGCCATCGTCACGCCTTTGTCCGGG
>Ga0209567_10000175_pt1 | contig 33893 bp, 34 predicted proteins | sample COG_12_FD_184756 | JGI IMG/M metagenome (GOLD analysis project Ga0209567, IMG submission 184756) | Pelagic marine sediment microbial communities from the LTER site Helgoland, North Sea, for post-phytoplankton bloom and carbon turnover... | ecosystem: Environmental > Aquatic > Marine > Neritic... | reverse complement strand
CGGTGTTAAGTTCTTCGCGATCCTCCATTTTCGGCGTGAACACACCGACACGGTCTGCCACATGCGACGCGCCGGTCGACATCACAGTTATCTTACCGCCTTTCGCCAGGCTGCCGTTCATAACCCGCACCAACGATACAACGCCAACGTAGTTATCGAACCAGGAGTCAATGATCAGCGCTTGTAGCGAGCCGCCGGATTCGCCTCGTGGTGGCGGAATCAGTTCAACGATCTGTTCAAGTAGCTCGTGAACGCCCGCACCCGTCTTTGCGCTGACGTACAAAGCACCCTGTGCATCGATGCCGATAATGTCCTCGATCTCCGCCACGACCTTGTCCGGGTCCGCGGCCGGCAAATCGATCTTGTTCAAAACCGGCAATACCTCGAGGCCCTGATCGATCGCGGTCATACAGTTCGCAACACTTTGCGCCTCGACCCCCTGAGCCGCATCGACAACGAGCAGCGCCCCCTCACAGGCCGCCAGCGACCGTGAGACCTCGTAGGAAAAATCGACGTGCCCGGGGGTATCGATGAAGTTCAGCTGATACACCTCACCATTCTCAGCTGTGTAAGAGAGTGAAACGCTTTGCGCCTTGATCGTGATACCCCGCTCACGTTCAAGGTCCATGGAGTCAAGCACTTGCTCCGCCATCTCGCGCTCGGACAATCCGCCGCAATGCTGGATAAACCGATCCGCCAGCGTCGACTTGCCGTGATCAATATGGGCGATGATCGAAAAGTTGCGAATATGCTTCATGAGAGGGGAAAACCGGGCGCCAGTGCCGCGCCCACGAGCCAATGCAGCCGCGAAGTATACCGATTTCGGCCGCTTTGTTTCGGCTCATTCGCCGCTTGCTCCCGACAGCGAATCCAGGAGGTCGGAAATGGCCGCGCGATCCAGCCGATACTGGCAGATCACCCGACCCTGGTATTCCACAACAGGCACGCGCACATCGAATTTCGCCAGCCAGTCGGGACGCGAATCGATGTCGCGGACCTCGACCACAAGGGTCCCGTGAACCAGTGGCAGCAATTCCTCGATGAGAAGCTCACACAGATGGCAGCCCTGTCGGCTGTATACCTGCAAGTCGGGCATTCAGTGGCCGACCGGCAGTCGTTCGACAATAGTCGGGGTGAATTGGCGCAGGCAGTCGGCAGTACGCAGGCGAACGCGTGCAACAGCCAGGCCGGCAACAATACCACCGAGAGCTGTCATCGCCGCGTAGAGCTCACCCAGACCGGCAAAATAGGCCAGCGCGGCACCCAGGATTGCGCCGGAAAGCGGCAGGCCGTAAACCACCAACGATGCCCGCAGCAGGTTGCTGGGTGCGAGTTCGATACGGACCTCGTCACCCTCCCTCACCCTCACGCCGGCCCCGATGAGCGCATCGACTCGGCGACTTCCCGTATCGCCACCCAGCAAGCCCGCACCGCAACCCTTGCCTTCTTTGCATCTGGCACAAGCGACGGGGGCATCGACCTCAACCAGCGCATGGGGCGAAGGTTCGCAATGCGTGACAGCGATGACTCGACCGCGCGGATTCTCCATAGCATGAGTTTACAGCAGAGGGACTTCGCGCCACACCGCGCGAGAAAAGAACCGCACTAGGGGGCACGCATGGTCGTAGCGATTTGCTCGACCGTCATCGCCGGAACCTCTCCAACGGCCGTAATATAGTGGTCGCCAACGATGGCGCTGAATGAATTGGAGCCGCCGACGCTCGACGCGCCCTGCGAGTTGCCTTCGTCAAGTTTCGCGATAAACACCGACACATTGGCCAGCCCGTCACTGTAGAGAATGTGTGTCACGAACTCCTCGCTGCCCGGCATCTTCTCTTCATGCGTCGAAATCGCTCGGAACCCCCGAGGAAGGTCCTCGCTGGCCCAGTCGGAGTCAACAGAGCGAGAGACATGGCGGCCCGTCTGATTGAACCAGCGGAAATTCTTGGTGCTGTAGGACGGCGCCAGCGCGCTCACCTGAATTTCCTTGTTGAGGCTGATTTCAGCAAACTTGACCTGTTCGATAGCCGAACCGTCATCGCCAATCAACTGTGTTTGCAGCGGGAAGCCCGTCTCGGTATCCAGCCAGATTCGGTAACCGTAACGGTAGCCGTCGTGGGGCCGAATCGCCAACAGGATGGTCTGCCGGCCCGCCACGCGATCCTCACGAACAATTGACACGTCGTACTCATTGCCGAAGCGGATTTCGCTGGACGGCAACGTCGAGAACAATGTCGATTGATCATCCCACTCTTCGACCAGAACGGACTTGCGATCCGGCAGTATGCAATGCACCTCGTTGCCGTTCCGGATAATCTCCAGTCCGTTACCTTCCTGCGCGACGACTTTCTCCCGGATAACACCATCGACGACCTTGTGCACAACCTTGAGCGCCTCGGCTTCTCCGCCCCGGATACGAATTACCGTCCCCTCGTAGCTGGTCGACTGCACCGCAGCGCCCATGCGATTGAGCCACTCCCTCGGTTCCACGGAGCCGGCGAGAACCGGACCGACCGTCAACAGCAAGCCGATCAGCACGATCGGCAGAGCGGAAGATTGTCGCCGCGGGATTCGCATCAGGGTTGCGTCGGTTTGTCGTCAGCTTCCTCCGCCGACGCCGGATCGTATTCTCCGGCCGATTCCTCGAGCCGCTCTTCGCTGAGTCGTAACACAACGAAACGCGAGTTGATGCCGTTAGCACCATTTTCCGTTGCGGTCTCACCATGGCTCAGGTAGTACTGCCGCAGCTGGTCATCCATCGGCTTTGGCACCGTGTAGCCGTTGTCGATTTCGGCCACCGCTCCCTCCAGGGTCTGCGGGTCCGCCCCATCGACGCTCAGCGTCTGCTGCAATCCGAAAATTGCTACCAGCGCAACCGTCGCCGCCACCGCTACACCCACAAGGGGCCGAATCGCTGTCGTCGGCGGAGTACCGCCTGTTTCATTCGCCTCTTCGAGCGGTTTGTCATCGATGGCGGCGGAGACGCGCTCGTGGATGCGATCAACACCCGGCACCGAGGATTCACCTCGCAGGGCCCTGCCGATGGCCAGATACTCGGCAACTCTTTGCCGCAATTCGGCATCCTGGCCCATTCGCCGCAGTAGCAAATCGGCCTCGTTATCCGGAAGCTCTCCATCTACAAACGCGGAAATTTGCATTCTTATTGCGTCGTTCATACTTCACCCGCATGGGCCTTTCGGCCTTCTCTATCGTGTCAACGATCCGACTTTCTTACTGATCGCATCGCGTGCTCTGAAAATTCTTGACCTCACGGTACCAACCGGACACTCCATCGTCTGTGCTATTTCTTCGTAACTCATACCTTCCAGCTCTCTCAAGATAATTGCGGTGCGCAAATCCTCTGGCAACGCCTCGATGGCGCGCTCCACGGTTTCCCTCAATTCGTTGCTGAGTGTTAATGCCTCCGGTGTGTCCGTCTCCTTCAGCTTTGCGTGCAAGTCATAATGGTCCGGGTCCTGCGAATCAAGTTCGACATTCATCGGCCGTCGCCGCTGGGCCGCAAGGTAGTTCTTTGCCGTATTCACGGCAATCCTGTACATCCAGGTATAGAAAGCGCTGTCACCGCGAAATCGAGGCAGCGCCCGATAAGCCTTGATAAACGCCTCTTGGGTAATGTCCAATGCCACTTCAGGATCTCGTACGTATCGCATGACCAAATTGACGATCTTGTGCTGGTACTTTAGAACCAGCAGGTCGAACGCGCCCTTGTCACCCCTTTGGACACGCTTGACCAGCTTCTTGTCTGACGACTGATTGGTCATTCAGATGCATCCACCAGAATTTCCGCACAACCACCCGACTCCCGGATAGACCCGCCAAAGGTCGATAAGTTCTCGAATATCTGCCTTATTCATCGCAGTTCTGTGACACCGTTCCAGATACGGTCGGCAGATCGCTCCGCTTCACAAGAATACTTGTTATTTTTCTTAGCGTAAGGGGCATGTTAGCAGCTTCACGGAGTCGCTCCAATGTGCCGCCAGATGACCTGCAGACGGCGCCAGTCATCGCTTTCGCGGCAGCTACCGCGAACCAGCTCCGCGCCTCGATGGCCAATCCCGGTCTCCAGGCGTATCCAGCCGATCCGCCTGAGCAAAACGCTGCCAGGCAGTAGCCGGGCCCTCTGCCAGTTGCCGAGTGGATCGAGCAGCAACAATTCACCGCCGACCAGCATCCGCAGACGACAGCAAAGCGCATAGCCGCGGACCGTCATTATGAGTTCCCGGGCACACAACGCCAACCAGCCACCCGATCCCGCAATCAGTACGGCCGGATGTAGCGGCATGGCGAGGATCAGCGAGACGCCGATGGCACAAAAGCCGGCGCCGGACAGGAGCACGACGCGGCGCAGCGCGGGATCAGGATTGAGGTCGGCTGAGTATGTGCTTGATGACACGCGCGATCGGTTCCGATTTGGGCGTCTGTCGTTGCAACAAATAGCCGTTCAACTCCGGATCGGCAAGCGCCAAAACGGCCTCAAACGCCTCCTTTTCGTCCTCGTCGGCAATCGGATAGCGGTGCTCGAGGTAAAAAAGCAACAGCTCGTCGAGCTCGCGCATGCCGCGGCGGCATTGCCATTTGAGTCTCGACTCCTCGCTCATAGAATACCCCCATCCAGGAGCGGCCCGTCTCATAAGCGCGAATATGTCTTCGGCCGTATGGCCTCCGATCGTCGCGAGCTGCGATCGCGCGCGAGGCACGCTCCTGAATCAGTACTTCCTTTCCGCCAGCATCTTCTTGGTGTCTGCAATGGCCCTCGCCGGGTTGAGGCCCTTCGGACAAGTCTGCGTGCAGTTCATGATCGTATGGCAACGATACAGACGGAACGGATCCTCAAGTTCATCGAGCCGTTCCCCGGTCGCATCGTCGCGACTGTCCACCAGCCAGCGGTACGCCGCCAGCAAGGCGGCGGGACCCAGGTAGCGATCGCTGTTCCACCAGTAGCTCGGGCAACTCGTTGAGCAGCAGGCACAGAGAATGCACGCAGCCGGCTCATCGATGAGTTCCTGGTCTTCTTTACTCTGCAGCCGTTCCTGGTCCGGCGGCGGCGGTGTACGAGACTGCAACCAGGGCTTGATCGATGCGTATTGCGCGTAGAAGTTGGTAAGGTCACCGACAAGGTCCTTGACGATCGGCAAGTGCGGCAAAGGGTAGATTTTGACATCGCCTTTCACACTGTCGATGGACAGCGTGCATGCCAGCGTGTTTCCACCGTCGATATTCATCGCGCATGAGCCACAAATGCCCTCGCGGCAGGAACGGCGAAACGTCAGCGTCGGATCGATCTCGTTCTTGATTTTTATAAGCGCATCAAGAACCATCGGGCCACAGCGATCGACATCAACTTCGTAGGTGTCGAGGCGCGGATTCTCACCCGTGCTCGGATCGTAGCGATACACCGCGAAACGACGGACATTGGACGAACCATTGGACGCCACAAAATGCTTGCCTTTGCTGATACGCGAGTTCTTGGGAAGTCTGAATTCAGCCACTGCGAGGCATCCCTGAATAACTGGAAGCGGTCTCAATAAACACGTGCTTTTGGTTCGACATAGTCGACCTCGTCAGTCAGGGTTTCCTGGTGCACCGGCCGATAATCAAAGGAGACGGTGCCGCTATGGTCGACCCAGGCCAGAGTATGTTTCATCCAGTCCGCGTCATCACGATCCGGATAGTCCTCTCTCGCATGTGCCCCACGACTCTCACGCCGATTGGCAGCAGACTCGATGGTCGCCGCCGCATTGAGCAGCAGATTTTCCAGCTCCATCGTTTCCACGAGATCGGTATTCCATACCAGCGAGCGATCGGTAACTGCAACGTCACCGAAACTCGCAAACGTCTTCCTGAGTAACTCGACCCCTTCGTCCAATATCTCGCCGGTCCGAAACACGGCCGCGTGACCCTGCATGACCTTTTGCATTTCCAGACGGATCTCTGAAGTCGGTCGGCTGCCGTCGGCGTGCCGCAGCTTGTCGATGCGCGCAACGCTGTTTTGGCCTGCCTCGCCAGCGAACGGCTTGTGGCGTTCGCCCGGTGTCATTTCAACCGCGCAGAAATGCGCAGCCGCTCGGCCGAAGACAACGAGGTCGAGCAGCGAATTGGAGCCAAGACGATTTGCACCGTGCACAGACACACACGCGGCTTCTCCGACAGCCATCAGACCGGGAACGACCGACTCGGGGTCGCCGTCTTTCAATGTAATGACCTGGCCGTTGAAGTTGGCCGGTATACCGCCCATGTTGTAGTGCACCGTGGGCAGTACGGGGATCGGCTCCTTGGTGACGTCAACGCCCGCGAAAATCCGCGCCGATTCCGCAATGCCGGGCAGACGTTCCTCGATGACCTCGGGCCCAAGGTGTTCCAGGTGCAAGTGGATATGGTCTTTTTCAGCACCAACCCCTCGGCCCTCCCGGATCTCGATTGTCATTGAGCGACTCACCACGTCACGGGATGCAAGGTCCTTTGCGTTCGGCGCGTAGCGCTCCATGAAACGCTCGCCATCCGAGTTCGTGAGGAACCCGCCCTCGCCCCTCACGCCTTCTGTGATCAGGCAACCCGCGCCGTAAATCCCCGTCGGATGAAATTGTACGAACTCCATGTCCTGAACGGGCAGACCGGCTCGCAGCACCATTGCGCTGCCATCGCCCGTGCACGTGTGTGCCGACGTACAGGAAAAATAGGAACGACCGTAGCCTCCCGTCGCCAGGATGACCTGGTGTGACCGGAAGCGGTGTAAACGACCCGTGGCCAGGTCGATCGCGACCACTCCACGGCAAGCGCCGTCCTCCATAATCAGGTCGACGGCGAAATACTCGATGTAGAACTCGGCATCGTGTTTCAGTGATTGCTGGTACAGCGTATGCAGCATCGCGTGGCCCGTGCGATCGGCCGCGGCGCAGGTACGCTGCGCGGTCCCCTCACCGAAGCGCGTCGTCATGCCGCCGAACGGGCGTTGATAGATCTTGCCATCCTCGGTCCGCGAAAACGGTACCCCGTAATGTTCCAGCTCGATGACGGCGTCGGGCGCCTCCTTGCACATGTACTCGATGGCATCCTGGTCGCCGAGCCAATCGGAGCCCTTGACCGTGTCGTACATGTGCCAGCGCCAGTCATCTTCGCCCATGTTGCCGAGCGCGGCGCTGATGCCGCCCTGCGCCGCCACCGTATGGCTGCGCGTCGGGAATACTTTGGTGATACAGGCCGTATTGAAGCCCGCTTCGGCGAGTCCGAACGTGGCACGCAGGCCGGCACCGCCGGCGCCGATGACGACTACGTCATAACTGTGATCGATAAATTCGTAGTCGCTCATGCGCCAAGTCCGATTTTCAAAATTGCATAAACGGCCGCCACGGCAAGCAAGACATGCGCGAAGCGGGAAAGAATGAGGGCAACGACCTTCAGACCCGGTCCATGCACATAGTCCTCAATCACGACCTGGACACCAAGATAGGAGTGGTACGCCAGGGTCACCGAAAGCAGCAAAAGCAGTATTGAATTCAGCGGTGTCCCGACCGCTGCGACGACCTCGGTGTGACTGAAACCGGGCGCCGTCGCCAGAAATGATGCAAACCAGAGACCAAGCAGAAGTAGAGCGACCGCGGAAACCCGCTGAGCCCACCAGTGAGACGTCCCGTCCTTTGCGGTGCCGAGACCCAGAACCCGGCCGAGCGGTGATCTCAGGCTCATGAGGCTACCCACCAGAAAATCGTCGTCAGCACCACAGCGGCTGCCAGGACGAGCCAGGCGGACATCGTGGCCTGTTCTTTCTCCAGCCCGCGGCCCGTGTCCCATACCAGGTGCCGGGCACCGTTCGAGAGATGATAGAAGAAGGCAAAGGACCAGCCGATGAGTAACAGCTTGCCGATCAGCGTATCCATGTAATCGAGAAATACCGCGTAGGTCTCGGGACCGGAGGCCGCGTCGAACAGCCACGCGACGAGAACGATGAAGCCAAACGACAACGCAAGACCTGTCGCGCGGTGCAGGATCGAGAGGACCATGGTGATCGGCCAGCGATAGATCGAAATGTGCGGTGACAGCGGCCTGCCGTGATTGCTCATGTGTCTTGTTCTTCGTGGTTAGCGTATGTCAGAAATCGATGCAACGGCCTGCTTTTTCCCAATCGCCGTAGCGCGTTGGGTCGAGCCCGCCCCTGCCACCGACCTCTTTAGGACGATCCGAGACTTCGGACGCGGTATCATCGGTCTCCGGATCGTGGTCGGAACAGTCGTTGGAATCGACAAGTTCGGCCTTATTCTTTGGGTCCCGCGCATTCATGGCGAAAGTATGCCAGACGCCCGGACAAGCTGCAGTACCTCTGATCAGATAGAATCAAATGCACACATTATCGACAATCAAGGTGACAGGTCCCGACGCCTTCGAATTCCTGCAGGGGCAGCTCAGCAACGACCTCCGGCACCTCGAATCGAACGCCGAGATCCTCGCTGCCTGGTGCAACCCGAAGGGGCGCGTACTGTGGTTCGGGACAATATGGCCAGTCGAGGAAGGTTATGGCCTGTCGGCGCCGGCCGAGACGGCCGCAGCCATCGCCGAGCGACTCACGATGTTCCGCTTTCGCTCAAAAGTGAACTTCGCGATCGTCGACGAAGGGCAGACGGTAGATCCGGCATTCCTCGTAGAGAACGGCTACCCGCACATAGGCGTGGAACAAACCGAGCAATTCACGCCGCACATGCTGAATCTCGACCTGCTCGGGGCAATCAGCTTCGATAAAGGCTGTTACACAGGCCAGGAAATCGTTGCCCGCACCCATTACAAGGGCGCTTCGAAACGCCGCACCCTGCGGTTCGAGAGTGAATCGCCGGTGGCCGCGGGCGGCAAGGTTTCCGATGGCGAGCGCGACATTGGGGAGGTATTGAACGTTGCCGGCACGGACCTGCTGGCAGTTGTGCCTCTCGACAAGGCGGATTCCCCGCTCACGGTCAACGGCGTCAAACTGACCCACCATCCCTTGCCGTATACGATTGAGTACGACTAGAGAAACACCATCCACCGGTTATTGCCGACGCGGCGTCGATCACGGGGATCTCTCAGTCGCTCGAACAACTGCTCCGCAAACTCGCTTTGTGAGACGTCCCCGCGCTCACCGCCGCATACCCATCACATTGCGCCATATCTCGCCACCAATCATCTGGTACATGCGGCAGCTAGCCGCTGTGCGGGGGCGGGTGTGTGCTCAAGCGTCGTGCGGACCTCGGTCCCGCTTGACGGGAGCGAAGTGACGCAGCACGCCTGGTCAGCGGCAGTGCCGCAAACTGTAGGAGCGCGCCTTGCGCGCGATCCCGGCTCGCGACGATCGCAGCCCAAACGGGCGAAGACATAGTCGCGCTTATGAGACGGGCCGCTCCTGCAGATTCCCCGGCCATCGTGCGCGCACAAGGATGGGTGGTGAGAGCCTAGTCGAAGACCTCTGGCCGCATGTGCGGAAACAGCAGCACGTCCCGGATCGACGGCGAGTCGGTGAATATCATGACGAGCCGATCTATGCCGACGCCGATGCCAGCCGTCGGGGGCATACCATATTCGAGCGCCCGGATATAGTCGTGATCGAAGGCCATGGCTTCGTCGTCTCCGGCTTCCTTGTTGTCAGCCTGCGCACGGAATCGCTCGGCCTGGACCTCCGGGTCGTTGAGCTCCGAGAATCCATTCGCCATCTCGCGACCCGCTATAAATAACTCGAATCGATCGGTGACGAACGGATCGGCGTCGTTCTGTCGAGACAGTGGCGATACTTCGGTCGGGTATTGAGTGATGAATATCGGTTGGCGCAGCTCGTGTTCCCCGGTCACGTCGAAGATCTCGGTCTGCAGTTTGCCGGGCCCATCGTTGTCCTTGACCGAAATATCGAGCTTGCCGCAGACCTCGACGAGGTAATCGCGGTCGCGAACCCGGGACATATCGAAACCCGGATTGTATGTCTCGATCGCCTCTTCGACCGTCATACGTTTGAACGGCTGGCCGAAATCGTACTCCTCGCCCTGGTAGTTGACGATGGTCGTGCCAAGGACGGCCTCCGACATGCCGTGCAGCATGGCCTCGGTCATGTCCATCCAGTCGTTGTAATCGGCATAGGCGCGATACGCTTCCATCATCGTGAATTCGGGATTGTGCTGCGTGGAGACACCCTCGTTGCGGAAGTTGCGGTTGATTTCATAGACACGCTCGAAACCTCCGACGATCAGCCGTTTGAGATTCAACTCGGGCGCGATTCTCAGGAACAGCTGCATGTCGAGCGCGTTGTGATGCGTCCTAAAAGGCCGGGCAAGAGCGCCGCCCGGCGTCGTCTGCATCATGGGCGTTTCGACCTCGAGAAAGTCGGCGGCCTCGAGAAAGGATCGCATATAGGTGATGATTTGTGAGCGAATTCGAAAGACGTTCGCGCTCGACTCGTTGATGATCAGATCGACGTAGCGCTGGCGGTAACGCGTCTCCTGGTCTGCCAGACCGTGGAACTTCTCCGGTAACGGGCGCAGAGATTTGGTCAGAAGACGCAGCTCGTCTGCCATTACAGTCAGTTCCCCCGTTTGGGTCCGAAACAGTTCACCGCTGGCGCCGACGATGTCTCCCACATCCCATTTCTTGAAAGCCTGGTATACGCCCTCGGGCAAGCGGTCGCGCTCGAGCCGCACCTGGATTTGCCCGGTGCGATCCTGCAGTTTGATGAAGCTCGCCTTGCCCATGACCCGCTTCGCCATCATGCGTCCCGAAACGGACACTGCGACGTGTTCGTTGCGCAGCGCCTCATCGCCATGCGCGTCGAAGGTCCGATGCAACTCCTCGGCGACCGAGTTGCGCCGAAAGTCATTCGGGTAGGCATTACCTACCTGGCGCAGCGCATCGAGCTTGCTGCGCCGTTCGGCAATCAGCTTGTTCTCATCCGGCTCGTTTGCGTCCGGATGTTGCTTGTCTTTTTTTCGCTTGTCGTTCTTCATCGGTGCTCAATTACAGTCCCTGCTTGAGACTCGCTTCAATGAAGGCATCGAGGCCTCCGTCCAACACAGCCTGAGTGTTACCGGTTTCGACGCCGGTACGCAAATCCTTGATGCGGCTCTGGTCGAGCACGTAGTTGCGAATCTGACTGCCCCAGCCGACGTCGGCCTTGCCCTCTTCAACCTCCGCGGCCGCGGAACGGCGTTCCTGCAGCTCGAGTTCATATAGCTTCGCCTTTAACTGGTTCATCGCTGTCGCCTTGTTCTTGTGCTGCGACCGGTCGTTCTGACACTGCACCACGGTATTCGAGGGCAGATGAGTAATGCGAACGGCGGACTCGGTCCGGTTGACGTGCTGGCCGCCAGCGCCGCTCGCCCGGTAGACGTCGATGCGCAGGTCCGAAGGGTCGATTTCTATGTCGATGTTGTCGTCGACTTCCGGTGAAACGAATACGGACGCAAACGACGTATGCCTGCGGTTACCCGAATCGAACGGTGACTTGCGAACGAGCCGGTGGACTCCGGTTTCCGTCCTGAGCCAGCCATAGCCGTACTCGCCGACGATATGAACGGTCGCACTCTTGATGCCGGCGACTTCGCCCGCAGAAGCTTCGATCACTTCGGCCTTGAAGCCATGCGCTTCCGCCCAGCGCAAATACATGCGCAGCAACATTTCCGCCCAGTCCTGTGCCTCGGTGCCGCCCGCACCCGACTGAATATCGACATAAGCGTTATTGGCATCCATTTCACCCGAGAACATGCGGCGAAACTCAAGTCCAGCGATTTTCTGTTCGAACCCGTCGAGATCGCCTACAACTTCATCGACGGTATCTCGATCGTCTTCTTCGACAGCAAGCTCGAGTAATTCATCCGCTTCAGCCAGACCCGTCGCCATTTCATCGAGGCCGTTGACGACCTGCTCCAGTTGCGCCCGCTCCTGGCCAAGTGCCTGCGCGCGCTCCGGCTCGTTCCAGACGTCGGGTTGTTCGAGTTCGCGCCGGACTTCGGTCAAGCGCTCGGCTTTGCCCTCATAGTCAAAGATACCTCCTCAGCGCATCGGAGCGCTCTGCGAGGTCGGTTATGGTCTGTTTGATCTGGCTGATTTCCATGGGGACAACTCAAGTTGAAAAGGGCGCGATGTTATCACGCAGCGCTTGCATGCAAAGGAGCAATTTGCTCGACGACCAGCTGCGGATTCTCGACGCCACGAAATTCGTTGACGTCGAGCCTGTAGGCAAACTTTACAACACCCCGGTAGGCAGGCCCGGCCTGGTTAAACGCGATGGCGTCGATTACGTTGCCACCACCAGCCGGTCGCACGCGCATCTTGAGATGCTTTTCGCCAACGGTGCGCTGCTCTACCATCTGAAAATCGCCGCTCCACAGCGGCTCGGGAAAGCCCGAACCCCAGGGGCCGGCATCGCGCAGTGATCGCGCAAAGGCCAGGTTGAATGCAGTATCCGGGAGCTTGCCGTCCGTGATGATCGCACCGCTGAAGTCTGCGTCCGGGTAAAGGCGGCCCATCTGTTCAGCCGCGACACGCTTGAATTCCTCCAGGCGGGATTCCGCGATCGACAACCCGGCCGCCATCGCGTGGCCGCCAAACTTGTCGATGAGACCCGGTTTCACCGCGGATACCGCTTCGAGCAAGTCGCGAATATGCACGCCGGGAATCGAGCGTGCCGAGCCTTTGAGGTGCGCGTCGTTTTCGCGGGCGAATGCGATAACGGGCCGATGGCAGCGCTCGCGAACTCGCGTCGCTATCAACCCGACAATGCCCTGGTGCCAGGACTCGTCATAGATGCAGACGCACGATGGCCAGCGTTGCTCACCCATTGCATCAACGTGGGCAAAAGCCTGTTCACGCATCGTCGACTCGATGTCACGCCTTTCCCTGTTGATTTCATCGAGAATGCGCGCATAGTCGTTTGCCGCGGATGCGCTGTCCGTCAGAAGACACTCGATGCCTACGGAGATATCTTCGAGGCGACCCGCGGCATTTATCCGCGGGCCTACGGCGAAACCAAGATCCGTACTGACGCAGCGCCCCATTTGCCGGCCCGACTGTTGGAGCAAAGCCGCAATACCGGGCACGGCGCGACCGGCTCGTATTCGCAGGAGCCCCTGTTGCACGAGAATCCGGTTGTTGTGATCCAGCGGCACGACGTCCGCAACCGTGCCCAGCGCCACCAGGTCGAGGTATTTCGCCGGGATCTTCGCTGCGCCGGTCATGCCCTGCTCTTCCAGCGCCCGGCCGATCCTGGCCATGAGATAAAAAGCGACCCCGACGCCAGCCAGATTGCGACTGGGAAACGCACTGTCCTTGAGATTGGGATTGACGATTGCAGCAGCTAGAGGCAATTCGTCACCGGGCAGATGGTGATCGGTAATCAGGACCGGAATACCGAGCTCGTTCGCCTCCTCGACCCCGGCGGCGCTCGAGACGCCGTTGTCGACAGTGATCAGTAACGCAGGTTCTTGATCTGCAGCAACACGAACGATTTCTCTCGAAAGTCCGTAACCGTAGTCGAAGCGGTTGGGCACGAGATAGCCGACATCGGCAAAACCGAACGCGCGCAGGCATCGGATGACCAGGGCAGCGCTCGTGGCGCCGTCGACGTCGTAGTCGCCGACAATGGTTATGCGCTTGGCGCGATTTGCGATAACGAGTTGCGCCGCCTCGTCGAGGTTCGGAAGTGCGCTCAATGGCGTCAGCCGTGCAAGACGATAGTCCAGTTCGTCGACGGCCGTCACGCCACGCGTTGCATAGAGTCGCGCGTGCAAAGGATCGATATCGCCAAACTTTTCAATGTCTGACTGACTCGGCATCGGTCTCGAAATGATGGGCCTGGCTGCTTTCACGTTATGCGCCTAATCCAGCAATTTGGAATCACGACGCCAGATCCGGAGCCTGTGCGAGCGCTCCACGTGCGCGCGCCGCCCGTCCCTGAAAAGGATCGTGAGCCTGCCAATGCGTTTCGCACGCAGAGCGGCGCGCAACTGTTCCAGACAGTCCTGCAGAAATGCCGGATCGTCCTCGGACTCCGGCGTAACCGCGACGAATCCCGCTCCTGGCATTCTGAGACAGTCGGCGAAGTTCCCGGGCCAGGGTTCAGAGGCGGCGTCTGCGCTTTGCCAGTAACCGAGCAATAGTGGGTCATCGGCGAACAACGGCGGTTGCGGTCGCACCGCGCGCTCCGGCGCCAGTCCCCCACCCCAAATCCACAGCGAATTGATGGGTCGCTGTCCAGCTTCAACGCGGCGCTGGTTAACCTCATGATCGTGCAGCGACATTTCTATTTCGCTGAGGAGATTACGATAGTCGGCTGCACCTTCTCCTTCTGGCAGAAATCCGCTAGGTACCTGTCCGTCTACCATGTACGCGGGCAGCGCGGCCGTCGAGATGGGATTATCGGTACGCAGATAGCCGAAGGTACCCAGGCGCGTGAAGCCGGTGTGCTGATCATCCGCCAGCGTTTCCTGCAGATGATCGAACAAGGCTCGAAGATCAGCGGGCGGCAGCGCTTCAGGATGCAACGCATGCAGGCGCAAATGGTCGAGATGCGCTTCCAGGTAAACCGGATCCGCGGCCGCTATCCAGACAGTGGGTCGGTCGCCCGTCTGGCCCCACATGCGCAGCGCGGCCAGGCCGTCTTGCGGGTACGGAAGGTCCAGAACGCTGACGATCCTCTCGAGCAACTCCGTCGCCTCCGGTTCGAGCCGAAGATCCGAGCGCGCCAACCAGGCCCGCAACGAAGGGTCCCTCAAACGGCCACCCGACACCGGCGGCAAAACGACCACAGCGGCAGAATTGTCATATGATGCGTTCACAGTGAAGCGTCGATGTTAAGGGATGCGCTATTGAAATTCACAAGAGAATTGACGAGCACTCTGACGATACAGAGCGTTACGGCTTCAAGCATTATAGTCAACGGGGAGCCTTACGGGCATGCCATCGCAATGACAAGCGCGGAGGTCCTGGCAAACTGGGAGCCGAAACCCATAGCCAACCTCAGCGATTCCGACTTCGAGACTTTGCTCGGCAGCTCACCCGAAATCATCCTGCTGGGTACAGGTGGCAATAATGTATTTCCACCACGCGAGCTCATGTTCTCATTCGCGCGTCGCGGTATCGGTTTCGAATGCATGGACACGGCGGCGGCGGCGCGTACCTTTAACGTGCTGGTTGCCGAGGGACGGCAAATCGCAGCCGTATTCTATTTGTAGTACCCGTCAGTCCAACAGCGAGTCGCCGGATATCCCGTTACTCTCCATCATCTCGCGCAGGTTCTTGAGGGCATCAAGCTGGATCTGACGAACGCGTTCCCGCGTCACCCCGATCTCCTCACCAATCTGTTCGAGCGTCGCGCGCCGATAGCCGTGCAGGCCGAAGCGCCGCTCGACCACGGTTCGTTGCTTGTCGCTGAGCTCAAATACCCAGTGGTCAACGATATCGTGCACGACTTCTTTTTGCGCGCAACGCGATGGTTCCGCCTCGCGCTTCGCTTGCAGGCGTTCGACGGGACCTTCCGTTTCGTCCTCCGATCGACCCGCGCGCAACGTGACGCGCTGGTGCAAGGCCATGAGTCGCTCGACGTCACTGACGTCCCGCCCAAGATGCTCGGCAATTTCAGCGCAGTTCGGCGGGCGATCAAGCGCCTGGTGCAGACGCCGGGTCGCGCGGAGGCAGGCGTTGATATCCTTGACGATATGGATCGGCAGACGCACGGTACGCGACTGGTTCATTATGCCGCGCTCGATCGTTTGTCGAATCCACCACGTCGCATACGTGGAAAATCGATAACCACGCTCCGGGTCGAATTTCTTGACGGCATGGATGAGGCCGAGATTGCCCTCTTCTACAAGGTCGAGTAACGGCAGGCCCCGGTTCAGGTAACGGCGTGCGATCTTGACCACAAGCCGTAGATTGCTCTCGATCATGCGCTGACGCGCCTCTTCATCACCGCATCTTACACGCCGCCCGAGATCCTTTTCCTCGTCCGCGGTAAGCAGCGGCGAGATTCCTATCTCGTCGAGGTATTGGCGCGTCGGATCGAGCAGCTGTCCCAAATTTCACCCCTTCGCAATGAGCGATTCACCCGGGTCAGGCGCCAGTCGAATTACCTCGTCGGCAAATGCTGCCGCGGGTTCACCGGCTGGCCATTGCGCCTGATCTCAAAATGCAGTCGCGGCTTGCGTTCCGGCCCTTCACCCATGGTCGCAATGCGCTGGCCCTGCTTTACTTGTTCGCCTTCTTTGACCAGCAGCGACGCGTTGTACCCGTAGGCACTCAGGTAGGTTTCGTTATGCTTCAAGATAATAAGCTTTCCGTAGCCAATCAGTCCACCGCCCGCGTAGACGACGCGCCCCGACGCCGCGGCATTGATGGACTGCCCTGCTTTGCCATCGATCAATACGCCGGTTCCGGAGCCCGGTTTTGCGCCGAAACCAACGCTGATGCGGCCGTTTGTCGGCCACGACCACTTGGGCGAGGGTTGTGCCGGGATGTCCGGCAGCGGCCTCCGATTACGCGTCGACGTTGACGATTTCCTGGCCGAGGTTCCCGTGGCGGGCCCGCTTGTCGGCGTCAGCCGGATGACCTGCCCGGGATAAATCAGCGAACCGTCGCCGAGGCGATTCCATCGCGCGAGGTCGCTCGGATTCTTGCCGTAACGCCAGGAGATCGAAAACAGTGTCTCGCCCTTGCGTACGATGTGTGTTTGCGGCGCATCCTGCCATCTCGATGCGCCCCCGCAGGATGCGAGCAACATGAAGAGGCAGATGAACGTGACGAGACGCGATGTCATTGTCCCCGCATCATAAGCCACGCGATCAGGATCGCCGCGAGCACAACAACGGCCCAGCCGATTCTTTCGATATGCCGCGACAGCGTAGTCTCAAAGCGTTCACCACCGGCCCGGACCAGCCCCGCAACCAGGAAAAAGCGCGCGGCACGGCCGATCAGGGACGCGACGAAAAATCCCGGCACGTTCAGCACCGCGACCCCGGCGGCTATGGTGAAGACCTTGTAGGGTATCGGCGAAAAGCCGGCGACGAAGACGACCAGCACACCGTACTCGTCGAACCAGCGCCGGCTCGTTTCATAGGCTTCCCAGTAATGCGACTGCCTCAACCAGGGTTCGAGGGCTTCGAACATCCCGTAACCGATAGCGTAGCCAGCCAGCCCGCCCAGCACCGAGAATACGGTCGCGATCAACGCATATCGCACCCAGTGTTCTCGGGCTGCGAGGCACATGGGCGCCAACATCACGTCAACCGGAATCGGGAAAAACGACGACTCGGCAAAGCTCATCGCGCCGAGGTAACGCTCAGCATGCGGGTGTCTCGACCACAGCAATACCCGCTCATACAGAGGCCCGAATAGCGTCATAAGGTTCTTCGCTTTAAAGAATTAGTACAGAATCTACTTTCGAAAAGTATCATAATTACTTGATAAATAAAATATTATTTTCCCTTTATCAAGGGAACGAAACTGACGAGTCCGAGGGACATCTGTTCGTAGCGATCGTCCTTGTTCGTGACCATTGTCAGGTGCTGCCGACCCGGTGGACCGATAGGAATAATCAGTCGTCCGCCTGGTGCCAGTTGCTGTAGCAGATTCTGCGGAATCTCGGTCGCGGCGGCTGTGACGATGATCCCATCGTAAGGACCGTATTTGCGCCAGCCCTCCCAGCCGTCGCCCGGGCGGAACTGCACGTTGTAAATATCGAGATCCCGCAGACGCTGACGGGTCTTGCGTAACAGTTCCGGGATGCGCTCCACCGTGAAAATCTTTTTCACGAGTGGTGCGAGGATCGCGGTCTGATAGCCGCAGCCCGTGCCTATCTCCAGCACTGACTCGCCCTCGAAACCGTTCAACAACGCCTCGGTCATGCGCGCGACGACATAGGGTTGGCTGATCGTCTGGCCCAGACCAATCGGCAACGCCGTGTCCTCGTAGGCCCGGCTCGCGAGAGCCTCATCAACGAACAGGTGTCGCGGTACATTGCGGATCTGATCGAGCACGGATTTGGATCGTATACCCTGGTCCTGAAGCCTCCGCACGAGCCTGTCGCGCGTGCGCTTCGAGGTCATGCCGATGCCCTGTATGCCGCCCCGCGGGTCGATCATCGCTGCAGCCAGTCCGAGATACCCTGCACGGCTTCGTGACGCGTCAGATCGACCCTGAGCGGTGTTACAGATGCCGCGCCTTGTTCAATCGCGTGGAAATCCGTGCCCTCGCCGGCATCCTGACCTTTGCCGGCGGGCCCGACCCAGTAGATCGGTCGTCCGTAGGGATCGGTGTCCTTCAGTATCGGCTCCGACTTGTGGCGAAAGCCCAGGCGCGTTGCCCGTATTCCCCGCAGATCTTCGTAGGGCCGGTTGGGCACATTCACGTTCAACACGACGTCAGAGGCGAGCCCCGTACGATCGATCTTCTGTACGAGTTCGGATGCCACTCGCGCCGCCGTGTCGAAATGCTCGAGATCGTGGCCGACCAGGGAGACGGCAATGGTCGGCAATCCCAGGAACCGTCCCTCCAGTGCCGCCGCAACCGTTCCCGAGTAGATGACGTCGTCACCCAGGTTTGCGCCGTGATTTATGCCCGAGACAACGAGGTCCGGTTCTTGGTCGAGAAATCCGGTCACGGCCAGATGCACGCAGTCAGAGGGTGTGCCGTCTACCTTGTAACGGTTGTTTGCGACTCTCGAGACGCGCAGCGGCGTGTGCAAGGTCAGGGAACTGCTCGCCGCGGAGCGATTGCGATCCGGCGCGACGACCACCACGTCTGCGACCTGCTCGAGGGCGTCAGTCAGGGCGTTGATGCCGGTGGCGAGATACCCGTCGTCGTTGCTGATGAGGATTTTCATGCTTTATGGTTGACGAGCGTATTCAGTGGATTGGTAGTTGGCGACGCGCTCACTATACTCAATGTTTCCCACACACCATAGCCTCGAAGGTCAGACCATGACCGACAACGACATCGATGAGTTCCGCCGCGCGATTTCCGGCGCGAAGCCGCTGAAGAGCGAGGACCGCGTACCCGACATGAAACCCAAGCCGAAACCCCGGGCGCGGTTTTCGAAGGCCGACGAGCGCGAGGTTTTGAACGAGAGCCTCAAGGACGATATCGATACGATCGAACACGGTTATGGCGCGGCGCTGCGCTTCCAAAGGGCCTCGGTTGGCCGGCGCACCATGCGCAAGCTGGCACGCGGTGGTTACAGCGTGCAGGCCGAGATCGACTTGCACGGTATGACACTCGCGGAGGCCAAACCTCGGCTCGCCGACTTTATCGAATACAGCGCGATGCAGGGAAACCTCTGTGTACGCATCGTGCATGGCAAGGGACGCGGGTCGGGCGATCGAGGCCCGGTATTGAAGAACGCGGTGAATCGCTGGCTCCGAAAGTGGGACAACGTGCTGGCGTTCGTCTCCACTCGGCAAGTCGACGGCGGCACTGGCGCGATTTACGTATTGCTGCAGAGAGTCTGATCCTTGTTCGATTGACCATTATCGTCGAACCGGCACCGCATGCTGCGCACCGTCCGTAAGCTCCGCAACTTCCCGCAAGACCGAAGTCGCGAAACCGCCGCGCCCCAGGGCGAACTCCAACAGCAGAGAATCACTGGCAATCGACCATGCCAGGTCATTGACTCTCAGGCGCAGACTCCTGTTGCCGCCTTTAACCCTGGCGTTCGTCAACGCCCGAAGCCAGATCGCGTGGTCGGGCGATGGGCATGGCGAAGAGGTTCCATCGCCGAAGAGAGGACCGGCAGGATGAATGTCCAGTTCGTGGCAGCGGCGTACCAGGTCGTCGTCAACTTCTTCCACCTGGAACACGCTGCCCGTACCGTCCAGGTTCGCGATGTCACCAAGGACGATCCGGTTCCACGTTTTCTCCCGAACCCGTCCATCCAGGATCAGGTTGAACAGATACGAACGTGCTGCAGATATCGCGATGCTGCGCTTGTGACGTGGCAGCCGCTTGCCCCGGGACCACGAGTCCGCCAGCGCGATGTTCGAACCGGCTCGACCGAAACGCTGCTCGCCGAAGTAATTGGGTACTCCGGAACGACCAATTATCTGCAGGCGCTCGTCCAGCGCGCCGCCCTTTGGAAGCGCTCCGCCTAACACGATGCGAAACCGATTTCCCTTATGGGCACCCCTGCGCAGTTTCCGGTTGTTGCGTTGCAGATCGACCACCCGAACCCCCTCGACCTCGAGTCGATCCCACTCGGGCGAATTCCATCGCGGCACGCTAAACCATTGCCGGGTCACGGCATGGCGATCTTTCAGGCCTGCGTAGCCAACGTCACGCGCCGGGACGTCAGCATGAGCTGCCAGCTGTCGCGACACCCACTCCGTGTTCGCACCCGTCTTTTCGACGAACAGCAGGTCGTGCTCGCCGTCGCCGCTGAACTCGAAGCCTAGCTCCTCGGTCACCTGGAAGTCGTCGGGTTGCGACCGTATGACGGCTGGAAATAACGGGGCCCCGTGCGCACGGGCCCAGTCTGGTAAGGCCATTGTGTGTGCCTAGTCAGTCGTGTCGACGACCGGCACGACCTGGTAGAAGGTCTCCTGCTCGCCGATCATGCCGAGGTCGGTCCGCGCACGTTCTTCGGCGGCATCCCTTCCCTGCTTGAGATTGATCACCTCGGCATCGAGGGCAGCATTACGATCACGCAGCGTCTCATTGAGCGCACGCTGTTCAACGACAGCATCCCTGAGTTTCAGCGTCTTGCGGTATCCGTCATCGGACAACCAGAGCTCGGCCTGCAGACCGAGCCCGGCGATGCCGAGCAAAACCAATAACCAACGTGACCGGACCAAGCGATTACCCCGATAAAAGCCCGCGACCTTGCCTAACTCACCTTGACAGAAAACGCGTCGCGACCCGCATACCCTGCGTCTGAACCCAATTCCTCTTCGATGCGCAGCAGCTGGTTGTATTTGCTGATGCGATCCGACCGCGACAGGGATCCCGTCTTGATCTGCGTTGCCTGCGTGCCAACGGCGATATCTGCGATCGTGCTGTCCGAGGTTTCACCCGAACGGTGCGAGATCACTGCCGTATAGCCCGCGTCGTCTGCCATAGTAATTGCATCAAGAGTTTCGCTTAAGGTACCGATTTGGTTGGGTTTTATCAATATCGAATTGGTGATTCCTTCATCGATGCCGCGGCGCAGTATCGATGTGTTGGTGACGAATAAATCGTCGCCGACGAGTTGCACCCGGTTTGCCAGCGCATCGGTAAGGACGCGCCAGCCCTCCCAGTCGCTCTCGTCCATGCCGTCTTCGATCGTGATGATCGGGTAGCTGTCGGCCAGTTCGGCCAGGAATCCGCTGAATCCGGCGGCGTCGAACTGGCGTCCCTCGGATTCGAGGTCGTAGACGCCATCCCTGTAGAACTCGGAGCTCGCGACGTCGAGACCCAGGAGAATATCGTCGCCAGCCTTGAACCCGGCGCCGTCAATCGCGGTCATGATGGTGTCGAGCGCTGCCCTGTTCGAGGGCAAATCCGGGGCGAAGCCACCTTCGTCGCCAACAGCCGTATTCAAGCCCTTCCCCCGCAGCACGCTCTTCAGGCTGTGGAAGACTTCGGCGCCATAGCGCAGCGCTTCGGAGAAGTTCGGCGCCCCGACAGGAAGAATCATGAACTCCTGGATATCGACACTGTTGTCGGCATGCGCACCCCCGTTGATGATATTCATCATCGGCACCGGCATCATCGTGCTGGGCCCGAGATGACGGAACAGCGAAATGCCCTTCGATGCTGCTTCGGCTTTCGCCGTCGCCAGAGAAATAGCTAGCAGTGCATTGGCACCGAGGCGCCCTTTGTTGTCGCTGCCGTCAAGCTCGATCATGCACTGGTCAACGGCTCCCTGATTCTCGAATTCGACGCCAAGTAATGCGTGGCGCAGGTCGCCGTTGACGTTGGCCACGGCTTTTTGTACGCCCTTGCCGAGGTAACGTGACTTGTCACCGTCGCGCAGTTCCACTGCCTCGCGTGTGCCCGTCGAGGCGCCCGAGGGGACGGCCGCGCGTGCGGTAACGCCGTCTGCCAGCGTGACATCTGCTTCCACCGTGGGGTTGCCGCGTGAATCGAGAATTTCCCGACCACGAATTTCCGTTATCTTGATCATTGTTACTCCCAGTGTGGTGTATCGAACACCGTGTGTGTATCAGCGAGACGAGAAGCCGTTAGCGGCAAGGCGCGTCTCGCAGGGAATGGCGCGCCCTTTTCAAGAGACGCAACGCCGCAGATGACGGCTTCTCGTCTCGCCCGAAGGGAGGCCTTCAAATGAGCCAATATTGCGTTGCAGCCTTTGTCAAGGGAATCGCCATTAACTGCAGGCTGCGCCTTATCTTGGCTCATTTGAAGGCCTCTGATATATGCACGGTGTTCGATACACCACACTAGTTAGGTACGCCCAGTCCTAATCCTGCTTCGAGATAGCCGCTTTGCTTGACGCTGGCATCGATCGTCACCAGCGTTTCGAGAAGTTGTTTCATTTGCCCCAATGGCCAGGCGTTCGGCCCGTCACTGAGGGCTTTTGATGGTTGCGGATGCGTTTCCATGAAAACACCTGCGATACCGGCAGCCGTCGCCGCTCGCGCGAGTACCGGGATGAACTCTCGCTGCCCGCCCGAGGCCAGGCCTTTGCCACCCGGCAGCTGCACGGAGTGCGTCGCGTCGAACACGACCGGGCACCCGGTGGCGCGCAGTACCGCCAGGCTGCGCATGTCGGAAACCAGGTTGTTGTACCCGAAAGAGAACCCACGTTCGCAGACCATGACCTTGTCATTGCCGGTTTCCTTCGCTTTGTCGACAACGTTTTGCATCTCCCAGGGTGACAGGAACTGGCCCTTTTTGATGTTCACAGGCAGCCCGGTAGCGGCGGCCCTCAGTATGAAATTCGTTTGCCTGCAGAGAAATGCTGGTGTCTGCAGGACGTCGACGACATCGGCTACCTCGCCTATCGGCGTATCTTCATGAACGTCGGTCAGGACGGGCAGCTGCAGCTGTTTCCTGACCTCGCCCAGGATACGCAGGCCTTCTTCCATGCCCGGCCCCCGGAAAGCATCACGCGAGCTGCGATTGGCCTTGTCGAAAGACGACTTGTAGATGAACGGAATATCGAGATCGGCGCACATCTCTTTGAGGGTGCCGGCCGTGTCAAGTGCCAGTTGTTCACTTTCAACGACGCAGGTACCGGCGATCAGGAAGATGGGCCGATCGTTGTCCGCGTCAAAACCGCACAGATTCATGCCTCGGCGGCCTCCGGAATCTCGCCTTCCCTGTGGCGGCGAACCGCGCTTATAAAGCTCTTGAATAACGGATGGCCGTCGCGCGGATTGGACGTGAATTCCGGATGAAACTGGCTCGCGAGGAACCAGGGGTGACCCGGAAGTTCGATCATCTCGACAAGATCATCAACGGACAGCCCGGAAAAACGCAAGCCCGCCTCAGACAGCACCTGACGATAATTGTTGTTCACTTCGTAGCGATGACGGTGGCGCTCTTCGATGATCGTGCTGCCATAACTGAGTGCCGCCAGGGAACCTTCCGCCAGCGAGATCTTTTGTGCGCCAAGGCGCATCGTCCCGCCCAGCTCGGAATCTTCGTCGCGTTTTTCGGTGTCACCGGTCTGGTCCTGCCACTCGGTGATCAGGCCGACGACCGGATGCGGCGTGTCCTTGTTGAACTCGGTACTCATGGCGCCGTCGAGCCCGGCGAGGTTGCGGGCCGCTTCGATGACGGCCACCTGCATGCCGAGGCAGATGCCAAGGTAAGGAGTGCCGCTCTCGCGCGCGAAACGCACGGTCTCAATCTTGCCTTCGATCCCGCGATCTCCAAATCCGCCCGGCACGACGATGCCATCCATGTTCTTCAAACATTCAACGCCATGCTCTTCGACATCGCGCGACTCGAAATAGTGAATATTGACGCGCGTGCGGGTATGAATTCCGCCATGCTGCAGCGCCTCGACCAGTGAGATGTAAGAATCCTTGAGGTCCATGTACTTGCCAACCATGGCGATGTCGACCTCGACTTCGGGGTTCTGCTTGGCTTCAACGATCGCATCCCACTCGCTCAGGTCTGCTTCGGGCAAGTCCAATCCCAGTTGCTTTGCGACGATGTCGTCAAGCCCCTGCTCGTGCATCATTGCCGGGATCTTGTACAGATCGTCGGCGTCATAAGCCGATATGACCGCTTTCTCCTTCACATTCGTAAATAACGCAATCTTTCGCCGTTGCTCTTCAGGCAGCGGCTGCTCGGAACGGCAAACCAGTATGTCAGGCTGAATACCGATGGAACGCAGTTCCTTGACCGAGTGTTGCGTCGGCTTGGTCTTGATCTCCGACGATGTCGGTATGAACGGCACCAGGGTCAGGTGCACATACACGACCCGATCATGCCCGAGTTCGACGCCCATCTGGCGAATGGCTTCCAGGAATGGGAGGGACTCGATATCGCCGACGGTACCGCCGACCTCTACCAGGCAGATATCGGCGTCGTCCGAACCTCGCTCGATACCCTGCTTGATCTCATCCGTGATGTGCGGAATCACCTGTACGGTCGCACCAAGATAATCGCCACGGCGCTCCTTGCCGATCACGCTCTCATAGATTCTTCCCGTCGTGTAGTTGCTGTGCCGCCCGCTGTGAGCCGTACGCACGAAACGCTCGTAGTGGCCCAGGTCGAGGTCCGTCTCGGTACCATCATGCGTGACGAACACCTCACCGTGCTGGAACGGGCTCATCGTGCCCGGATCGACATTGATGTACGGATCCAGCTTGATCATGCTGACAGTCAGACCGCGCGCTTCAAGAATTGCGCCGAGGCATGCCGACGTGATGCCCTTCCCTAATGAAGAGACCACACCGCCGGTAACAAATACATACGATGTCATGTGCGAACCCAGGGTCAATAGCGCATGGTTTTCTTGCGGAAAGCGAGAAACAAGAAAGGGCTGGAGCAAAAGCACTGCCTGACGATCGGCGTGCTTTCTTCCAACCCTTCGAATTTCGCACCGTCGTTGGACTGAAGACGGTTTTAAACGTTATCAGATACCCCCCTGTGACACAACGACTGAACGTCCTGCGGCCGTGGTCAGTGGAGGGCGGGACGATCCTTCCAGCGCACTGCTACACCCGGCTCACTGACAGCCGCGGCCGCCAGCCAGAGATCGCCGACCGCGACGAGTTCTTCATCCGCATACACGAGCGGCAGCCGATCACGCATCCAGGGCACGACACCTTCTTCCTGAAGTAATTTCTTCAATTTCCTCGTATATGACTGATCTACCGGCTGAAATTCCTCTCCACCCTGGCGAAAACGGACCCGGATCCTGCGCTCCAGCATGTCCTCCGATAGACCCCGCGCCGCTCCGGGCACGAACCGTAGCACCCCGAGCCCGGGACCCAGCGGCACCTCGCCCGCCGACACCTCCAAGGCTTGCGGCGATTCGATCAGTTTTTCGGGCAAGAGATACAAGCCGTTGCGATAGCGGCGTACCGAGGCGCCCGGCCATGTGACCAATGGCTGCGCATCTTCGCGCGCCGGGATTACCTCGTCGAGTATTCGCGCAAGCTGCATCATTGTCGGCGTCGACAAGCCCAGGCGTCGCAGCGCGTGCCGCAGGAGATTTCTTTGTCGAGCCACCGACAGCTCGAGCAGGCCGTCAATCGGCAGACGCTCGGGCCGGCCGCCCACGGATTCGAGGTCGATCTCGGCAAGATCAGCGAGTAACTCCGACGCGTCTCCCGCGTGCCTGGCACTACGCAGCAGCCGTGCCGATATGTCCGGCCACCGCGACTTCAGCCTCGGCAGGACGTCATGCCTCAGGAAGTTGCGATCGAAGCGACGGTCCGTGTTCGACGGATCGTCCACCCATTGCAATCCCTCGCTTTTTGCGTAGTTCAGTAACGAGTCACGTCCTGTCTCCAACAGCGGGCGCGCCAGCCAACCGGGTCCGAAACGACGAATGCCTGAAATGCCGGCAATGCCCAGCGGACCGCTGCCACGAACGAGGTTCAGCAGCAGGGTCTCGGCCTGGTCTTCGCGGTGATGCGCACTCAGCAACCAGTCGTTGTAACCGAGCTCTGCGTGCAAAGCCGCATAGCGTGCCTCGCGAGCGGAAGCTTCAGGTCCTTGCCCCGACTCCAGCTGCACCGTGACCGATAGACACAGATAGTCAACACCGAGCTCCTCTGCGGCCAACTTGCAGTGCTCGCTCCAGGCGCCTGAGTCTTCATGAAGCCCATGGTCGACATGAATCGCGACAATGGGAATGCCGAGTTCGTCGCGCAGCGAAACCAGCGCATGCAGGAGAACGGTTGAATCCAGACCGCCACTGAAGGCAATGACGTACCTCGACGGCTTGCCCGCGACTGCTTCGAGTTCCCGGAGCTGCTGTCGCAGAATCCCGGCGCTTATAGTCACGCCTCTTTAAACTGACCGAAACTCGAGAGACGCTGTTGTCGCCCTTCGAGCAACTGTTCGGTCGACAAGCCGGCGAGCTCATCGAGATTCTTCAACACGGCATTGCGAATCACTTCCGCCATCTCCTTGGGGTTGCGATGCGCACCCCCGAGCGGTTCCTGAAGAACCTCATCGACCAACCCGAATTGACTAAGACTGGCGGCAGTAATGCGCATGGCTTCGGCGGCGTCTTCCGCTTTCTCGGCACTTTTCCAGAGAATCGAAGCGCAGCCTTCGGGGGAGATAACCGAATAGATCGCGTACTGCAGCATCAACAGGCGATCTCCAACGCCGATGGCAAGCGCGCCACCGGAACCGCCTTCGCCGATAACCACGCTGACGATCGGTGTCTTGAGGCCCGCCATGAGATACAGGCTATGAGCGATCGCCTCACTTTGGCCTCGCTCTTCCGCGCCGACCCCGGGGTACGCGCCGGGTGTGTCGATAAACGTCACAACCGGTATGGAAAACTTCTCGGCCATGCGCATCAGCCGCTGCGCTTTCCGATAGCCTTCGGGTTTGGGCATGCCGTAGTTACGGCGGACGCGCTCCTTGGTATCACGACCCTTCTGATGGCCGATAATCATGACGGACTGTCCTTCGATTCGACCAACGCCACCTATGATCGCCGGATCGTCAGCGTACATACGGTCACCGTGAAGTTCCTGGAAGTCCGGACAGATTATCTCCAGGTAGTCCATCGTGTACGGCCGCGACTCATGCCGTGCGACACGCGCGACCTGCCACGGACTCAGCTTCGAAAAAATGCTCTTGGTCAGCGACTCGCTCTTGCTCTTGAGTCGCGCAACCTCATCGTTGATGTTGATTTCCGAATCATCGCCAACGTAACGCAACTCATCGATCTTCGCCTCGAGTTCGGCGATCGGTTGCTCAAAATCCAGGAATTTCAAATCCATATAAGTCAGGTTACATTATTTCGCGGCCAGGGGCGTACAGTAAACGGACATTATTATTGCCGAGAAGCTCGGTCAACTTATCGCGCAACTCCCGGCTTGGACGAACGGCCCACTCCGGGCCGAGTGACAGTCGGGCCGAGGCATTGTCGCCGACATAGCGGACAGAAACGTCACAGGTACCTTCGCGAAACGGCAGCAACAGGTCATGTAATTTTACGAGCAAAGCATCGCCCTGACCGTTGGACGCGAGGCTGAGGATCATGCTCTTCGCCCGCGATTCGATCACCCGGTCGATGTGCAGGACGTTTTTCGCGTTTATGGTCCAGCTGCCCACAAAATCGTCATACCTGAGTCCGCCGGAGATGACGACAATCTCGTCCTTGACCAGCAGGTGACGAAATTCCTGAAAAGCCTCACCAAAAAAACCGATCTCCATTCGCCCGGTATCGTCGTCAAGTACCACGCTCACGCGGTTACCGCGCTTCTTTACGTCAACGATCAATCCGGCGACCGTTGCCTCGCGCCGCGTCTGTGCGTAGTTGCGCTCACCTTTGCCGTTTTGCGGCGGCGGTTCGGCCGTGATATCGGCGAGTCGCCCATCCACGAAGAATGCCGCGTCACTACGAACCGCATCGAACGGATGCCCGGTGAGGTAAAGTCCCAGTGCTTCCTTCTCGTTACTGAGCAACAGCCGCTCCTGCCACTCATCAAGCTGAACGGGCAGTGCCGTTTCCGTTTCAGGCAACGTTGATTCAAGGCCGAACATGTCATTCTGGCCAGCGGCCGCGGCCCTGGCTTGCTGATCAGCGCTCCGTAATGCTTCGGGAACCTGGTGCATGAGGCTGCGCCGGGACTCGCCAAAGCCATCCATCGCACCGGATTTAACCATCGCTTCGAGTGCACGACGGTTGATCTTCTCGTGATCGGCACGGCGACAAAATTCCAGGAGACTAACGAATGGGCCGTTGGCGTCACGTTCTTCGATAAGCGAGTCAACGGCTGCGTGGCCCACACCCTTGATGGCACCAAGACCGTAAAGAATCGTGTGATCGTCGAATACGCTGAACTGAAAAGCGGACTTGTTGATATCAGGTGCCATGAGCGTGATGCCAAGTTGCCGGCAATCGTCTTTGAGCGTCACGAGCCGGTCGGTATTCTGCAGATCGGCACTCATGACCGCCGCCATGAAGGCTGCCGGATAATGCGCTTTCAGGTACGCCGTCTGATAGGACAACACGGCATAGGCGGCAGAATGTGATTTATTGAAGCCGTAACCCGCAAACTTTTCCATCAGGTCGAATATGCGCGTCGCGGTCCGGTCGGTAACGCCGCGCTCCGTCGCACCCTCGACGAAAATTTCTCGCTGCTTGGCCATTTCCTCGGGCTTCTTCTTACCCATGGCACGGCGCAACAGGTCAGCACCGCCAAGCGTATACCCGGCCAGAACCTGGGCAATCTGCATGACCTGCTCCTGGTAAAGAATCACACCGTACGTTTCTTCAAGTACGGGTTTCAGATCTGGATGCAGGTAATCGATGTCCGCCTTGTTGGTTGCGTGCTTTCTCGTCATGAAATCATCGACCATGCCCGACTGCAGAGGTCCCGGTCGAAACAACGCCACCAGCGCCACAAGATCACCAAAGTGGTCCGGTCGCATTCGTTTGATCAAATCACGCATACCGTTTGATTCAAGTTGGAATACGGCGGCCGTTTTCGTGCTGCGCAGCAATTCAAACGTCTTTGCGTCGCGCTTGGGAATACGGTTGATATCGAGCTTTAGATCGGGATACGTCTCATTAATGATGCGCACGGCCCACTCGATAATGGTCAGTGTCTTCAACCCGAGAAAGTCGAATTTCACAAGTCCTACCGCTTCGACATCGTCCTTGTCGAGCTGCGTTACGACGTTGCTGCCACCCTCTTCACAATAGAGTGGCGCGAAATCGGTCAATGCGCCGGGAGCAATAACAACTCCGCCTGCGTGCTTGCCCGCATTTCGGACCAGGCCCTCGAGCGATTTTGCGAGATCGATAATGGCGGTGACCTCTTCATCGTCGCGGTACATAGACGCCAGTTCGTCTGACTGTTCGAGTGCTTTTTCAAGTGTTATACCAATTTCGAACGGTACCTGTTTGGCGATACGATCGACGAAACCGTAGGGCTGCCCGAGCACGCGACCCGCGTCGCGGATTACGGCTTTGGCAGCCATCGTACCGAACGTGATTATCTGCGAAACGCGCTCGCGTCCGTAGCGCTGTGCCACATAGTCGATGACGTTGTCGCGACCCTCCATGCAAAAATCGATGTCGAAATCAGGCATCGACACGCGTTCGGGATTCAGAAAGCGCTCGAAAAGAAGATCGTGCTCCAGCGGATCCAGGGCAGTAATTCCCAGCACCCACGCGACCACAGAACCGGCACCCGAGCCGCGGCCAGGTCCGACTGGCACGTTATTCTCTCGCGCCCAGCGCATAAAGTCGGCAACGATCAGGAAGTAGCCGGGAAAGCCCATCGATTGAATGACGTCGAGTTCGAGACCGAGCCGCTCGTAATACGGCGCGCTCAGCGCGTCCTGCTCTTTCTCTGCAACACCCTCGACGTCGAACTTCGTTGCCAGTGCCGCGGCCAGGCCTCGTCTTGCTTCTGCTTCGAGGTAGGCAGCCTCGTCCTGCCCGTCCGGAACCGGAAATGCCGGCAGAAAACTCTCCCCGAATTTCAGGTCGAGGTTGCAGCGCCGCGCGATCTCTACTGTATTTTCAAGCGCCGTGGGCACATCCGCAAACAGCTCCCCCATCTCCTGCGGCGAGCGCAGGTACTGATTCTCGCTGTAAAGCCGAGGCCGATCGGCATCTGCCAGGCCACGACCATCATGGATGCAAACACGGGCTTCGTGCGAATTGAAATCGCCGGGGCTCAAAAACCTGACATCGTTACTCGCGACGACAGGAACCTGAGTTTCGCTCGCAAGGGTGAGGCTGGCCTGCACGCAGTCTTCTTCGCCGGCGCGACCCGTGCGTATTAGCTCGAGGTAGAAACGACCCGGAAACGCGGCCTGCCAGCCTTCCAGCAGGCTCCTGGCTTTCTCATCGTGTCCGTTATGCAATGCGTGACCGATGTCGCCGTGCAGTCCACCCGATAACGCGATCAGGCCCTCACAGCTTTGCCCATCGAGCCAGCCTCGTCGAGCCAGCGGAACGCCACGAACCTGGCCCTCCAGGTAACAGCGCGTAACGAGCTTCGACAGATTACGGTAGCCAGCGTTGTTCTGGCACAGCAGCAACAATGTACAGGGTCGGTCCGGCTCCTCGTCGTTCATGATGCGAAGATCGAGGCCGATGATGGGCTTTATGCCAGCATCAATCGCCTTGCGATAGAACTTCACCAGGCCGAACAGGTTGTTCTGATCCGTCAGCGCAATCGCGGGCATCCCCGCCGAGACGCATTGATCCATGACAGCCGGGATGCGCACCGTACTATCCACCAATGAATATTCGGTATGCAGGTGCAGATGAACGAATGTCGGCGATTTCATGAGGCCGCTCTTACAGGCGCGAACGTAAACCGGTGCTCGCGACACGGACCGAATTCACGCAGTCGGGCGCGATGCACTTCGGTACCGTAACCTTTGTGGCGCGCGAATTCATAACATGGATATATCCTGTCCAGTTCGAGCATCATCCGGTCGCGGGTGGTCTTCGCAATAATTGAGGCGGCGCTGATCTCTGCCACGCTGCCGTCGCCACCCACGATCGCTTCGCCCCTGACGCGCCTGCCACCGAAACTCAAATCAGGCAGTCGATTGCCGTCTATCTTGACTACGCTCGGCGCTACCGCCAAACCCAGAATCGCCCGGCGCATCGCCAGCAGTGTCGCCGCGAGAATATTCAACGCATCGATTTCCGCCGGATCCGCCCATGCCACGGACCACGCGAGCGAACGCGCACGAATTTCTTTCGCAAGCGCATCGCGCCGCGCTGCCGAGAGTCTTTTTGAATCCGCCAGGCCCGCAACAGGCCGGTCCGGATGCAAGATCACGGCAGCGGCAGCCACGGGGCCGGCAAGCGGACCGCGACCGGCCTCGTCTACACCGGCGACGAGTCCTTTGACTTCAAACAATTTGGCCTGCTGCATTGGTGGTCTACTACGATTGCGCGAGCGCGAGTACTGATTCGGCCGCGCGCTGGTCGGCATCAAGCGCCAGCTCTTGCCGCAGTTTAGCAAATTCGTCGCTGATCAAACGCCTCCGCTCAGGATCGTCGAGCATCGCCGCGACAGCATCGGCAATTGCCGCCGGCTGCGCGTCCTCCTGAATGAACTCCGGTACCAGCGGCAATTCGGTCATCAGGTTTGGCAACGTGAAATGGCTCAGATTCACCAGCCGCAACGTCCTGGCGATTGCAGCCGTCATCCGTGCCAGTCGATACGCTGCAACGGTCGGCCTCTCCAGCATAGCCGACTCCAGCGCGGCAGTACCTGATGCGAGCAGCACGACGTCAGCAGCCCGCATCGCCATTTCCGAGTCGCCATCCAGCAACAGGAAGTTGTCGGTGACACCGGCGTCGGCGAGCTGTTCTTCGATTAACGGTCGCAATGCCGGCGTGGCTACGGGCGTGATGAATCGAATGCCGGGCCGAGCCGTTGCCAATAGTTTCGCCGCATCAGCGAAAACCGAGCCGAGCCTGTTAACCTCGCCACTGCGGCTTCCCGGCAAAACCGCAACGACTTCGTCAGCGTCAACGCCCAGCTCTTGCCTGGCTTGCAAGGAATTCCCTGCAGGCGACAAGCTGCTGGCTTTTGGATGACCTACAAAAACGGCAGCGATACCGCATTCGTCGTATAACGGCTTCTCGAAAGGCAGGATGCAGAGCACCATATCGGCGGCTTTCTTGACTGTTTTGATGCGGCCGGGTCGCCACGCCCAGACAGAGGGGCTCACGTAGTGCACGGTCTTGATGCCGCTCTTGCGAAGCTTCTTCTCCAGCCCCAGGTTGAAATCAGGCGCATCAATACCAACGAATACATCGGGTGGCGACGCTTTCCAGCGTCTGAGCAGTTCTTTGCGAAGACGAAGCAAGCGCGGAATATGGGCCAGCGGCTCGATGAGCCCCATAACGGCCAGCGACTCCGAAGCCTCCCACTGTTCGCAACCGGCGGCAACCATCGCCGGCCCGGCAACGCCTTCGAAGCTCGCATCGACCGCACGTTCACGCAACGCCCGGATCAGGCCGGCACCCAGCAGGTCGCCGGAGGCTTCACCCGCAACGAGGCCAATCTTCATCGGTAGTATCCTAGCGAATCAGGCCGCGCTCGGACGAGCGCAGCGATTCCAGAAACAGCTTCAGCTCCGGCTGTTCCTGGCTGAGGTCAGCGATCTCCTGGATCGCCTCAGACAACTTCTTGCCTTTTCTGAAGGTCAGCCGATAGGCGTTCTTGATGTTGCGAATCTGATCCGTCGAAAAATCGCGGCGCTTGAGGCCTTCGGCATTGATTCCCCGAGGTGTCGCCGGCTGTCCGGACACCATCGTGTAGGCCGGAACGTCGCGATTGACTCCGGCGTACATTCCAAGGAACGCGTGCGCGCCGATTTTGCAGAATTGATGGGCGCCGGAAAATCCGCCGCAGATTACCCAGTCCCCGATGTGTACGTGACCGGCCAACGTCGTGTTGTTCGCCATAATGGTCTTATCACCTACAACACAATCATGCGCGATGTGCACGTAGGCCATGATCCAGTTATCGTCGCCAATAATCGTTTCGCCCTTGTCCTGCGTCGTGCCACGACTGATCGTGCAGAACTCACGAATCGTATTGCGATCGCCCACGATCAATCGGGTCGGCTCGCCCGCATACTTCTTGTCCTGCGGGTCATCACCAATGGATGCAAACTGATAGATGTGGTTGTCTTTGCCGATCTTCGTCGGGCCGTTTACGACGACATGGCTGTCGATTCGAGTGCCGCTGGCGATCTCCACATCGTCACCGATAACGGCATAGGGGCCCACGACGACGTCATCCGCGATGCGCGCTTTGTCAGATATAACCGCTGTTGGATGAATCATGGGTTTGGACTCGTAGACAGGTTTACTTGCCGCTCTTCTCCAGTTTCTTGACGCGCTCCGTTAATGCACCGAGACGCCGAAACCGCGCGAGTTGTTTTGCCCAGCTTTTCCCGTATTCGGCAGGGAAACTGGCTGAGTATGTGCCCGGAACTGTGACATCTTTGGAGAGGTATGACTTTGCTCCAACCACGACATCATCACAAACCGTGATATGACCGACAGTGCCCGTTTGGCCCGCGAACAGGCATCGCTTGCCGATCGTTGTGCTACCCGCGATGCCGCTCTGGGCGGCCATGGCAGTGTGTGCGCCAATAGTAACGTTGTGCGCAATCATGCACAGGTTGTCGATACGTACGCCATCTTCGATGACCGTGTCGTCCAAAGCTCCGCAATCGACCGTCGTGCCGGCGCCTATCTCAACGTCATCGCCGATGAGAACGCCGCCCAATTGCGGAACCTT
>Ga0209567_10000174_pt1 | contig 33904 bp, 35 predicted proteins | sample COG_12_FD_184756 | JGI IMG/M metagenome (GOLD analysis project Ga0209567, IMG submission 184756) | Pelagic marine sediment microbial communities from the LTER site Helgoland, North Sea, for post-phytoplankton bloom and carbon turnover... | ecosystem: Environmental > Aquatic > Marine > Neritic... | reverse complement strand
CTCGACCGGCGCCCGAACATCCCGGTAGAGTGACAACGGATCCGGTACCGGTTGCTCAGCAAGAGCCACCATGGGTGCGGCTCCGAACGCAAGAAGAATGTGCCCAAACGCTAATTTCATTCCCGGCTTGAATAATTTCATTGCAGGCTCGTTCATATCTCTGACATTAGCCCCGATCGGCGCGTACGTAGCGAGATTAGATCATCATCGGAAGTCGCTCGGCAATGACAATTGCGACAGGACCAGGCGACAAATTCGCGCCCGCCAGACACGCGCGGTCGCGCATCGGCCCCGCAATGCCTGGCGGCTCAGACACACCACTGGATCGAATTTGGTACAATCCTCGCCGGCCATTTCATGCAATTCACCCATTCAGGCGCTGCCAGATGAAGCGAATCGTCATCGATCTCGACGGTACTATCACCGCTCACGAAACCAGTAACTACGAAGATGTGGCGCCTAATCTGCAGGTCATCGAGGCGTTACGCCGCTACAAGGCGGATGGCTTCGAAATCGTTATATTCAGCAGCCGCAACATGCGTACCTACGAGGGCGAAGTCGGCAAGATCAATATCCATACCTTGCCGGTCATCATGGCGTGGCTCGAACGCCATGAAGTACCTCACGACCAGGTAATCGTCGGTAAGCCCTGGTGCGGGTTCGAGGGTTTTTACGTCGACGACAAGACCGTACGCCCGTCCGAGTTTGCCCGCATGCGTCATGACGAGATCCAAGCGCTTCTTGCGGCCGAAAAAACCTAATATTAGCAATGATCCTTATCACCTCGGCGGCGTATCTCGACCAGGAGTTCGGGTCCGAATTCGGGCGCATGCCGCCTGCCTTTCTGCCTGTCGGGAACAGGCGCCTTTATCATCACCAGGTATCCAGGCTACCCGAAGACGAGCGCAAGGTCCTTACCGTTCCCGAGTCCTACACGGTCGGCGAAGACGATCAGGTGGCGCTGCGAGATCTGCAGGTAGAGGTACTGGCGATTCCCGACGGACTGTCCCTGGGCGACTCGGTCGTCTGCGCAATAAATCTCGCCAGCCTGACGCCCGGGGAGCCGCTGAGAATACTGCACGGTGACACACTGATTGTTGACTGGCCGGCCATGGAAACCGACGCAATTGGCTTGAGCGAGGTTGACGGCAACTACAACTGGGCCGTCTGGACCGGCGATTCCGAACGCTTGCTGAGTCCACTGGACGATACCCGCCTGGCGCGCGGCCCGGTGCAGATTGCGAACGGCTATTTCAGCTTCTCCGACTCTGCGCTGCTGGTCAGGTCCATAACCCGCAAGCGAGGCAACTTCATTGACGGCATCAGCCTGTATGCGCAAGAAAAGCCATTGCAGCCTTTGATGATAAGTGGCTGGCTCGACTTCGGCCACATTCACACGTTTTACAGGTCCAAATCCCAGATGACCACGCAGCGCGCTTTCAATGACATGGCCATCGGCGCCAAGACCGTCATCAAAATGAGCGACAAAGTCGCCAAGATGCGTGCGGAAGCAAACTGGTTCAGAAGCCTGCCCGATGATCTCAAAGTGCATACGCCACATTTCATTCGTGAAATCGAAGAGCCAGGCAAACACGGTTATGAAATCGAATATCTTTATCTGACGACGTTAAACGAGTTGTTCGTGTTCGGCGCACTGCCGCGCTTTGTCTGGCGCCGGATATTTACTTCCTGCTTTCAGTTCCTGGAACATTGCCGTCTCCATACGGCCGTTGATGACGGCGCCAGCCTGGCAGATCTGTACCGCGACAAGACCGTCAGCCGCTTGACCGAGTTCGCTGCGTCACAAAGCGTCGATCTGGATGCGGAATGGTCTATCAACGGGAACCCAACGCCGGGCTTGCTGCGGATCGCCGACACAACGGCGAATATCGTCGAGTCGTTAAGCGATCAGCAGTCCTGCGTTGCGCACGGTGACTTTTGCTTCAGTAACATCCTTTACGATTTTCGCACTGAAGGCGTCAAAGTCATCGATCCGCGCGGCCTGGATGCACACGACCGCCCGACAATCTATGGTTCGCAGCTCTACGACCTCGGGAAACTGGCGCACTCGGCGATCGGCCTTTACGACTTCATTATCGCCGGTTCGTACGCGTTATCTCGGCGGGGAAACGAACTCGACCTTATGATCTATGCTGGCGATACCCAGAAACAAATACGGGCATTGTTTTTGGAGATGGTCGCAAAGCGTTTCGCATTGACAGCACGTCAACTGGCAGCGATGCAAGTGCAACTCTTCCTGTCAATGCTGCCTCTTCACAGTGATGACAGGGACCGACAGCTGGCCCTGCTGGCCAATGCGCTGCGCCTGTATGCCAGCATCGAGGATTCGCCGTGATCGTGATTCCAATGGCCGGTTTGTCTTCGCGATTCTTTGATGCTGGTTTCGACAAACCAAAGTACGCGCTCGAGGCCCATGGCCGCACCCTCTTCTTCCATTCCGTCGGCAGTTTCGGCCGTTATTTTGACGAAGTACCGTTCTTGTTTATTACCCTCGAAACGTACGGTGCAACCGACTTCATACGCGAACAGGCGAGTGACCTCGGCATACGAGATTTCGACGTCGTGGAACTGGAGATGGCAACCCGCGGCCAGGCCGAGACCGTAAGCCTTGGCCTCGACCGTGCCCGGATCGGAGACGCCGCGGTCACTGTTTTCAATATTGATACCTGTTGTCCGGACTTCAGGTATCCGGACTACGTGGACGACTGCGACGGTTACCTGCAGGTCTTTCGGGGCTCCGGGTCGAACTGGTCTTACGCGCGCCCGGCTGACAGCGACAGCAACAAGGTTGCGGAAACGGCGGAAAAGAACCCGATATCGGACCTCTGCAGCACCGGCCTTTATCATTTTCGGAGCGCCGCGATGTTCCAGGCTGCCTACGCTGAGCAATGCCGGACGGGGGAACTGCAAAATAACGAGTTGTATGTCGCGCCGCTCTACAACCGCCTCATCGCGATGGGTCTGGACATACGCTTCGATCTGATCGAGCGTGAGCGAGTGATCTTCTTCGGCACGCCCGATGAATACCGCGTTTTCAAAGACAATCCAGATCCGCCTTTTCGGAATATCTGAGAGGGTCGTTAGATCGGTATGATCGACAATCGCGACATTACGGTGGTTGTACAAGGGCCGGTCCAGGCGCTGCCCGACCGAGACCAGGACGAAGGCATAACCCAGCTATGCCTGCGCAGCGTCCGGGAACTCCTGCCGGGCGCGCGGATTATTCTCTCTACGTGGGACCAGCAGGACCTCGACGGGCTCGATTACGATGAGTTGGTTATCAACGCGGACCCGGGGCCCAACGTGATCGGCTACTGGAAGAACGGCGAGCCCCGCAAGGAAAACTACAACCGCCAGATAGTCTCCACCGTAGGGGGCCTGCGACGTGTGCAATCGAAATACGCGATGAAGCTCCGGGCCGACAACTTCCTGACCGGCGATCAGTTCAAGGCGCTGCAGACACGCTTTCGGAAACGCGGCGCTGATTGCCGCTTCAGCCGCGAGCGTGTGGTCGTCAACAATACATTCACACGTTTGTTCTCGAAGGGTTTGCACGTCGCATTCCACAACTGCGATTTCTTCTACTTCGGGTTGAGTGAGGATGTACTCGACATGTGGGATTTGCCACTTTTCGAGGACTACAAATTCGATCCGGCACGGCAAGGCCTGGTCCAGCATCACGGTGCTCCCTTTCACAATGTCGATGTGTGCCAGGAATTGTGGCTACGTTATTTGAACAAGCATTTGGCGGAACCGATCGAGCTTCGCCACCTTCATGATTTCGATGCCGCGCTCTCACTCATCTCCGATCAGAGTTTTGCAAACAACCTGGTGATTGGAGCGCCTGAGGATATTGGTCTCGGCCTGCCCTCGAAGTTCGGTAGAGGTACCAGGGCCACCCGGCCGAGCAGGCTCATGGCCTACGTGTCCCACCAGGATTGGCAACGCCTGTATCAACGTGACTGCGACCCGCAGTTTGCTGTCGAAGACACACTAAAAGGCAATTTGCGCGTCGCGTTTTGGCGTTACGTATACATGCCACTGCGCGGTCTGAGTGAGCGGCTGGCACTTGCGAAGAAAAAACGAAGGCTGCGGGATTGATGTCATCGCGATCGACACGTTAAGCGTTACCCGACCCGGTGATTCAGCCCCGGATTGCGCAGCGAGGTACACTGCAATCATGAAGATCTCGGACGTAGCCCAGGGTGACCTTGAGGAGGTATGGGGCCTGAACCAGGCCTCGGTGCCGCACGTCAGCAGTGTCGAACTCGCAGAAATGCAGTGGTTCGCGACTCATGCACATTATTTTCGCGTCGCGAGGCTGGGAGATGACCTGGCCGGTTTTCTGATCGGCCTGCGGCCCGGCCTTCCTTACCGCAGTCCGAACTACCGCTGGTTCAGCGAAAACTATCGTGACTTTGGCTACATCGACCGGGTTGCCGTAGCGGCGACGGCTCGGCGCAACGGTGTTGCTACGCGTTTGTACCAAGACTTCGGCGCATCGCTGGACGCTACTGTCAGCGTCTTGACCTGCGAGGTCAATATTCGACCCGCCAATGATTCGTCCATGCGTTACCACGAACGGTATGGCTTCGTGCAGGTCGGCACGCAGCAAACCGAAGGCGGCAAGAAAGAGGTCGCATTACTGGAGAAGAAGCTTTGAGTGACTCAACATCAGCGCGCGAATTTGACGTCATCGTCTGGGGGGCGACCGGATTCACGGGGACGCTCGTCGCCGAGTACCTGTTACGGCGGTACGGCTGCGATGGTGACCTTCGCTGGGCAATTGCCGGCCGCAGCCCTGACAAGCTCGATGAACTCCGCGACTCGCTGGACGTCGAGCCCGAGGCGCTGGAGACGATCGTCGCAGACAGTTTCGATTCGGGTTCCCTTGAAGGCCTCGCGAGCCGCACTCGAGTCGTTATTACAACGGTCGGGCCTTATGCGTTGTATGGGTCCGCGCTGGTTGAAGCCTGTGTCGAAGCCGGCACGCATTATTGCGACCTTGCCGGAGAAGTGCAGTGGATCCGGGCGATGATCGATCAGCATCACACGCGCGCGAGGGAGACCGGCGCACGCATCGTACATTGCTGCGGATTCGACTCGGTGCCGATGGACATCGGCGTCTGGTTTCTGCAAGACAGGGCAAAGCAAGAATACGACCAGTATTGCAGCTCCATCACGATGCTGGTGAAAGCGACCAAGGGTGCCGCCAGCGGCGGCACGATCGCCAGCGTCATGAACATTCTGCAGGAAAACAGCAAGGACCGTAATGTCGCGCGCGTCCTCGTCGATCCCTACTCGCTGAATCCGGAGGGCGAGCGGGAAGGCCCGGATGGCCGAGACCAGCAGTCGGCGGTTTACTGCGAAGACGCAGACTCATGGACGGCGCCCTTTGTCATGGCGATGATCAACTGCAAGGTAGTGCGGCGGAGTCACGCGCTCCTGGGGTATCCGTACGGCAAGGACTTTCGCTACCAGGAAGCGGTGATGACCGGTGACGGGGTCCCAGGCTATCTGAAGAGCATGGCGGTGACTACGGCGATAGGCTCGTTCATGTTGGGCGGGTCATGGTCACCCACACGCAAGGTTCTGCAGGCATTCATGCCGTCACCCGGCGAGGGCCCAGACAGAGAGCTGCAGCAATCGGGGTTTTTCAAACTCATGCAGATCGGCGAGTTAGCGGATGGCACGTTGCTCAAGACACGTATCACGGGCGACCAGGACCCGGGCTACGGCTCGACCAGCAAGATGCTGAGCGAATGTGCCGTGTGTCTCGCGAAAAACGAGCTCGATAGCCCTGGCGGTATCCTTACGCCCGCGTCGGCGATGGCCCGCCCGCTACTCGCCCGCCTGCAAGACAACGCGGGGCTCAGTTTCGAATTGCTCGACTAGTGCCCGGCGTCGGCTGAATAGTGCAGCGCAGGATCGTATTTCTCACCGGCCTCAACCCTTATCGGTAAACGGTTACGCGGTGACGCCACGGGGCACGTCGAAAAGTCGTTGAAGGCGCACGGCGGACTGTAAGACTGGTTGAAATCCAGCACGGTGACGCCGTCCTCACCCGGCGCCGCGGCGTAGAGGAAGCGGCCCGCACCGTAAGTTTCGTCTCGATTCGTCACATCGCCGAATACGAAGAAAAGCTGGTCACCCGACGTGTAAGCCTCGAGTTCGTAAGTCTGGCCGTCGATCTCGAACTCCACAACACCCGGGGATTCGGGATGATAGCCAAGCCCTGAGATCACCGTATCGACGTTGGCGATTTTCGGTGCGTCGTAGCGGCGCAATTTCGCGGGCACGCGATACCGAGGATCGATATCGAAATACGGTAACGGCCCGAACGTGGCCACAAACGGATGCTCGAAGTCGCGTACGCGCACGGCGAACCGGCCATCCCGCTTGACCGCGGTCCAGGCAAACGAACGGTGGGTAATCTGCACCGGTGCTTCTGTGGTGTCATCCAGAATCAGGATGTTCTGAACCGGCTGGCCCTCACTGCTCACGTCGATGTCGGCCCCAGCTGTCATCCGCACCCCATCTGCACTGATTTCGAATACACCAATGACAGGCGCCGCGTTGCCCGGAAACCTGATGTCGTTATCGGGGCCCGAGCCGAAGCGGTAGGAGCGGCCTTCTTCAAGCCAGAAAAGGCCAACCTGGTTCAGATAGCCCTGAGGTTCTTTCAGACTCTGCAGTCGACCGGCTCGCCACTCGAGCACTTGCTGTTCATAAACCGCCATATCAAACGCCGGTTCCGCCTTGCCGCATGAGGCCAGGACCATGGCAAACCCTATAAGCGTCATCAAGTTCTTCATATTTCTCACTGTCTGTACCGTATCTATTCAGAGACCGGGTCTCTATAATCCGCCGGCTGATTACAGACCATTACCCCCCATGTCGGATATATCCAAACTTCGCAATATTGCGATCATCGCCCACGTCGATCACGGCAAGACGACGCTCGTGGACCAGATGCTACAACAATCGGGCACGCTTGGGCCGCGTGCAGCCGTGCCTGATCGTGTCATGGATTCCAATGATCTCGAGCGCGAACGTGGCATAACCATTCTCGCCAAGAACACGTCGGTCAAGTGGGGCGACTACCGCATCAACATCGTGGACACTCCCGGCCACGCGGACTTTGGGGGTGAGGTCGAGCGCGTGCTTTCCATGGTCGACAGCGTGCTTCTCCTGGTAGACGCTGTAGAAGGCCCCATGCCGCAGACGAGATTCGTCACACAGAAAGCGTTTGCACAGGGCCTGGTTCCCGTCGTCGTTGTCAACAAGATCGACCGCGATGGCGCTCGGCCCGATTGGGTGCTCGATCAGACTTTCGACCTTTTCGATCGCTTGGGTGCGACGGACGAGCAGCTGGATTTCCCGATCATCTACGCGTCGGCGCTCAACGGCTACGCCAGTGACAATGCGGACACGCAAGGCGGCGACATGACCCCTTTGTTCGAGACGATCGTCAAACACGTTCCACCGCCCGATGTTGATCCGGACGGCCCGCTGCAATTGCAGGTGTCGAGCCTTGACTACGACACGTACGTCGGCGTACTCGGTGTCGGGCGAATCAGGCGAGGAACTCTGAAGGCAAACGAATCCGTCAGTGTCGTGACACCGGACGGTTCCTCTCGGCGAGCGCGTGTGCTGGAATTATTTGGCTTCGACGGTCTCAAGAGGCAGCGCGTGGCATCGGCTTCCGCGGGTGACATCGTCGTGTTCAGCGGCATCGAGAAACTGGGTATTTCCGATACCCTGTGCTCGCCGTCGCACGAAGAGGCGCTGCCGGCCCTGGCCATCGACGAACCGACGGTGCACATGACGTTTTCGGTCAATAAGTCCCCGTTCGCGGGTCAGGATGGCAAATTCCTGACCAGCCGGCAGATCCGGGAACGACTGGAACAGGAACTCAAACACAACGTGGCGCTACGGGTCGACGAGACCGATGATCCTGACAAGTTCCGCGTCTCCGGGCGTGGCGAGTTGCATCTGTCCGTCCTCGTAGAAACGATGCGCAGGGAAGGCTTCGAACTCGCGGTCTCCCGCCCCGAAGTCATCATGCATGATGTCGACGGTGAAGAACACGAACCGTGGGAGCAACTGACTGTCGATTTCGACGAGGCCTATCAAGGCGCGGTCATGAATCGCCTCGCCGAACGGAAAGGCGAACTCGTGGACATGCTACCGGACGGTAAAGGGCGAATTCGCCTGGATTACAGGATTCCGACTCGCGGGCTGATAGGATTTCGCACCGAGTACCTGACTGCCACGTCCGGTACCGGTCTTATCTACCACGTATTCGACGAGTACGCGCCAAGAGTTCCCGGCACCATTGCGCAACGCAACAATGGCGCACTGGTCTCGATGGTTCAGGGCAAGGCCCTCGCCTACGCGCTGTTTAACTTGCAGGAACGCGGCCGCCTCTTTATCGGTCACGGCACACCGGTTTACGAAGGGATGATCATCGGCATCCATCAGCGGCAGAACGATCTTGTCGTCAACCCCACGAAAGCCAAACAGCTAACGAACGTGCGTGCCGCAGGTACTGATGAGAACCTGGTCCTGACACCGCCGACGCGATACTCGCTGGAGCAGTCGCTGGAGTTTCTTGACGACGACGAATTGCTTGAGGTTACTCCGGAAAATTTGCGCCCGAGAAAGAAACTACTCAAAGAATCCGACCGCAAAAGGGACTCTCGCAGGAAAGTCTCGTGACCGGCGACGCGGCTGCACTTGCCTTCGCCGACCTCCAACCTGATGACATCCTGGCAACGCTGGATGGCATGGGATTCAAGTGCGATGGTCGATTCCTTGCATTGAACAGTTACGAAAACCGGGTTTACCAGGTGGGCATAGAGGACGGGCCACCTGTCGTGGCAAAGTTCTACCGGCCACTGCGATGGAGTGATGAGGCCATACTCGAGGAGCATGAATTCGCGATTGACCTCGCCAACCAGGAAATCCCTGTCATTCCGCCGTTGCTGCTCGGCGAAACGACCCTGCATCACGCGGGTTATTACCGTCTTGCCGTTTACGCCTGCCACGGCGGCCGCGCGCCGGACCTGGACAACTACGATCTGCAAACCCAGCTGGGCCGGCTAGTTGCGCGCATACATCTCGAGGGCGCGACTCGTCGCTTCAAACACCGTCCGAGCGTCGATATATACTCGTACGGCGTCGAATCGCTCGAGTACCTGCTGGACAACGACTTCATACCGGAAGACAACCGAGACGCCTACGAAAGCGTGGCCGAACTGGTTCTTGATGGTGTCGAGGCCTGCTTCGAACGCTCCGGCCATGTCGGAGAAATTCGTCTGCACGGCGACTTTCACCCGGGCAACGTGCTTGTCGCGGGCGATCAGCTGCATATCGTTGACCTCGACGACGCACGTCACGGTCCCGCTATCCAGGACCTCTGGATGTTCCTGTCGGGTGATCGCGAAGAACAAACCCCGCAACTTGCGGCATTGCTGGAAGGATACCAGTCCTTTCGACCGTTTGACGCCCGCGAACTCCACCTCGTGGAAGGTCTGCGCAGCTTGCGCATCATGCATTACGCCGCCTGGCTGGCGCGTCGCTGGGAAGACCCGGCATTCAAGGCAGCGTTTCCGTGGTTCGACAGCCGCCGTTACTGGGATGATCACGTCCTTGCGTTGCGCGAGCAGGTGGCGCTGATGCAGGAGCCCCCCCTGGAATGGCGGGATTTTTGACTACTTCGACGGCAAGCGCTGCACGCGGGGCCGAATTTCGAATTGATCAATCCAGCGTGAAAATGTCCGTCGACTGAGGTCCTGCAGGGGCCCGATCGAGTCCGTCGTCTGCCTGCGGATTGTGGCTGGGTCGATTCTGCCCCGTGCCTCCTCGAGCGTCCCCTGGTGATCGGGCACCGACAACCATCGCTCGATCAGTGACTGGCTGGCCTCAAGATGGAACTGAAAGCCGTAAGCATGTTCACCATAGCGGAATGCCTGCACGGGACTGGCCCCGGAACGTGCAAGATGAACGGCGCCCGGCGGCAATGAAATGCCGTCCTCATGCCACTGAAATACCTGCTGACGGGGCGCGAATGACGACAGGACAAAATCCTCTTTGCCGGCTTCCGTCAATTCAACGTCGTACCAGCCGATTTCTGGCACCTCATTTCGGGATACGGAACCGCCGAGCGACGTAGCCAGCAATTGCGCGCCCAGGCAGATCCCGAGCACAGACATACCGCGTTCCACGGCCTCGCGAATAATTTCTACCTCGGTGATGAGATTCGGATAGGTATCGATCTGATCCGAATTCATGGGCCCGCCGAGGACGATCAACGCCTCGTATCTTTCGAGGGCGGGCCTTGAATCAGGCTCGCGACCGAAATTCACATAGCGTATCCGGAACCCGGATTCCTTGAGCAGCGGATCGAGCGTTCCCAGTGGCTCAAAGGGAACATGCTGAAATACAAGTATTTTGGGTCTCGGCATCGGCGCTCGGCTCTGCCTGTCACGGCATTGATGGTCGTCGATTCTATACCGCCAAAGGGCCGTCCGGTGAACCCACCCTGGATTTGCACTGAAGATGCACTGCAACTAAAGTGGATGTAATTTGAATTGGGCCGATTTCGTGGAACTCTGCACCACCAAGACGCTCTTATATACCATATTAAGGAAAATCAGCCGCGCGGACCTCAGCCACTTGATCGCAAAGATACGTGACACAATCCCTGTCAGTCTGCTGATTTTGACGCTCGCAGGCTGCGGTTCTACTGTAACGATGGTCGAGCCGACAATACCGGCACCGCGCGTCGAAAAGATACCTGTCAACGTAGCGCTTCGCGTGCCGCAGCAGTTTGAGCATTTTGTCCACGAGGAGAACGTCCTCGGCAAGGAGTCCTGGACGATCGACCTCGGACGCTCCAATGCGGCGTTTTTTACCCAGCTGTTCGGCTACCTGTTTGATGGTCTGACGGTCATCGGTCCGGAGGATGACGCCCGGGATTTCGAATTCGACGCGCTGGTCGAGCCAAGTATCGACGGTTTCGAGTTCTCTGTTCCCAACCAGAGCAAGACAGAGGCGTTCGCAGTCTGGATTCGCTATCGACTCCGGATCTTCGACCGAGAGGGCAATAATGCCTCGAACTGGACAGTAAGCGCTTACGGGAAGAGCCAGAAACAGGGCCTTGGCGGCTCCAGCTCCCTGCAAAGAGCGGCGGTTTTGGCGATGCGAGACGCCGCGGCACTGATTATTATGCAAATGGACAAGGCGACCAGAATAAGTTCGCTGGCTGGCGGAGCCCTGGCTTCACCGGTTGGTCCGCCGGCCAAGATCATGGCCGCCGATTCGGAATCGAATCAGGTACAGAATGATGCCGAAGACGACTTTGGTGTTTTTGTCATCGGAGGAATTGAGGATGACTCAGAGTAAATCCATCCAACTTCGCCGGACTGTTCCGCTGGTTGGCCTGGTCTCGATTTGTCTCGGTGGGTGCGTTACGTCGCGAGTAGAGGATGCCCGCGAGAACGTCACGGGACTCAACGAGGGCGAATCGGTCGTCATCATGGCCAAGAGCTATCACCAGGGTAACGAGACAGAATCCGACTACATCAGTTGCATCGAAAACGCACTTGGCAAAGGCTCCAATGGTCTGCGAGTGATCCCCAGACAGCAGTTTGTCGATTCATTGTTCCCGTGGTTCGAACCACGCACGGCGCCCGCAGAGACCAAGGGACTTACCAAGCTGATGGAGCGGCCCGGTGTCGCTGAAGTGGTTAAAGGCCTGGGTGTCCGCTATATCGTGTGGCTGGACGGTGACACCGAAACTGTTGCTCAGGGTGGCAGTCTCTCCTGTGCGGCCGGCCCCGGCGGCGGTGGTTGTTTTGGTTTCGCCTGGTGGCAAAAGGACGCGGATTACGAAGCATCCGTGTGGGACCTGGATGGCTATGAATCTGCAGGTACGATAACGGCTGACGTCAGCGGTACTTCGTTCCTTCCGGCACTGGTCGTGCCGATCCCCCTGATCGCGCGAACTCAGGCCGCGGCGTGCAAGGGTCTCGCCCAGCAGCTGCGGGCGTTCATCGTCCAATAGCCCTCGATCCCTTCCTGTTGACAGGCTTCCTGAAGGATTATCTGGGGCGCCCCGCTCGCGTGAAGGCCGCGTCGTAAAACGGCGAATCCAGTGACGCCACGGAGACCTTACGGCCGGATGACGGCGCATGAACGAAACGTTGTCCACCAAGGTACAGGCCGACGTGCGACATCTTGCCGTCGATGCGGAAAAACAGCAGGTCGCCAGTGCGCAGCTCGTGGCGCCCTACCGATCGTGTCGAGGTCCAAAGTTGCCCGGTTGTTCTTGGCAGCTGCTTGCCGACCCGCGAATAGGAATACTGAACAAGCCCGCTGCAATCGAATCCGTTCGGGTTACTACCACCGTAACGATAAGGAACTCCCACCTGATCCACCGCGACAGCGGCCGCTTTCTCACCGACATCGCCGCGAACCACCACTTTGCCAGAAGCCGCCGCTGAGCCGCCTGTCGATGCAGGGTTGGAAGAACATGCTGACGCCAGTCCCAACACCGTGATTGTTAAGGCAAAAGACCGAATAATGCTAGCTGCCTGCGTTATCATCCAAATCACTCTGACCCGCGTAATCCCTACACCATACCGCACGGAGCCTTAACTCAGAATGAACTGCATCTCATGTTCGGGAGCACGGTCCCTGCGACTGACCCTCGCGGGTAAACGGCGCTACGCAATGTACCTGGCCCTCATTGCTGTCGCCGCGTGTGGCGTTGAAACCTCTGAGTCAGCCGATGGCCCGGTTGAACGTGACTACCGCGCTCACTATTCGGTGCGAGTCGAACCGGCGGACTCTTCCGCCGAGGTGTCGCTGGAGATTCGACAATCGGGTAGCTTGTTGCGCGAATTGCGTTTTCCGGCTCTTTCCGGCGCGTTAAGTAATTTCAGCGGCGATGGCGAACTCATGATCAGCGACGGCGCACTACGCTGGCTGCCACCAGCTACCGGTGGCACGTTGCGCTGGCGTGTGCGTATCGCCCACCGACGCGGAGAAAATACTTACGACGCCTGGCTGGGCTCTGAATGGGGAATGTTCCGTGCAGAGGACATCATTCCTCGAGCCAGGACCCGCTCCCTGAAAGGCTCGATGTCGAAAACCACGCTCTCTTTCGAACTGCCGGCAGGATGGTCCGCAGTGACCGAGTATCCGAATAGCGGCGATCTGATTAGCGTAGACCGGCCCAACAGGCGTTTCGACCAGCCGGCCGGCTGGATAGTCGTTGGCAACGTCGGTGTGCGGCGCGAGACGATTGCCGGCATACGAGTTGCCGTCGCAGGGCCCCAAGGCCAAGCCGTCCGGCGTCTGGACATGCTGGCGTTACTCAACTGGACGTTGCCTGAACTTGTCGACGTGCTCCGGCAGCCGCTAACACGGCTGACTATCGTAAGTGCCGGCGAGCCGATGTGGAGAGGCGGCCTGTCGGCGCCGGCTTCGCTGTATATCCATGCGGACCGGCCGCTGATCAGTGAAAACGCCACCAGCACGTTGCTGCACGAAGTCTTTCATACCGCTGTGTCGATGCGAGCAGGAGCCGGCGCAGACTGGATCGTCGAAGGACTCGCCGAGTATTACAGTATTGAACTGCTCAAACGCAGCGGCACTATTTCGCTCAACCGGTACAAGACCGCCATTGCCGCACAGGCGGACTGGGCGGGCGAAGCCGAGACCCTGTGTGGCGAGGCGTCGACAGGCCCGACAACGGCATTCGCCGTGACCGTGTTTCACGCATTGGACGCGGAGATACGCGACAAGACTGCAGGGGCTGCAAGTCTTGATAATCTGTTACGGCAGGTGATTGCGACGCCGGCACCGATCGATGTCGCGGGGCTTGCCGAAATCGCCGCCCAACTAATCGGTGAACCCTCTGACGCACTTCACATCGATAAGCTGGCCGGCTGCCCTAGAATAAGGTCAGACGACCAAAGCAACTGATAACGACAATGGACCGGAGTCACGACCTAGAACTGATTTTGCGATCGCGCACGCCTATCGTCGTAATCGAATCGCAGGACGAGTCGCGTATCCTGGAATTGCTCCAATCCATGGCAATCGGCAGGGCAGCGCAAACCCACATGCCGTTGTTTCGCTGGACGATCACGGACGGCTTGCAACGTATCGACATTTCTCTGGAGCCGCAGGCGCTCAATTCGTCGCCGACCGACGTACTCAAACACATTCGGGCAGTTTCGAAGCCCGGCATTTACGTCCTGCTCGACTTTCATCCCTTCATCGAGGATCCCGTGCACGTACGGCTGATCAAGGACATTTGTATTCAGAATCGCGGCTTACAGCGGCAACTGGTTTTCATCAGTCACAAGATCAAGATACCCAGCGAACTCGAGACATTTTGTGCGCGTTTCGATATGGACTTGCCGTCGGAGCAAGAGCGTGCGCGGATACTCAAGCGTACGGTCAATGCATACGGCAAAGACCATCCCGGCAGCCTCGTACAGGTCGATCCAAAGGCCCATGCTTTACTCATACAGAACCTTGCGGGGCTGACGTACAGCGACACGGAGCGACTGGCGCGTAATGCCATCTACTACGACGGCGCCATTACGAAAAGCGACCTGCCCGGGGTAATGCAGGCAAAGTATGAATTACTCAACCGAGGTGGCGCGTTGCAGTTCGAGTACGACACCGCTCGCTTTAGCGATGTCGGCGGACTGTCGCGGCTCAAGAAGTGGCTCACGCAACGCAAACCCGCGTTCAGCCGCGATAAGACGGCATCTCACCTCGATGCCCCCAAAGGCATTCTTCTGATCGGCGTTCAGGGTTGCGGCAAAAGTCTTGCCGCAAAGGCCACGGCAGGCATTTTCGGCGTGCCACTGCTGCGCCTCGATTTCGGCGCAATTTACGACAAATATCACGGTGAGACGGAGCGCAAGCTACGCGACTCTCTGAAAACCGCCGACGTGATGTCCCCGTGCGTCCTATGGATCGATGAGATCGAAAAAGGCATCGCCGGCCGTGGCGGGGAGACCGGAACGACACAACGCGTGCTCGGCACGTTCCTGACCTGGATGGCCGAACGCAAAAGCCAGGTTTTTGTTGTCTCCACGGCGAACGATATCAGCACGCTGCCGCCAGAGCTGGTTCGCAAAGGCCGTTTTGACGAGATCTTCTTTGTTGATCTTCCGAGCCCGGAAATCCGCGCATCGATTCTGGCCATTCATCTTGCGAGTCGGAAACAGCCTCTCGGAAATTTCGACATCCAGAGACTCGCAGACGCAATGGCGGGCTTTTCCGGAGCGGAAGTAGAGCAAGCCATCGTTTCCGCCCTGTACGCGGCGCATGCGAAGAACCAGCCGCTGGCGACAGAGCACGTATTGACCGAGATCAACGAGACGCGGCCATTGTCCGTCGTCATGCACGAGAGAATCACGACTCTGCGCGATTGGGCGGCTGGCCGGACGGTACCCTGTGACTAGTCACTTTTATCGCTAAATTTGCGATATTCTCAACCCCGATGCCTTGAGCCCGCCGCGACGCGTGGTAGACTGCATCTATGGCTAATGAAAACAAAAAAATCAATGAGTTAGTCGCCGAAGATGACGATCCTACTGCAGAACTAGAGGTTCTGAACATACCCGAATTGGCCGATGCGGCGGGTGACGACGAATCCGAAGCGGATACCGACGCACGCGCGGACGACGACGATTCTGCCTCCACGCGCGATAAATCGATACCGGAACTGCAATCCGATCTGAACACGCGGACCAAAACGATCGGTCGATTGCAACATGATATCGAGCAGCTGCGTGCGAAGTGGCTCGGGCTGGAAGCAGAAATCAGCTCGCGTGAAGAAATTGTTGGCGATTTGACGCGAACCGTCGAAGAGCTAAACGGCACGGTTTCCCGTAAGGACAAGCTCCTCAAGCAACGTAATCAGAAGATAGCCTCTCTCAAATCAGAGATTCAGGAACACGACGAGAATCGTGAGCTTCTGGAACAACGACAGGCCGAACTGGAGCGGCAGCTGGCGGAGCAAGGCGCGTCTGCTGCTGACAGCATCGCGGTTCTCGAAGAACGCGATCACGAGTTGCGGGAATTGAACTCCAGATTGGATGCGGCCGCACAGGAAATATCCTCCCTGATGGCCGAGATAGCCCGACGCGAAGAGAGCTATGGCTTGCTCGAAACGCAGCACGAAGAACTTGATCAAAAATTTGCGGAGCAGCACTCGACCAACGCCGAGACTGTCGCGGCCCTCGAAGACGCGGGACGTGAGTTGGAGGGAATGCGCTCAAAGCTCGAGTCTGCACAAAATGAAATAACGTCTCTCCAGGCGGAGATCGGGGACCGCGACGAGACCTATGGCTTGCTCGAGCAGAAATATTCTGCACTTGAAAAGCAACTCGCGGAGAACGCCGAGGCGCTGGCAAAGGCCGAAAGCGAGTTGCAAAAAATGAGCTCGGCCCTTGATACAACTCGAGCGCAAAATGCGGCTGAAATGGTACAAGCACAAGAGACGAACGCCGCCGAGGTCAGAGAGGTGCAGGCGAAACTCTCACGCGCTGAAAAATACGCAGATACTCTGCGCTACAAATTGCAGGATTTCACCGAGTCTCAATCTGAATGGTCAAATGAACGTGACCGCCTCATTGATACTGTACAGGAGATAAGCGAACGCAATCAGAAACTAGCCGAGGAACTTGCTTCGTCCGGCGAGTCGATTGACGCGCTTAAATCTGTCGTTGAGCAACAAAAGAAAGATCACGAGCAGGAAATTCGTACCTTGCGCTTCGAATTGGGCGAAGCCCAGAATACCGCCACGCAGGCGGGCGACCTGAACACCCAGCTGACGTCGGACCTGATTGACGCGCGGGGTTTCAGGGAAGAACTCGAGATCGAAACGCGCAAGAAAGAAGAGGATGCACAGAAGCGCATAGATGAGCTGGAAAAACGCATCGAACAGCTGACGCGATCGGCAGAAGAATTCGAGCAAAAGCTCGACACGAAGAGAACCGCCATCAATGTTCTGCTCGGCGAGTTGGCAAAAAAGACGGAACAAATCGAATCCATTGGCGAAATGGAGGAAGTCATTCAGGATATCGACAGTCGAATGTCTGAGCGATTCGAAGACTCAGGCAGCGAAGTCATGCCGGAGCCCGATACCGCTCACGCCGATAGCGATCGCGACAGAATTACGCGCGTCTTGATTGGCAGCTTTGGCGATCAGGAACTGCGGTTCCCGTTGTTTAAGAAACGATTGACGATCGGTCGCACTAACGATAACGACATTCAGCTGAGAACTTCGTATATCAGTCGCCGCCATGCGGTTATTCTGACCGAAGGCGATGCAACCAGGGTTGTTGATTGGGGTAGCAAGAATGGCGTGTTCGTCAACTCTGAACGCATCAAGGAGCACTATTTGTCGAACGGTGACATAGTCTCTATTGGCAACGCGAAGTTCCGCTATGAGGAACGTCCTAAACGCGACGCTTAAGTCTTTCCCTGACCGCCGCGCGATCTGTGAATGCAATCACGGTCTTTTTTTTTCACCTGAATTAGACTTTCTTCTGATGACACGGAAGTGAGTCAAGATGATGTGGAGCACGAGCGCAGGGAATGCGGCAAGTCTCACAGAAACGCAGCGAATACGTTTTGACAAAAACAACCTGGTCTCCAGAAAAATCTGGTTACCGAAGCTGCTTTATGATGCGCTACCTTATTTCTACCTCGCATCGGGTATTGCGGCATTTTTCGCGACACTCTACATCGCTGAGTGGTTTTGGATTCTACCCCACTATCTCCTGTTTTCTGCTGCGTGCATACATTTAGGCATTATCGTCTATCGGCGACGTCATCGAAAAAGGCGAACTCAGCGGCCGTTTGATAGCGCTGATTAGTGGAGTTTCATTTTCGGGCTTGACGTCTATTGACGGCTGCGCAACGATTGTTGCTCCGTTGACATAACTCAGGCATTGCTGGTGAACGATAAGCCATCGAATCTCAGGAAAACCGTGCGAAAAGAAATCGCTTTGCTCACGGGCCTGCTTTTTTGCGGCCTTGTAATAATGCCTCTCGCGATCTACTGGCTCGGACAGGGTATTTTCGGGGACTACGGTGGCCAGGGCTATGGCGACTTTTTTGGGACGCTAAGCGGCAAGATTCGGTCGGGTGATGCTGTGGCATGGTTTCTGGTTCTTTCTCCCTACCTCGTCTGGCAGTGCCTTCGACTGATGGCACTGGCATGGCGCATTTCCGGTCGGACGACCTGAATTCTACGTCCCGGAGGCCGGCGCCAGGCCGGGAAAACGTGATACCAGTCACATTTTGGACATTTTGTCGCCGTCGGATAGGTATAAATGTATAGAAATCAGCGGCTTCTTAGGGCATTCTAAACAGAAATCTGATTCGGATTTACAGGATCGAAACGCACAGTGTCACTAACGGCAATTCAGAGATGATGAAAAAAATAAAAAACTGGCTGGAAGATCACTTTTCCGCGGCAGAATCCACACCGCCGACGGACCTGCGTCGTTCCGGCCATTTTCAAAAAAAAGCCCGCCCTGTCTCCGTGAAAAAGAGAGCGCCGGAACCCGTTCCAGCCGACCCGGATCTCGTTGAGACAGACGGCAGCCTGCACAGTCAGATCGATAGCCTGGGTCCAGGCAAGAACGTCCTTGTCCGCAGTCGCTACGTCCGCGAGGATACCGGCACGCATGAAAGACTCGTGATCGTGAACGAATCATCCATCGATTCTGGCGAGGAAGCCGGCATGGACCCCTACAACACCGGGAGCTTTGATCGCTCCAAGAATTGGGCTCATCGGTTCCGAAAGTAAGCTGCCGGCCCTGAGGGAACATTGGGCCTAATCCAAACCAGCATGATAATCTGCGCCACTCTACTGAGACGTAGCGGGCACAGAAATGGCATTACGTATTTCCTTTGAGCTGGACGAGAACGACCTCAAACACTTCAGGCTAATCATGAATGAGGCGCGCAAGGCCACGGCCCGAATGGCGCCTGAAGACATCGTGGCCGGCGCCGAGAATCTGCTCAGGGACGCCACAAACGCAAGCGCCCCGGGGTTTATCGTCGATCGGCTCCAAAAGCTCCGGCTGATGATCGACATGCTGTCCGATATCGAGTGGCGACTGCCCCAGCAGGAGGCCGGTCGCGTTCTCAACGCGTTGGCGTATTTCTCTGAGCCGGAAGACCTGATTCCTGACCATATCCCGGGCCTGGGATTCCTGGACGATGCCATCATGATCGAACTCGTCGTCCGCGAGCTAAGGCACGAAATTGAAGCCTATCAGGACTTTTGTGACTTTCGAGCCCGAATGCGCCAGGAACACGGAGAAAAGGCGGATGTTAGCCGCGGAGGTTGGCTGAGCGACCGGCGCAAATCATTGCAAAAACGCATGCGGCGCCGGCGCAAGGGTCTCCCCCGTATTCTCAGATAGGCACTTTGGCCTGTTACGGCCAGTAGAACCAGCCGGTTGCGACGAGTCCCAGCCACATTGCGCCCTGGGCCCAGAACCGCAAATGGTGCGATTTCACAAGACTGTAGAAACTTGCGGCCGATATCGCGGTCATACCGAGAAACAGCAACAGGCTGTTTCGCAGGGGCTCGAATTCGTTTTGCAGGCGCGGATACTCGTCACCAAGGACAAGGACAACGATCAGAACCGCGGCAAGGCTGAACGTGATCGCAAAACAGGAGCCGAGAATTATCAGGGTCACCGCGGTCAGTGGTCGCATCGATTATTTTCCAAAACGGTACAATTAGCTCGCAAGCCGATAGGAATTATGACGAATAGGCCCTTGATCAAAAGGCGCCGGCCATCTAGCCTAGCTCAAATACCTGTGTGGCAACACCACGGCTGGCCGATCTGGAGAAAACTTTGAGAAGAACTGAAAAACGCCTATTTCAATCGCTCGCTGCTGTGGCGCTTGCGCTGCTGTCAGTACAGGCATTTGGCACGCAGACGGCGGCCACACAAAACAAGTTTTTGTTCCCGGAGCAGCGCCACGAAAACATCGGCGAGCTGATTACCCAATTCATCCAGAAGTCTCATTACATGCATATTGCGGTTGACGACGAATTATCGTCGCGGGTGATGGACGTTTACATCCAGTCGCTCGATCGAAACCGTATGTACCTCCTCGCAAGTGACGTCGAATATTTCGACAATTACCGCTATGAAATGGACGACGTTGTAAAGAGCAAACCGCTGGACCCTGTATTTCAGATGTTCGAGGTTTATCAAACGCGAGTCCGTGAGCGGCTGACCTATGCGCTGACACAGCTCGAATCGGAGCCCGACTACCAATCGGATGAAGAGTATGAGTTCGACCGTTCGGAATCGCCATGGGCCTCCAGCAGCGCGGAACTGGACGAGATCTGGCGCCAACGCGTCGTCAATGATGCATTGAACCTCGCGCTCGAAAATGAACCCTGGGAGAAAATCCAGGAGGTGCTGACCTCCCGGTACTCGGGTTTCCTCAAGCGCCTGGATCAAGTCAACAACGACGATGTATTCGAACGATTCATGAATGCCTTTGCGCACACACTGGATCCGCACTCCAGCTATCTCTCGCCGCGGAATTCGGAGGAATATCGTATTCAGATGAGCTTGTCGTATTTCGGCATTGGCGCATCCCTGCAGACTGAAGACGATTTCGTCAAGATCGTCGGCATCATTCCTGGCGGTCCGGCGGCGATTGACGGCAAGCTGCAGCCCAACGATCGTATTACGGGTGTCGCGCAAGGCCTCGAAGGTGACGTTCAGGACGTCATCGGTTGGCGCCTGGACGATGTCGTTGATTTGATTCGCGGTCCCGCCGACTCAATCGTACGGCTTGAAATTATTCCTGCAAACACTCCGCCGGGAAGCCCAAAGAAAATAATCAACCTGACGCGCGACCAGGTGAAGTTGGAAGAACAGGCGGCCAAGAGTGAAATCGTCAAGGTTCCGCGCGATGGGCGTGAATGGTCGATCGGGGTCATCGAGGTACCGAGCTTTTACCGCGACTACCGCGCACTCAGTAACGGCGACAAGAACTATACGAGTACAACGAAAGATGTGAAGCACCTTATCGCCGAGTTGGAGGAACAAGGAATCGACGGGCTCGTGATCGACCTGCGCGGCAACGGCGGTGGCCACCTGACTGAGGCGACGGCATTATCCGGCCTGTTTATCGACAACGGACCTGTCGTGCAATTGCGCAATGCGAACGGGCGCATCAGCCGTCTCGATGATCCTGATCCTGTGGCTCGCGTCGCCTACAACGGCCCTCTCGCCGTACTCGTCAACCGGTTCAGCGCATCAGCATCCGAAATATTCGCGGCCGCTATCCAGGACTATGCTCGCGGCGTCATCGTAGGACAACAGACGTTTGGCAAAGGAACGGTCCAGAACCTCTATTCTCTGGATCAATACCTGAGGGCCGAAGACGACAAAGGTTTCGGGCAACTCACCCTGACGATTGGCAAGTACTACCGGGTCACGGGCGAGAGCACGCAGCATCGCGGCGTCGATCCCGACATCTCCCTGCCCTCGGGCATCGACGCCGAACTGATCGGAGAAAGCGTCCGTGACAGCGCCCTGCCCTGGGATACGGTCCAGACGACACGCTTCAGAGCCGGAAAACCACTCGACAGCACGATTCAGTCGCTGACGGTGAGCCATACCGAACGAGCCAAGGATGACCCGAACTTTCAGTACCAGGTGGATATGATTCGCGAGGCTGAAGAGGCGCGTTTGCAAAAGACGGTATCGCTCAACATGGACAAACGTCGTTCTGAGCGTGAGGAAGACCTCCAGAAACGTCTGGAGCGCGAGAATGAACGCCGTAGCGCCCTGAACCTCGATCCGGTGGAGAATCTTGACGATATTGAGGACGGCGATCTGCCTGACGTACTGCTTGACCAGGCGGCAGGAATTGTCACGGACCTGGCTACAATGCGTGAATTGCCGTCCAATGCGGAGCAAACGGCCAGGGTGCAGCCCTGATATCGACGAGTTGCGGCACACGAAGCGGTTGCTATACTCGGCAATAGCGTTTCCGTGTCACTCGGCTGTCGTGCCGAGTGAGACATGAATACGGGAGAGATCATGGCAGGACGGCAAGCAACGCCGAGACAGGGTAAGGCCTATGCGGTTAGCGCCTTGCTTGCAGTCCTGGTTAGTGCCTGGTATGCCGGTCCGGCGATCGCCTCCTCCAACACGCTCCCTGCGTGCGATGACGTCAACGATGCAAGTCTTGAAATTCCCGTGAAGGAGCTGCAGGTTGCGGTTACCGGGAACAAGGTCGAAGCGGACGAGGTCGACACCGTTGAATCCGCCACTGAGCCCGACACATTGTCGACCACCAGGAATCCTGGGCCTGACCACGATGCCATCCTGCACGAGGTTTTCGAAGAAACGACGACACGATTCTCCGAGAGTGACGAGTGGCCTGCGATGAATGCGCGCGTGCCGGGTCTGTCGGACGACGAATTGGCCAGGTACAAGCGACAGATGTACCGGACAGACATCTGAACTCGCGCCTAGCGGCTCAGAACTCTCGCTATCCCGAAATAATTGTCACCAAGCAGGTTTGCGTCTTGTTGGTCGATACCGCCCCTGGAATCGATGGCAAAAAGGGTCGAGACCGTTGCAGGTACAGGCACAGCGTCATCATCATGACGAAATTGTGCGCGATCGCCGATCAGCTTGGCACGTTTCTGCAACAACCTGGCCAAATCTTCGGTCTCCTTGTCTGCTTCGACTCGCCGCTTTTGCAGACGCCTCAGTAGATCATCGCATTCGGCTTTACGCCCGTAATTGATGGCTCCAACGCTCTTTTCGCTGGCCTCTTTTGCCAGCCCAACAAGATCGTCTTCCTGATACTGGAGGTAGAGCTGTTGCGCATACGAAAGAATCATGAAATTGATGGAACGCTTTGCAGCAATATCGAGGCCCTGTCGGTCGGGCGGATCCAGCTTCTGAATCTCTTCCAACTCATGCAGGGATTCGTTCTCCGCACGTTGCCCGGCCTCTATGCGCGCCGCGATGTCTTCAACTTCTGCGGCAACCGACCGACCTCGAAACAGCTTTGCAAAGCCGTTCATCGTTATCAGTCTGTGACGCTCCGACTGTAGCTGATCCTCGAGCATCTGTAAGGTCAGTCGATGCTCGCCAATCTGGCTTTCGAGCCGATTTGATTTTTTTTCGCGTTGCGCGTTCCAGGACGCCAGCACTCTGTTGTGATCTCGTTGCTCACGTTGTTGCTTGAGCTGTTCGGCGAATCGACTCAGATGCAACTGGCAGTGCGTGGCGAGCGCCCTGAGCTGATAGAAAATGACCACGTTATGCACCCATTCCGGGTCGAGTAACAGGTTCTCCAGGTGCAGCAGCTGTTGTTGCACCCTGGCTGTGGCGCCTTCTTGCTGCTTGATTCGATCGAGTAACCTGAACTTCTCGTCTCGGAGTGCGGCGAATTCCTTCTTGAGCTCGACGCGGCTGCGGAAGAGATCCGTAAGTTTGTCGGTCTCCTGGTCGCCCGTTACCTCGTTTCTGAAGATTGTCGCCAAATTCGCCAAAGCTCGGCCTCTTTACATAATCCTGAGCGGGCGATCATTTGCCCAAAGTGATCCGGACGATCATGATGACCAATCATCCGTTCACAAACTCTGACTGAATCGACAGTTTGAACAACTAATACCCGAGAAACGGGGCGGATTATCGGTCGAGGACGAGATGGCCCTGATCGGAGAGGTATTCAAGCCATTTGTTTAATACGATATTCCGTCGCCAGCGCTGATCCAGCTCGCGGCGGTGTTCGTCGATGAATCGTCGCAGCGCAACGTGGCGCTGCTCTTGGCCAACGATCATGGCTTCGGCCAGCTGGCCATCCAGATAGACCCGTATTGTCATGTCCGGATCGATGAGCAGACCGTCATCGGTCTCGAGATGGTAGGTCAACGAAAGCGTGACCGTGTAGCGACAGCGCTCGAGAATGTCGATGTGCAGGTCACAGTCGCCGGCAACTCGCGAGTGAAAGCAGCCATCGAGCCTGCCAATCTCCGGAATCAGTCGCAGAAGTCGCAAGTAGTTACTTTCATAGAGCGCCATCAAACCGACAAAGCTACGCGGCTTTACAATCGTCTGAGGAACCAGATGGGAATCGAGCAACATGCGGTCAATATAGCACGCACATGCGATGCAATATCAGGGGTGTACTCGACGCTCAACACCGGTACTATCCAGGATGCGGCTGGAAATCTCCTCGATCGAGAATTCGGTCGTATCGACACGCGGAATTCCGTAGCGGCGGAAAAGCTTTTCTGCCTCTCGCAGTTCAAATCTCACCTGTTGCGCCGAGGAATACTTTCCCAGAGGTCGCCGCTCCTTGCGTATTTGCCGCAAGCGCTCGGGTGCGATGGTCAGGCCAAACAGCTTGTGCTTCTGTTCGACCAGAAAATCGGGTAACTCACTGCTTTCAAGCTCTTCGTCCGTGAGCGGGAAATTTGCGGCGTAGACGCCATACTGCAACGCCAGGTAAAGACAGGTCGGTGTCTTACCCGTTCTCGAAACGCCGACGAGAATGACATCCGCAACATCGTAATTGCGGCTGACTCCGCCGTCGTCATTGGCGAGCGCGAAATTGGTCGCCTCGATGCGCCTCATGTAGGCCTCGATGTTGCTCATCCCGTGCGCGCCACCCAGCTCGAACGTCGGAGCCTGCTGAAGCTCACTCGACAACGGCTCCAGAAAGGCGTCGAACATATCAAGATGCAGACCCTCCGCATGCTTCACAATCGCCCGGAGGTTCGGCTGCACGAGGGTGGAAAAAACGAGTGGTTTGAGCACATCGCCCTTGCTCGCCGCATTAATGGTCTGCACGGCCTCTCGTGCCTTGTCTTCGCTATCTATAAATGGCAAAGTCACTTGCCGAAAATTCTGTCCGGTGAATTGAGAGATGAGACTATGTCCCAGCGCCTCAGCCGTAACGCCGGTCTGATCCGAGAGAAAAAATACAGCACGTTCAACCATTGGTAGGATTCTCCATTTCCTGCCCGGGAACACAAGGGAGTTTGTCTTGGAGCCATATGTCATCAAGCTCGAAGAGCTTGGCATGGACGACGTTGAAGTCGTCGGCGGAAAGAATGCATCACTCGGTGAAATGATTAGCAATCTCAGCAACCTGGGCGTGACGGTCCCGGGTGGGTTTGCGACAACCGCAGCTGCATACAGGGACTTTCTGGGCACTGGCGGGCTCGATAAGAAGATCGCAGGCGTATTGGATACGCTGGACATCGATGACATCGGCGCGCTAACGAATGCGGGCAGCACGATCCGAAAATGGATCCTCGAAACTCCCCTTCCCGATCGCCTAATGGATGCCGTCCGGTCTTCCTGGGATGAAATGAGCGAAGGCAGGGATATTGCTGTTGCCGTGCGATCTTCGGCCACGGCGGAGGACCTGCCTGACGCCTCATTCGCGGGACAGCAGGAAACCTTTTTGAACGTCCGCGGTTTCGACAACCTCGCCGAAGCAATGCATCACGTTCTTGCCTCTTTGTTCAATGATCGCGCCATCGCGTATCGGGTTCACCAGGGTTTCGACCACAGCCAGGTAGCATTGTCCGTCGGCGTCCAGACGATGGTTCGTAGCGACATCGGCGCGGCAGGCGTCGTGTTTACGCTGGACACGGAAACTGGCTTCAACGACGCTGTGTTCATCACCTCGTCCTATGGCCTCGGCGAGACAGTCGTTCAGGGCGCCGTAAACCCCGACGAGTTCTACGTGTACAAACCTGCTCTCGCCGCCGGCAAGCACCCGATTCTGCGCAAGAACCTTGGCAGCAAAGCGATCAAAATGGTCTACAGCGGCGATTCGGCGCACGGCAAGACCGTCGAGACGGTCGATGTCGATGAGACCGACAGCCGTGCTTTCTCGCTTAATGACAGCGACATCATCGAGCTTGCGAAGATGGCCGTCACTATCGAGAAGCACTACGCGCGACCCATGGATATCGAGTGGGGAAAAGATGGCAATGACGGCAAGATTTACATCCTGCAAGCCCGTCCCGAAACCGTCCAAAGCCGGAGCGGCCGAACGATCCACCGCTACGAGCTGAAAAGTAAATCCGATGTAATCGTCAGCGGCCGCAGTATCGGCCAGAAAATAGGCGGGGGCACGGCCAAAGTCATTCGTTCGGTGTCCGAAATGAGCCGCGTACGGCCCGGTGACGTGCTCGTGTCCGACATGACGGACCCCGACTGGGAACCCGTTATGAAGCGTGCTTCCGCGATCGTGACGAATCGCGGCGGACGAACCTGCCATGCTGCGATTATCGCTCGTGAACTCGGTATCCCGGCAGTCGTAGGCTGTGGCGATGCCACGCAGCGAATCGCGGACAAGATGGCTATCACCGTAAGCTGTGCCGAAGGCGATGAAGGGTTCGTTTACCGCGGCAATCTCGAATTCAAAGAAACCCTGATCGAACTGGACTCGCTTCCGGACATTCCGGTCAAGATCATGATGAACGTCGGTAATCCGGATCGCGCTTTCGATTTCGCGAATATTCCGCATCGGGGCGTCGGGCTGGCGCGACTGGAGTTCATCATCAATCGCATGATCGGCGTGCATCCTCAGGCCTTGCTCGAGTACAACCAGCTCAATGACGGAACGCGCGCAGCCATCGACGATCAGATGGCCGGGTACCCGGATCCGGTCGAGTTCTTCGTCGATAAACTGTCTGAAGGAATCGGAACGATTGCCGCCGCGTTTGCGCCTGAGCCCGTCATCGTGCGGCTGTCGGACTTCAAGTCCAACGAGTACGCTCACCTCATTGGCGGTGAAAAGTATGAGCCGGACGAGGAGAATCCGATGCTCGGGTTCCGTGGTGCCTCTCGCTACGTCGCCGACAGCTTCCAACCTTGTTTCGAATTGGAATGCCGGGCGCTGCTGCGCGTGCGCGATGATATGGGACTGACCAACGTACAGGTCATGATCCCGTTTGTCCGCACCGTGAAACAAGCGAAAGACGTTATCGACCTGATGGCGCGGAATGGTCTCAAGCGTGGCGAGAACGGCCTCAAGGTCATCATGATGTCCGAATTGCCAACCAACGCCCTGCTCGCCGACCAGTACCTCGAACACTTCGATGGCATGTCGATTGGCTCGAACGACATGACGCAACTCGCCCTGGGACTTGACCGCGACTCGGCGCTGGTCGCCGATACGTTTGATGAACGGGACGACGCCGTCAAGGCATTGCTTGCCATGACCATCTCGGCATGCAAGAAGCGTGGAAAGTACGTGGGAATCTGTGGCCAGGGTCCGTCCGACCACCCGGACCTCGCCCGCTGGCTGCTCGATCAGGGCATTGAGAGCATGTCTCTGAACCCGGACACGGTTATCGAAACCTGGATGTTCCTCGCCGGCGAAACCGTCTGACCGCGCCTAGAAGCGGTCGTAGCGTGAGCGTCGCTGCCACCGCACGCGGGGGAGCCAGATGCCCAGAAGGATTCCAATGAGCAGCACCAAAGCGCCTGCCATAAACCAATAGCGTGTCGTTTGACTGGTCAGCCGCCGGTTCTCCTGCTCCAGTGTGTCTCCGCGGATCTGGGCCGCCGCAAGCTGGTCCATCAGCGACTCGTTCTGACTATTTATTGCCAATACATTGGCGGCCGTCCGCTTGATCTCCGCCAGTTCTTTTTCCACAGCGGCTTTTTCGCGCTCCAGCCTTGCAATCTTCTTGCCCGCTGTGTCGTACTCGCCTCTAACGGCATCGAGCTTCGCGTCGAGCGAACTGCCGCGCGTATTCGCGTTGGTCAACTGGCTGGTGAGCTTCTCGAGCTGCTCGCGTGCACTCGGCTCGCTCATCAGATAGCGGCTCAGCACCCATCCTTCGGTACCGCCCGGCGTGCGAACGCGTGAATAACCGCTGTCTGTGTCGCGCTCCAGGACCTCGAGGCGCAAACCACTGTCGATCATGAGCTGGATTGCATTGCTCGTGCTTGGCCCCGAGCGCAGCGTTATCTCGAACTGATCGGTCACCCACGCCGGCGCCGCGAATGCAGGCGGGACAGCCAGCAATCCGCATACCAGTGCAAGCCGTATTATCGTTTTCATCGTGTTCTCGCCAGGGGCCCAATCCGAAAAACGCAACTATAAGGCAAGGCCGATTATCTCGCCAGCCAAAAATCAGTCAAATCAGTCGCTTATCGGAGACAATTTTGAGATGTTCTGCTCCCAGTTTTGACCGTCAAACGGCGTGATATCAATAGACTCGATGGTCTCCGGATCGAGGCAATGGACGTTGACGGAGACGCCGTTCGGGTGTGAGCGCGGGATGTAGAAAGACTTCACGCCGCAGTCCCGGCAGAAATGATGCTGTGCGACGCCCGTGTTGAACGTATAGGTCTCAATCGCATCCTCACCCTGCAGCAATCGGAAGTCATCTGCAGAAACGAACAAATGCAGAAAGCCGGACTTCACGCAGATGCTGCAATTGCATTCGCAGGCATTGATTCTCGCTGGCGCGTCTACTTCAAAGCGAACCCGGCCACAGTGACATCCGCCCGTGTGTGTGATCATTGAATAATCCCGGGCGCTTTTTGCCAAACGGCCACCAGGTTATTTGACGGAACGGCGTACAAGGCGATGCGTTGTAGACCCTTTTCGGCACCCAGTTCGTCGAGGGCATCAAGGTCCCGAATTCCCATAACAGGATCACGCGACCGCAGGTTGGCGTCGAATGCCGCATTACTCGCCGTATTGAACTTGCCAGTACGCTGGAACGGTCCATAGAGGCAAAAAACGCCGGCGGGATGCAGCACCTTGCCGACGAGCGCGAACATGCCCATGACCGCATCAAAGCTCATGATGTGCGCCGTGTTCGAGGAATAGACAGCATCGTACGCTGCTGCTGGCACATCGGCCGTTGTTACGTCAAGCGATAAGGGTGCACGGACATTCGGCAGTTCCGCGTGGGCGATCCACGCGCGAATGCCCTCGTGATTCTCCTCGAGGTCGCTTGTCTGCCATTGCAGATGATCGAGTTCGGCCGCGAAGTGAACGGCATGCTGGCCAGTACCGGAGCCGACCTCCAGCACCTCGGTGCAGTCTCGAAACTCGTGCCGCAATATCTCGAGTACGGGTTGCGCATTTCTTGCCGCAGACTCGGCGTAGGGCCTCTCAGGCATCGGTAATAGCCGTTTCAAGTACGGCGGTGTCCAGCAGGTTGTCGCGATACCAACCGAGCTCCTCAATCGAATCGCGAATGTCGGAGAGCGCGAGGTGCGCGGAATCCTTTACGAAGCCTTTCGCAACAGCCGGCGCCCATTGCTGTGCGAGGATCTTCAGTGTGCTGACATCGAGATTTCGATAGTGAAAGAAGCGCTCGAGTTCCGGCATTTCGCGCGCGAGGAAACGACGGTCCTGACAGATGCTGTTGCCGCACATGGGCGACACACCCTCGTCAACCCAGTCACGCAGAAATGCAAGGGTCGCGGCCTCCGCATCGTGCACGTCGACCTCACTTGCCAATACTCTCGAAGTCAATCCGGACCCGCCGTGCTGGCGTGTATTCCACTCGTCCATCGCGCTCATGGTTTCTGGCTTCTGCCGGATAGCGAGTGCGGGGCCCTCCGCGAGTTCGTTGAGGTGCCTGTCCGTCACGATCGTCGCAATTTCAATAATCGTGTCGGTCTCCGGACTGAGCCCGGTCATCTCAAGGTCTATCCAGATCAGGTTGGTAGCGCGTTCAACAACTGACTTCGACATACTTTTTACATTCCGACGATAATGAACGGTCGTAGTTTACATGTCTTGGGTGTGCAAGGCTGCCCACTTGGCTGCATACTCTCAGCCATTCGGCCAATCAGTGTTCTCACATGAATCACAGTACGGCGATCGTAATCGCCACCTACAGCCGTCGCATGCGACTTCGCCTGGAAAACGGCGAACAGGTGGATGCTCGCATCAAGGGCAAGCGCCTTAAGCCCGTTTGTGGCGACCGCGTTACTGCGGAACCGATCCACAATGAACCCGACTGGCTTATCACTGCAATCGCACAACGCGACAACGAGCTAACCCGTCCAAATACGCGCGGGCAGGTGGAGGTGCTCGCGGCCAATCTCGACTATCTCATTGTGGTAGCCGCGGCCGAACCGAAAGCCGACTGGTATATCGTCGATCGATACCTTTGCGCTGCCGAACTCATGGGCATCGCGGCAGCGGTCGTCTACAACAAGATCGATCTGGACACCGCCGCATCGTCGACTGCAGAAGAACTTTCGAACTACGCGCACATCGGCTACGACGTGGTGCAATGCAGCGCCAGGGATGGGCATGGAACAGCCGATATCGCGCACCTGCTCAAGGACCGTTGTGCGATCATCGTGGGCCAGTCAGGTGTGGGCAAATCGAGCATCATCAATCGATTGACCGGCGATGCAATGCAGAGAACATCGGCAATATCCGACAAGACCGGCGAAGGCCGGCATACCACGGTAAATTCGGTGATGATTCCGTTACCGTACGGTGGGTCTGTCATCGATTCGCCGGGTGTACGCGATTATGCCCCGGCGGTCGAATCCTCGAAGGTCGCCGCGCAGGGATTTCGTGAAATTACGGAAACGGCGCAGCACTGCAAGTTTGCGAATTGCCGTCATCTTCGGGAGCCCGGTTGTGCGGTCAAGGCGGCTGTGGATGATGCGACGATCACGGCACGCCGATACGCGAGCTACAAACGCATAATCAACCTGACAGAACAACTGTCAGAAGGCCGCTACCCGTAACGCCCTAGCCCGGCGGCCAGGTAAACGTCCTCCCGCCCAGCAAATGCAGGTGAATGTGAAAGACTGTCTGTCCCGCTGCTTCGTTGCAGTTCATGACGGCACGATAGCCTTGCTCTGAAAACCCTTCCTGCACCGCAATCTCCCTGGCCGCCGCGTACAGACTGCCTACGATCTGAAAATCGTCCGTTTCGATGTCGTTAATCGTCGCAATGTGCTTGCGCGGAATAATCAGGACATGCGTCGGTGCCTGCGGATTGATATCGCGAAAAGCGATGGCCGTGTCCGATTCGTAAATGACGTCGGCCGGAATGTCGCCGGTCAAGATCTTGCAAAACAGGCAATCGTCGTTAGCCATCCTGTGTCCTCCTAGTCCACGGCCCGGCGGCCAAAAAACGCGTGCGAAAGTGTTCCGCCATCAACGTACTCGAGTTCACCGCCCAGAGGTACACCGTGTGCGATGCGGCTCGCCTCTACCGATTCCCTGGCTGCCAGCTCGGCCAGGTAATGTGCCGTTGCGTCACCTTCGACGGTCGGATTCGTCGCAATGATCAGCTCCTTCACCTCACCCGCGCTCAGCCAGGCCTCAAGCCGGTCAATGCCCAATTCATCCGGGCCGATGCCGTCCAGCGGCGACAAATGACCCATGAGAACGAAATAGAGGCCACGAAACCCGGTTGCATCCTCGATGGCCATAACATCGGCGGGCGATTCGACGACGCATAACTGCGACACGTCCCGGCCGCCAGCCGAGCATATGGAGCACAGCTCATGCTCGGTAAACATGCGGCAACGGCTGCAATGCCCGATGCTGCTCACGGCATCTGCGAGAGCTGCTGACAGATTATTGGCGCCATCGCGATCGCGCTCCAGCAGATGAAACGCGATTCGTTGCGCCGACTTTTGCCCAATGCCGGGCATACAGCGAAGGCCGTCGATCAGGCGCACTAGCAACGGTGAATACGACATCGTCAGCGCAAACTCAGAACGGTAACTTCATTCCCGGCGGCAATCCCATGCCAGCCGCCATACCAGAGAATTTGTCCTTCACGGTTTGTTCGACCTTGCGAATCGCGTCATTGAAGGCAGCCGTGATCAGGTCCTCGAGCATCTCCTTATCGTCGCCGAAGAGCGAATCGTCGATTTCAACAGCTTGCACCTGATGCTGGCACGTCATGGTGATGCGTACCATGCCGGCGCCGGATTCTCCGGTAACAGAAATCGAGCCCATCTCCTCCTGGGCCTTTTTCATGTCCGCCTGCATCTGCTGCGCCTGCTTCATCAGCTGACCGATGCCACCTTTCATTCGTATTCTCCTTCTAGTCCGATTGCGGCGGATTGATCAATTCGATCGTGTCCGTTTTTATTTCAGCACCGAATATATTTTTCATCGCCTGCACATTGGGATCCGCTTCGAGTTCTTGCCGGGCAACTTCCATGCGCTCATCGGCTATGCGCGACTGCTGTTGCACGGGCGTTTCGCTCGTTTCCGCACCCAGTGCGGCGTCAACCGCGACATCAACGACGAGATTCTCGCCAAAATGTTGCGACAGGGCCTCGGCCAGGGCGTCTTTTCTTTGCTTGGTCAGCAACGAGTCGGAACGCGGATCCAGGCCCAGATAGATGGTATTCCCTTCACGGCGCAGGAACGCACAATTACTGGCCAGCAGTCGGACGGCGCCTGCGAGCCCTACGTGCTTGACCAACTGGCTCCAGTCCGGATCCTGCCATGTCTCCGCGACAACTTTGTTCGCCGCGGGCTTCGAACTGGCAGCCGCGGCTGCCGGTTTCCCGACTTTCGGCGGCCGCTTTGAGACCGTCGAACCTCCCGCCGTCGTCGCGGCAAGTTCACCCGACGTCGGTCGAAATGCGAGCATTCGAAGCAGCGTCATTTCCGCACCGCTTCTGGGGTCTGGCGCCAGGTGCAGATCACGCCGACCCATCACGGCAATCTGATAGAAAAGCTGTACATCCGCGGCCGGCAGCGCCTCCGCGAAGGCCGCGAACTCCTGTTCGCTCAGATCATCGTCACTGTCACAGGTGCCCACAAGCTGAAAAACCGCTATGCGCTGCAAGTCTCGGGCGAGATCCTCGAGCAGGCGCGAGTAATCCGGAAACTGCTCGTCGATTTCCCGAATCGCTTCGATGATCCCTTTGCCGTCGTCGTCGGCCAGCAATTGCAGCAGGCGCGTGACGTGCTCCCGATCGATCGTGCCGAGCATGAGCGCGACCTGAGCTTCATCGATCTTGCCGCCGCAATAGGCGATCGCCTGGTCGAGCAAACTGAGCGCATCGCGCATGCTGCCATCGGCGGCCCTGGCCAGCATTGCCAGCGCCGCCGGCTCGGACTCAATCGATTCAGCCTTACAGATATGCGCCAGGCGGTCCGAGATCAGGCGCGGCGTCATCCGCTTCAGGTTGAATTGCAGGCAACGCGACAACACGGTGACCGGCAGCTTTTGCGGATCCGTTGTCGCCAGCAGAAACTTGACGTGCGGTGGCGGTTCTTCGAGCGTCTTCAGGAGCGCATTGAACGAGCTTTTGGACAACATGTGTACCTCGTCAATCAAGTACACCTTGTAACGACCGCGAGCCGGCGCATATTGAACGTTGTCGAGCAAATCCCGCGTATCGTCGACCTTGGTCTTGGAGGCAGCGTCGACCTCGATCAGGTCGACGAAACGCCCCTCGTCAATTTCCCGGCAAGCGCTACACTCGCCGCAGGGCTCGGACGTAACGCCTTTTTCACAGTTCAGCGCTTTGGCCAGAATGCGCGCTATTGTCGTTTTACCGACGCCGCGAGTTCCGGTAAACAGATAGGCATGGTGCAGCCGGCCCGAGTCGAGCGCATTGATGAGGGCCTGGAGAACATGCTCCTGCCCAACCGTATCCGAGAAGTCTTTGGGCCGCCATTTGCGGGCCAGGACGAGATAGCTCATAAAACTGCAACAGCCTTGGGGGCTCGGTGATAACGGATAAGTGTAACGTAAGTGGCCCGCGCCAGCCGCTTCCCGGCACCCGGTATCACCGCTACCGTTGCTCCCTTCCGGGCCTGGCGGGATTCACGGCTGACCGTC
>Ga0209567_10000173_pt1 | contig 33908 bp, 32 predicted proteins | sample COG_12_FD_184756 | JGI IMG/M metagenome (GOLD analysis project Ga0209567, IMG submission 184756) | Pelagic marine sediment microbial communities from the LTER site Helgoland, North Sea, for post-phytoplankton bloom and carbon turnover... | ecosystem: Environmental > Aquatic > Marine > Neritic... | reverse complement strand
GGCCTTGCTCAATGAACTGGTGTCGACCTTCGACGATACCACCGGGCGCTTCGGTATCGAGAAAATCAAGACTTTCGGTGATACCTACATGGCGGCCTGCGGTCTTTGCACGCCGCTCCTCGACCACACCCGCCGGGCCATCGACTTCGCCCGGGAAATGCATCGCATCGTGAGACGTTTCAATGCCGAACACGCTCTTGATCTGCGTCTGACGGTGGGCATCAGCGCAGGGCCCGTGGTAGCCGGTATTGTGGGACGCGACAAGTTCATCTATGACATCTGGGGTGAAACCGTACTGCAGGCGGATCTCGCCCGCGAGCAGGGTTCAGCGGGGAGTATCGTCGTCACCACAGCAGTGCGCGACAAGGTCGAGGATCTGTACAGTTTCCGCACACTGGAAACGGCAGACACTGGCATCCCCCTGTGGTGCCTGAGCGAGGTAGAGGCGAAAACCGCCTGATGGCAGACCTGCTGCACACCGACTGGTTTATCTGGGGCATCGGTCTGATTCTCGGCTTCCAGATTCTGGTCGTGGTCCTCGGTGAAGCGATCTATCGCGCCGATCGCGAAGGCCGCCCGCTTGCCAGTATATTCCGCGCCATTCGCAACGGCGTCCTGCCGTTTCTGATTTTCTATGTTTTCCTGAGCAAGATAGTCGGGCTGGAAGCCGACTCCGCCACCATGCGCAGCGTCGCCACGCTGTTCTGGATCAGCGTGATCTACGCGGTGCTGCTGTTTATCAACCTGCTGCTTTTTGAACAGGCTGCTGCCGGTACCTGGCGCGCCCGTGCACCCAAGCTGTTTCAGGACCTGCTGCGTGTGTCACTGGTCGTGATCGGCGCAGCCATCGTCCTTTCCGTAGTCTGGCGCCGCGACCTGGGTGGGCTGGTCGCGGCACTGGGTGTCGGTTCCATTGTACTCGGTCTGGCCCTGCAGGAAACGCTGGGCAACCTGATGTCCGGCATTGCCATGCTGTTCGAGCGGCCGTTTTCAATCGGCGACTGGATCGAGGTCGGAACCCGGCGCGGCGAAGTGGTGCAGATCAACTGGCGCTCCGTTCACCTGCGGACTCTCGACAGGAATCTGCTGGTCATCCCCAACTCGGCGCTTGGCCGCGAAACGATCATCAACTTCTCGGCGCCCACGCGCCTGCAGACCGTTCGAGTCAGCTTCAGCTTCGCCCTGGATGATCCCCCCAACCGGGTCAAGGACATGCTGCGCAACACCGCCCTGAAAACGCCTTATGTGGCAGTTGAGCCGCCACCCAAAGCCCATGCCGTCGAGTTTGAGAACGACCGCATCCGCTACCAGGCGGTGTTGTGTCTCGACAACCCGAAAATGTACCGCAAGCTTATCGATACCTACACCACAAGGGTGTGGTATGCCGCGCAGCGCGCCGGCCTGCGCCTGCCCCTGCCGACGGCTCTCGAATACCAGGTAAAAGAACAACCGCACGCAGCGCCGGACATCGAATCGACGATGTCCCGTCTGGACGGCGTCGCGGCATTGGCCGACCTGGAACAATCCCAGTTGCGGCAACTTGCCGAAGACGCCGACCGACTCTGGTTCGGCGCCGGCGAAACCATTCTCAAGCAGGGAGAAATGAGTGAGGCGGTCTATGTCATAGACACTGGCCGGGCAACCACCCTATACCAGGCCGATGCGGCTGAGAGCAGCGAGATTCTGCAACTGGGTGAAGGCGAACTGTTCGGCGAAACCGCGTTGACCCACGGCCAGCCCAACCCGGCGTCGATCGTTGCCGACTCAGACCTCGAGGTGTTGCGGATTCCACTCACATCGCTGGAATCCCTGCTTGAAACACATCCGCAGACGGCCCATCAGCTCGCCAACCTCATCGATTTGCGCGCCGACGCCCTGCAACGCATCATCGCCGCAAAAACCTGACCCCTGCCATGCACACTGTACCGATTAGGCGTTTTGCCATGGCCTCGATAATCGGCTTCCTGCTCGTCACAGCGACGGCTATACCGTCGCCGCGCGCCGCTGCTGCGACGCCGGAAGAACAGCCCCAACTGACCTCCGGCCCCATGCCCGGTCACAGTGCGACACGCGCCGTCACGGTCTGGTTGCAGGGCAGTGCCAGCGGAGAAGCCGCGCTGGATTACTGGCCTGACGGGCATCCCGGGCAGGCCCGATCGAGCAAGGCATTGCCACTTAAGTCGGAACAACAGTTTACCGCGCACATTGAAATCGACGGACTTGAGCCGGGGACCAGCTATAGTTACCGCGTCAAGCTGAATGGAAAACCGGTCAGAATCCCCGGCAAGCTGATGTTCCATACGCAACCCTTATGGCAATGGCGCTCCGATCCGCCGGCGTTCCGTGTTGTCACCGGTTCCTGCGCCTACGTCAACGACGCCAGCTATGATCGACCCGGAAAGCCCTACGGTGACAGCTACGATATCTTTGCACGCATCGCCGAACAATCACCCGACATGATGCTATGGCTGGGCGACAACGTGTACATGCGCGAGGCCGACTTCGACAGTCGCTGGGGAATGGCGGAACGCTATCATCACACCCGCGCCCTGCCTGAACTTCAGCCGCTGTTGCACAGCACTCACCATTACGCCATCTGGGACGATCACGATTACGGACCCAACGAAGCCAACCGCAGTTTCGTACTGAAAGACCAGAGCCTGGCCCTTTTCAAGCGCTATTGGTCAAACCCGGCCTACGGTCTGCCGGAAGAACCCGGTATCTTTACCAGCTTCACCTTCAGAGACATCGACTTCTTTCTGCTGGATAACCGTTACCACCGCAACAGTGACCAGGCTCCGGATACGCCGCATAAAAGCATGCTCGGCGGTAAGCAGCTTGCCTGGCTGAAGGATGCGCTGCTTCGCTCAACGGCGCCGTTCAAGATCATTGCCAACGGCAGTCAGATGCTGAATCGGTTCGAGGACCGGGAAAGCTGGCGCAACTTTCCCGCGGAACGTGCTGATTTTCTCGGCTGGCTGAACGAAACCGGTATTGGCGGCGTGCTGTTTCTCAGCGGCGATGCACATTTCAGCGTGCTGACAAAGCTGGAACGCGACTATAATTATCCGCTCTACGAACTGAGCTGTTCACCACTCACCGCCGGTCCACGGCCCAAGGCCTACCCATCAATCAGCATCCCGCCACAACCGGATACCTTCGTCGGCGAACGGAATTTCTGCCAGCTCGACTTCTCCGGACCCGCAAGGGCACGGCGCCTGAGCATCAGCGTGTTCGATGCCGGCGGCAGGCAAAAATGGCAGCGTGAAATCGCCGCCGGCGAACTCCAGCCCGGCGATTGAACCATAACTGCACCGGCCGCCTTCTGACGCGCAAATTGTCGTGCAGACGATCCATGTCTTGTATCATGAGCTCTTGAACACCTGCATGAGGCGAAAAGAATGAACTTAAACGGGGTCTGGAGCAACGAACTGGGCGGTGCCTACGGCTGGGAACCCATTGGCACCTTCTTCCTCAAAGACGGCCATTTGACGGGCGGTGGCAGAAACCATTTCTCGCTCGGCACCTACAAGACAAAGGGTGATAGCGCTGTATTCCATATCGAAATCAACCAGTTCGGGAAAAAGCGGGCCTTGTTTGGCCAAAAAAGTGAGCAGGTCAGCGTGGTCGTAAAAGGTAAGCGGGATGGTGACACGTTGATCGGTGAGGCAACGCTCCCAGGGCACATCGAATACGGTATCTGTGTAAGGTTCCAACGACGTGCGGACCTGCCGGAAGAGAAAACCCACTAACCCACGAGAGGTTGACCCATGTCTTTAAACGGAATCTGGAGCTGCGAATTGGGCGGCGCTTATGGTTGGGAACCGGTTGGTACCCTGTTTCTCAAAGATGGCCGTCTTCAGGGCTGCGGCAGAAACCATTACACGCTCGGCAGGTATAAAGCCAAGGGTGATGGCGCGGTATTCCACATGGAGCTCAACCAGTATGGAAAAAAGCGGACCTTGTTTGGTCAAAAGAGCGAACAGGTGTGTGTGACCGTAAAAGCCAAACGGGATGGTAACAAGTTGATCGGTGAGGCAACGCTGCCCGGGCGCAGACAATACGGTATCTTTGTGCGATTCCAACGACGTGCGGACCTGCCGAAAGAGAATACCGACCAACGCTAACTAGGGCGATCAAAGTTCGCGGCGGTGCAGGCGTGCACGAATGGCGTCCTCAAGATCCACTTCTTCCAGATAGCTCGTCATCTCATTAAGGGACTGCTCGATCTCGGGAAGGATGACGTTTTCAAGCGCACGGGCACGACGTTCAGTCTGACGGTATTCTTCCAGCAAACGGTACAGATTGCCTGAAAGCCCTGCCAGCACCGCACTGTGCTGGATAATGTCCGTAAACACCTTGCGGCACGCCTCGGCTTCGCTGGAAGGATTGCTTGCCGGCCGCGGGGCACCGGCCTGCGACTCGGGAACCAGCAGCTGTGTTTCCACCAGGGTCACACCCATGAAGTTGCGTTGCCGCCTGTCCAGATGCAGCCCCTCCAGCAACGCAGCCGGATAAACACTCAGCCCCTGCAAGCCATGCCGTTCGACAGCCGCTATCAGGCGCCGCCTGGCCTGCCCGGCCAGCGATTCAATCTTTGCCTGCAGACTCTGGTAGGCGTCGAGCTGGCGTAACATTTCGGCGGCCAGCAACAGACGTTTCTCATCGAGAAAGTCATAGGCTTCCGAGACGACGCTGCGTTCCTGCCGGAGCTCCAGCACGGCGGCTCGCGTCGGCGCCTGTTCCGGGCCGATCATGAATCGGCCTCAGGTTCGATATAACGTGCAATCTGGGTATCGTTGAGGCGATGCAGCTCCGACGCCGGCAGGTCACGCAGCAGATTCCAACCCGCCTCCATGCTCTGCTCCAGTGTTCGGCTACCCGTCTGGTGGACCAGCTGTTGCTCGAAACGCTCGCCAAAGTCGAGAAACTGTTGGTCGATCCCGGCCAGACCTTCGCGCCCCACGACACTGGCCAGTACACGGACATGCACGGCACGGGCATAAGCGGCGTAGAGCTGATTGGCCAGATCAGCATGATCGGCGTGCGTATAGCCCTCCCCGGTGCCGTCTTTCATGAGACGTGACAGGGATGGCAGTACACGCACCGGCGGGTAGATATCGGCGCGATCCAGTCCCCGGTCCAGGACGATCTGACCCTCGGTAATATAGCCGGTGAGATCAGGGATGGGATGGGTAATATCGTCCGAAGGCATGGTCAGGATCGGCAGCTGGGTCAACGACCCCGGCACCCCCTCCATGCTGCCCGCGCGTTCATAGAGTGTAGCCAGGTCTGAATACATATAACCGGGAAAACCTTTGCGGCTCGGCACCTCGCCGTGGCTCGCCGAGACTTCACGCAGCGCTTCACAATAATTCGTCATATCCGTCATCACCACCAGCACATGTTTACCCTGCTCGAAGGCCAGGTACTCTGCGGCGGTGAGTGCGTAGCGCGGACTCAGCAGGCGCTGGGTGCTGGAATCCGATGCCAGGTTCAGAAACAGTGCGGTGTGCTCGAGCGCACCACTGTCTTCCATGGCCGAGCGGAAGCGCTCGGCGGTATCGTATGGCACCCCCACCGCCACGAAGACCACGGCAAATTCACCCATACGGGCATCACGCAAGTGCGCCTGATGAGTGATCTGAATGGCCAGCTGGTCATGCGGCAGACCGGCACTGGAAAAAATGGGCAGCTTCTGACCGCGCACCAGACTGTTCATGAGATCAATGGTCGAAATGCCGGTCTCGATAAAATCGGTCGGCATGGCACGTGCCGCGGGGTTGATCATCATGCCATCGATACGCAGCTTGCGGGCCGCCGAAATCGGCGGACCACCGTCAATCACCCGCCCCACCCCGTCGAATATGCGCCCCATGATATCCGGGCCAACGGCGAAATGAAGCGGCTCACCCAGAAAACGGACACGCGTGTCTGACAACGACAGGCCTGTCGTGGATTCCAGTACTTCGACAGTTATCAGATCATGGTCCAGCGCAGCAATCCGGCCCAGGCGCCGGCGCCCGGTGTTGTCTTCGACTTCAACCGCGTCATTCAAACCCGCATCAACGGTGCGCCTGAGAAACAGCAGAGGCCCCTCGATGCGGGTTACGGCACCTAGTGTATAAACATCAGCTCGCACCGGCTGCCGCCTCCCGGGTCAGACGTGTAAACGCGGCATCAAGGGCACGCCGCAGTTCATCGAATTTGACCTGCTGCTCGTCATCATCGATATCTTCGCCCATGCGCCGAATCCGGCGCATCACCGGCAGCGCATTGATATCCTCCACACTGATCATTTGCGCAACGGCGGCCGCCGACAAGTCGATAAAACGCTCGATAAGCTGCATCATGGCAATCTGTTTGCCTACCGAACAGAAACGGTCCGCTTCTGAATATGCCGACTGGCGGAGGAAAGCCTCGTTGATCAGCTCGGCACACAACAGAACGTGCTGTTGCCGCGGCGGCAAGGAGTCCTTACCCACAATACGCGCCATGCGCTCCAACTGCGCCTGTTCCTCCAGCAGACTCAGGAAGCGCCGCCGCTGGGCAGCCCATTGCGGGTTGCCGTTCTGACTCCAGAACTGATTGAGCACCTCGACGTCCTCGGAGTAGGATTGCAGGGGGTGAATGGCCGGGTAGAAGCGTGCCTGGGCACGACCCGCATCCAGTGCCCAGAAACAGCGTACGTAGCGCTTGGTGTGGTTGGTGACCGGCTCCGAAAAATCAGCCGACGGCGGACTGATCGCGCCAATCACAGTGAGCGAGGCGAGTTCACCGCTGAGGGTGCGCACATGCGCCGCGCGCTCATAAAAATCCGCCTGGCGGCTGCTCAGATAGGCGGGATAACCGGCCTCGCCGGGTAATTCGCCCAGGCGGCCGGACACTTCGCGCAAGGCCTCGGCCCAGCGGCTGGTGGAATCGGCCATCAAGGCCACACGCAGGCCCTGGTCGCGAAAATACTCGCCCACAGTCACCGCGGTATAGATACTGGCTTCCCGGGCTGCTACCGGCATGTTCGAGGTGTTGGCAATAATCACGGTCCGTTCCATGAGCGGCCGGCCGGTGCGCGGATCCACCAGCGTCGGAAACTCGTGCAGAACGCCCGCCATTTCATTGCCGCGCTCTCCACAGCCGACATAGACAATCACATCCGCATCGCACCACTTTGCCAGTGTCTGCTGTAACACTGTCTTGCCGGTACCGAAACCACCCGGCATGGCGGCTCGTCCACCGCAGGCGAGAGGAAATATACTGTCCAGGATACGTTGACCCGTGAATAGCGGACCCTCAACCGGCATGCGCGCCGCTACCGGTCTGGGCCGGCGCACCGGCCAGTGGTGGCTCATGCTGATTTCCCTGCTGTCGCCATCATCACAGCGCAGCACACACACGGGATGGTCATCACCATACTGACCTGCCGGTTCAACGGCAATGACCTCACCCTCACAGCCCGGAGGCACCAGGCAGCGCTGTGCCCTGGCATCGCTGCGCTGCACGGCAGCAAAGGGTTTTCCGGCTGCCAGGCGATCCCCGGGCTTGACCAGTGGCTTGAAGGGATAAAGCGTCTTCGCATTTGGCCGGTCCACACCCGGTGTGACATAACGGCCCTGCCCGCTAAGCGGACGCAACAAGCCATCGAAGATGTTTCCCAGCAGGCCCGGGCCCAGCGACACCGACAGCGAGGAACCGGTCGCGCTGATAGGATCGCCCGGTCTCAGGCCGGTAGTATCTTCGTAAACCTGAATCACCGCTTCCTGCCCGTTGATGCGAATAACTTCGCCGAGCAGGCGCTGTTCCCCCACCAGAGCGGCCTCGTTAATGCTGAATGCCACCTGGGTACGGGCGCGCAGTACCGGACCACTGATCCAGGTTATATTTGCATCTGCCATAAGGTCGCCGAGAAAGTCATGGTCAATGGGCCGTCAATCCTGTCTGCCACGATGTTCGTTGATTCTGGCCAGCAGGACCGCTTCGATGGCGAGACGTTCGCGCAACAGGCCGTCTGCACTGCCGTCCACACAGGCGCCACCTGCACAGATACGCAAACCGGCAGTAATTGTCGAGCTGGCTTCAAATTGAGGCGTGTGGGCAAGCTGCTTCTGCAGCCTGAGCTGCAGCGCCGAACGCTCCCCGGCAGGCCAGTCAAACGGATGTTCAATCACCCAGTGCCTGTCTACCAGCACTGAAGCTGTCTGATTCACCAGGTCTTCGACCCATCGCTCGCGCATCAAGGAATCCCGCCAGCGATGCTGCAAGGCCGCGTGCAAATTCAGCCAGGTTGTTGCCAGCAACTCCTCATCCGCCTGCTGCCGACGCTGACGTTTCCTGGTCTGACGCCGCGCGACTACAGATACCAACTGCTGGCGCCGCTTTTGACGTATTTCACCAAGCTCCCGGTGCATGCGCTGGCGCGCGTCGCGATAGGCCTGTTTGACCATCTCCCGCGCCTGCTCATGCGCCTTGTCCATGACTTCCCTGCAACGCTCACTGCGATGCTGTTCGACCACGGCCAGCAGATGTTTCAGCTGGGCGCTGACAACAGGGCCGGATTCACTCATTCCAGAACCCCCAGCTGCCGCCGCAGGCGTATTGCCAGATCCGGCATCGGCGTTGCGCTGTGTACATCCGGCACAATAAGCACGGGTGGTATAACGCCGGCCAGTAAGCGATCAAGAACAGCCGCAGGAACTCGTTGCGCGATATCAGCGCTGATCAGCACCAGCGGCGCATTATCACAGGCCCACTGAACCACCTCCAGGAGCTGGTCAGCGGAAGGCGTTCGAACCCGCAACCCCGCCAGATGGAAACCTGCGGCATTCACTTCATCACCGATGAATACAGGTAAAGACATAATCGGGTCGCTTGATATCTACATTATCCTGTTCAGAATAAGGATTGATATGATCAGGCCGTAGATCGCAATCCCTTCCGCAAGACCGACCATAATCAGTGCACGCCCCAGCAACTCGGGTTTTTCCGCCAGGGCGCCGATCGCCGCACTACCGACACCCGCGACCGCGATACCGGCACCCAGCGATGACAGACCGGTTGCCAGCGCCGCTGCCACGAAACCCCAGTTGAGGGCAGCGGGTGGCAATGGGGCCCCTGACGCGCCTGCGTCGGCAGCAGTGGCCGGCGACCACCAGAACAACATCGTCGCCGCCACGCTGAGAATACCGGCGGCGGCGACCCACACAGCAATACCTTTGATTCTAACTGTCACGTTTTTCTCCCTATACCGGCATCACCGGCCGGTGCGGCCAGAGGACGGAATATGCGGCCCGTACCCTGCAGAAAGCGAATAAAGAACTCAAACAAGATCAAACGTGTCGTCTGGATGGTCACCACCAGGCCTTCCAGCATTATAACGAGCACATTTCCCAGTAACAGAATCAGCACACCGGCGATCGTGCTGTCTGTCGCCGCGGCCAGGGTAATAAATGCCAGCGACAAGCCACCGTGGGCCAGCGCAAAAGCGCCGACACGGACAAATGAAACGGTATTGACCAGTAACTGGAATACACTTTCGAGCAAGACTCCGCCTGCGCTGACCAGCCTCATCCACCATTTACCCTGCCCCTGCAGCAGGCTGCCGGCAAAAAACCACACGCTGGCCGCGGCACTGACCAGCAGAAGGCGTGGCATAAAAAAGGCTGCAATCATTGACAGGTACAGAACAACGACCGCCGCCTCGATCTGAACCCAGCGCAGCCATTCGCCACGCCAGTAGAGCTCCACGGCATTGAGCACCAGCCCCAGCAGCAGCACCAGCACGCCTCCGCCGAGGGGAACAAACAACACCGGCAGGGGATCCTCCATCGGATGTAACCACAGCGCCGGTATGATGTCCTCGCGGCCGAACACGCTGCCAAAGACAAAACCGAAAATCATTGCCGCCAGACCATTGGCGACGAGTATACGCAGGACGGGCCAGCGTTTCTGATACAGGAGTCCGACCACCACCAGCACCAGACCGTGGCCAACGTCACCGAACATATAGCCAAACATCAGTGGCGCCAGCACAGCCAGCAGCCGGCTGGGGTCCGCCTCGTCCACGGCGGGTGTACCGAGCATGCGCGCAAACAATTCGAAAGGCTGCGCCCACCAGGGATTCTGCATGACCATCGGTGCCTTCGCCTCGGGCGGCGCCTGCGGGAAATCGAGTATCGCCTTCACACCTGCTTCAGCCAGCGCCTTTTTGAGCCGTTCGCCGCCAAGATCATCGGTCCAGCCCGTGACCCAGGCAAAGCTCTCGGACACCGGCAGACTGGTCACGTGGGTCATGAACCATTCCAGGCGAGCAATATCACTGAGGGCTTCCGAGAGCTGGTACCGCTCTGACCAGGCATCAATCCGCTCGCGTGTTCTACGCAGCTGCAGATTCAGTTCCTGGAGCCGGTTTTTCACTTGCACCAGGGCCTTGATCCGGCTGCCGTACAGGAAAGGCGGTATCGTCACAGCGCGGGCTTTGTGGGCAGCCAGTTCGACAGCCAGCGCTTCGATATCGGCGGGCAAACCCACCGCGCGCACAAAGTCATGACGGCTGGAGCTGCCGCGTTTTACCAGCAGCGCGGCGGGAAAGTGTTCAATGCGACTGCCCGGCGGCAGCACGAACAGCCGCACCGCCAGTTCAGGCCCCGCCCTGGCGAGCAGGCTGAAGTCCAGCGTGTCATCCTGCACCTGCAACAGCATGGTCTCGAGTAACTGCAACTCCGACTGTTCGCCGCTTAAGGATTCGAGCTGATGAACCCGGGGCGCGGCCTCATCTTCCCAGGACCGCAGACACTGCAGGGCGCTATCCAGAAGCCTGATGGGACTGGCCGGCACAAAAGATGAGCGCATTTCCGGTTGCGGCCAGTAGGGATGGTAACGCCTTGCCAGACGGCTATATTCCTCCATCCGCTCGCGCAGGTCCGGGAGATTGAGTCTGGCGCGCGAGTCGCTGTGGGTTTCCAGCTCGATACTGCCGGTACGCGCCAGGGTTTCCAGGGCCAGTGTCAGATCGGCCCGGGAGGTAAGCAGCTCGAACCAGCGGGCGGCTTCGGGACGCAACCCCATCATGCCACCCTAGTGCTTTCGGCGAACAATCGCCTGCTCAGTAGATCCCCCCGCAACTGTTCCAGATCCAGTGCGATCAGTGCCAGATGAGCGAAAGCCGCCGCCGGTTGAAAACTTACTTTGCGGAATACCCCGTTAAGCCGGGTCACAAGCACGTCCCTGCGCTGCCGGGTAGAGGTAACGGTCCCTGAGCCCTGGGAGCGAATGTGCTGCAACAGCAGCCGGCCCAGCTGTTCCATGGCCACCTTAAAGCGGGCCGGACCCGGCCACTGATGCTGCCAGTTGTCATACCAGGCACCATACAGGGTTTCCCCTCGCTGCCATGCCTGAAGCAGATAGCCATACTCTGAGGCCTGTATCGCTTCCATGCGCAGCCCGGCACTCTCACTGGCAAAAGGACGCAGCCCGGGATCGTCCAGCATCCATACCGGCACGCTTGCACCGCCCAACAGATGCTGCAGGGCCGGCAGGGCCGGCAAGTGTTTCACTGCCTGGAATGCAGCCCGCCAGTCCGCCGGTAGCCAGCGAGAGACATCATCGACATAACGACAAAACTGGCGGCGCAGAGAAAACTCGATATCATGACTGCTCTGACTGCTATCAATTCCGATTACCCAGGGGCGCAGAACCGTTTGCCTGGCAATCTGCAGGTAGTTGGCAAGATCACCGGTGCTGTGCAAACGCCGCCACACCTGTGCATCGGCGCGCTGCCCGTGGCGTGCCTGCAGGCGCGCCTGTGCATAGGCAAAACGTGTGACATTATTCACCGCCAGACTTCTCTCGCCTGCCGCCCGGGACACTCCTGTTACCGGCCAACTCTGCGGCGACTTCCTGAACCACCGCAGCAAGTCCGGCTTCATCAAGATCGTATACCGATGGTTCGCGCTGTGCGCTTCGATCAGCGCGTTCCAGAGCATCGATGTGTGCTTTGATCTTTTGAGCCAGACGCAGTTGTATCAGTGTTAGGCGCTCATCGGTCCGGTCGGCAATGCGCTTGACGCGTTGCTGGGCGGTCTGCAGTATCTGCTGCGCTTCCTTCTCGCAATCGGCGATCGCCTGTTCGGCCTCGCGCTCGGCCTCAAGCACCCTGTTCATGGCCTGCTCGACAGTGTCCGATGTCCCGGCGCTGGAGTCTTTACTGGCCATGCGTTCACCTCTACGCTGCAACGCTCGATGGCGCTTGAAAGAATTCAGGTTATGATTCTAAGCGAAGGGTATAAGCAAGACCAATATAGCCTGGCCACGGTCTGCCGGCGACCGGCCGGCATCGGCGTCGAACCTCAGCCGCTCTTGACTGAAAGCATGTCGCCGCATCGGAATAATATGAATACATAACTTTAATTATATTTCTTATCTTATTGTTATTTATTGATTTAGTAATTATTACTGACACCCTTGTAAAACAAGATTGCTGACAGCGAGTCTGGCGCAAACAAGTGTCGCCTCTGTAGAATAGCTGCAAGTTTAATCAACCCCGGACAGGAGAAAAGACAGATGTCTATAGAGAGGGCAATGTTCGCATTCGGTGGCATCATGGTGATGCTGACATCCTTGCTTGCCTTATTCCATAGTCCTTACTGGACATGGTTCACATTATTTATCGGCTTCAACTGCCTGCAGAGTTCCTTTACCGGCTTCTGCCCCCCCACAATGCTGATGAAAAAATTCGGCATGAAAACAGAAGCAGAGCTTGCTTTGGAATTTTCCAGCAATGTTACCTGACTGATTTGACTCCCGGCTTACTGGTATCAACCTTATTCCCCATATTTTTTTCCAGTGTAGTCACCACATCGCGGAACATTTCCTCGTTGCACTCGCTGAGATCAATTAGAGCACGGTGTGCTTCAAGCACGGTACGCCTCAAAGTTTCCTTGTCAGGACTCTGTCGGGCCAACTCCTTTTCCGCCCCGGCTGCCAGCGGTGCATGGGTGACGATATCAAAGACTTCGTCGAAGGCCATACTGGTCAGTACCAAATTGATATCAGCGCGATCCGATAAAATGGTCACCCGGGAGCCGTCGAGGCCTTGCATCGACTTGGCAATGCGCGCAAGCAGGCCGAGATTAGTACTGTCGATGCTGTCTGTTTCTGTCAGATCGATAATAAAACCGGCCGGCGACGGGCCGGAAAATATCTCTTTCAGAAAGCGATCGATTGAGGGGCTCATGGTGTAGCGAATATCACCGACGAAACGCAGTACATGAATGCCATCATGAGTCGCATGCATTACCTTGCCATTATTCATTGCGGCCATTCCTGTCGATCACCATTAAGGCGATGTCATCCGGCAGGTGTTTGGCAACCAGGACGTCGAGTCCGGCCGTCATTTCGTCGAGATCCAGATTTATCCCTTTCGAGCGGGAAAGAAGGGCACTGTAGCGTTGCCGCAGTGTATCGGCCGGCATGAGTTCCAGTATGCCGTCGGATACCAGGACCAGGTCAAAGTTTTCCGGCAGGTCGATCTGCCGGGCGTTGAATTCGGCGTCTTCAAACAACCCGACAGGACGACCCCGGCAGTCGAGTGCCTGCACCTCCTCGCCATCGTACAACAAGGGGCAGGGAAACTGCCCTCCGCTGCTGTAAGCCAGGGTGTGTTTCTCCAGATCGATAACACCGTAGAGCATAGTGAGGTGCTTATCCAGGGCCTGACGGCAAAAGTCGCGGTTAAGACGCTGAAGGACCCGCTGCGGATGCAGAATCGTCATATCAACGGTCTGCCACAAGGTGTCACGGTACTGGACAATCAGCGTATGAAGCATCATTGTCACAAACGCCGAGGCTGCACCGTGACCGGAAACATCCGCCATGTAGAAACCAATATGCTGATCGTCGATCGGGAAGTAGTCCATGAAATCTCCGCTGAGATACATGGAAGGGTATAGACGCCGCCTGAACCTGTAATTACCGAATCGCTTGTTGTCCTCCGGCAGCAACTGGAACTGAATGGCCCGGCCGGCCTCCTCATCATCCTGTAACTGCTGCAAGGTCTCGGTCAGCTCCTGGTTCAGCGTTTCCAGGTTCTCTCGGTATTCGCGATTCTGGCGGACAAGCTCGGCATGTTTCAGCACGCGGCGCACGGCATTTTCCAGCACCGCCATATCATGGATAGGCTTGGTGACATAGTCCCAGGCACCCCGCTTCAGCGCCTGTACCGCATAACTGAGCAGGCTTACGCCAGAGACCACGATCACCGGGGTCTCCGGTGACTCGGCGGTAATAGTGGCAAGGATCTCCAGGCCATCTATTCCCGGCAGGCGTAAATCACACAACACCACATCGGGGCCTTCGCGGCGAAAGATCTCCAGACCGCTGGGGCCGTCATTGGCCTCCAACATGGTAAAACCACTGTCCTCAAGATAGGCGACAATGCCGTTGCGAATCGGAGACTCGTCCTCAATCGTCAGGATTTTCGCTGTTTCAGTCATCACAGTGCTCTTTTGCCAGCTTTAATTATAGTTCAGTTTGTTTCCGGCCCTGCCGTGTGCCTGGGCATGTCGATCACGCCGACCTGTGATGGAGTGGCAAACGTACCGTAAAACACGTCCCTTCACCTGGGGTCGAGGTGACGTCAACAGTGCCCTTGTGTTGCTCGGTGACCATGAAATAAGAGACCGACAGGCCCAGACCGGTCCCTTCACCGACCGCCTTGGTGGTAAAGAAAGGCTCAAACACCCGTCGCCGCGTCTGTTCGTCCATGCCGGGACCGGTATCCTCGACTTCGATCTGGGCGTATTCACCATCCTTGCGGGTACGCAGGGTTATCCGGTGTGGCGGCGGGCTGTTGCTGTGACCCATAGCCTGGGCGGCATTCTTGACCAGGTTGAGAAACACCTGCTCGATCTCGGTGTGATCGCAAACCACCAGCTCGAGTTCCGGATCATAATCACGCACAATCTCGACCTGTTTGAAGTCATATTTTTTCTTTAAATCATAGTCGCTGGCAGCCAGTCTCACCACCGTATCCAGTATCTCGTGGATGTGTGCGGGCAGGAACTCAGTAGTCGCACTACGGCTGAATGCGAGCATGTCTGCCACGATGCGGCTGGCGCGGCTGGCTGTCTGCCGGATGGATTCAACGAATTCCGGGATGCCGCGTTCTTCCAGGTAGCGATTCACCAGCTGCAGTTCAATGCCCAATGCCTCGGCAGTGCGGCGGTTGGTTTCCAGATCAGAAGAGAGTCGGCGCTGGATATTCTGGCTGCTTTGCAGCACACCACTCAGCGGATTGTTGATCTCGTGCGCCATCCCGGCGGCGAGTCCACCCACGGACATCATCTTTTCCGTCTGTACCATCATCTGCTCCATACGAACCCGGTTGGTGATGTCGTCAATCCGGATCACGGCACCGGCCGCACCATCCTCCAGTAAGGGATAGACCATGACGTCGGCATACTGCGTTTCCCCATTCTTTTCGGTAATGAGGCGTTCTGTGCGTATCGGGCTATGACTGCGGATTGCTTCCTGAATATTGTCCAGCTGTGTTTCGAATTCCGGAAACAGAGTGCCGAATAATTCACCAATCGCCCTTTCGGTTGGCACGCGGGTGGTTTGTACCGCACTCTGATTCCACTCGGTTACCCGCCCTTGCTTGTCCACACCGACCAGGAGCGATGGCATGGAGTCGATAATATTCTTGAGGTAGGTGCGCATACGCTGCAGTTCGTGATCAACCTGAACGCGCTCGGATATATCCACGATCGCGCTGAGGATGAGCAATTCCTGATCTGTCTCGACCGGGCTGAGGCCAATTTCGATGGGAAACTCACTGCCGTCTTTACGCAGGCCGAACAGGTTGCGTCCCAGACCCATAGCCCTGGCGCGATGCTCGTCGATGAAGCCGTTGCGGTAGTCGGGATGCCTGCTGCGCATGCGTTCCGGAACCAGGATCTCGATTTGCTCGCCCAGTAATTCCTCCCGCCGGTAGCCGAAATACTTTTCTGTCTGTTTATTAACAAGCAGGATCCGACCCGTCGAATCGACCATGATGATGCCGTTCGGGGCTGACTCGACGACCAGACGTAACAAGGTTTCCGCGCGCTCGCGCTGCGTGATATCGGCGATTTCACCCACCACCATCAGCGGCTCGTTGTGGGCGTCACGCACGAGTCCCGCCCGCGCTCTGCCGGTGATGACGGCGCCATCACGCCGGATATAGCGCTTTTTCATCTCGTAGCTTTTGATTTCACCCTGTATAAGTTGCTGGAAATTGTTCATGGTCTCTTCCCAGTCATCGGGATGGGTAATGTCTTTGACGGTCATGCCCGTCAGTTCATCCGGTGAATAGCCTAAAACGGTACACAAGGTAGGATTGACCGTGAGCAGCTTGCCCTCCAAATCGGTTGTCAGGATTCCGATGGGCGCATTTTCCAGCGTCAGTCGCAGTTGTTCTTCGCGCTGGCGCAGTTGCTCTTCTGCGTGTTGCTGCACTGTTATGTCTTCGCCGGAACTCAGCGTTGCGGTAACGTTGCCGTCATCGTCATACAGCAGTGTATTGTGCCAGGCGATAAGCCTTTCCTCTCCGCTGCTGGTCAATACCGGGTTATGGTAGTACTCGATCAGAGCCTGCTCCCGCGACATCAATTTATCGAACAATCCCCTGACATGCTCCCTGATGCCTGCTGGTATAACGGTATCAAACCAGTTCCTGCCAATGATGTCCTGCTCTTCCTTGCCTAACAGCTGGCAGCCTTTCTTGTTGATAAGGCGGACCCGCTGATCGGCACCAATCACCAGGATAATAGTGCCGGCAACATCGAGATAGCGCTGCGCCCTGTTTCTCTCGTTTTTAAGCGCCTGTTCAGTTTGCTGACGGTATATTTCGCCGCCAACCCATTGCCCCATTAAATTGAGGACCTCTTTGTCATTAGACGTAAAATGCGTATTTCGTGGTGTCGGGCTTGAGAAATTGAGGGTACCGTACACCTCGTTCCCTGTTACTACCGGTATGCCGAAGTAAGTTTCCAGTTTGTAGTCCCGGTAGCAGGGATGGGTCTTCCAGTCCGTTTTCTCTGCGTGTTCAAAGCCGATCGGACGCCGGGCCTTGATGGTTTCGCTGCAATAGGTATTACCAAGTTCAAGAATGCTGCCAGGCGGAATGGAATTATCGGGTGAAATGGCCTGAATAACTTCATATTTGTCCTGGTATATATGCGACAGAATTCCAATCGGAAGATTGAACTGCCGGCAGCCATTTTCAAGTAAAGCCATGAGTTTTTCCTGAAATGGAAGGTCATGCGCCGAGGTGATTGCATGCAATGCGCGCAGCGCATCCTCCGTCTGCCGGCGTTCTTCGATTTGTTGCTTCAGCGCCAGCTCTGCCCGATTACGCTCGTGTATCTCCGACTCCAGTTGTGTATTGATTTCGGATAACTGCTGGGTACGATAAACCACGCGCTTTTCGAGCTGGATTCGGGATTGTCGGACCGCCTGTTCAGCGCTGGCACGGCGTAGCTCCGCCCGTCTGGCCAGCAGGTAGATGACACCGCTGAATAGCAGGAACACCAGGAAGATAGAGGCTGCCTCGCGCTGCAGTATTTGCTTGTGGGCAGCAAACAGGCCCGCGGCCGGTAAATCAGCAAGTGTCCAGAGGCTACCTGCCACATCCGCCGTAAAACCGATGCGTGCCATCTCTTCCGCGCTCAATGTCGGCCCATCCTCCATCTCAACACGGGTACCATCGGCAGTCACTTCAATAAGTCCGGGCTTATTGCGGTGCAGCAGAATGAGCCGGTGATCGTGCAACTGACTGTTGGCCAGAATACGCGCCAATTCCGTTGGTTTCAGACTGACAAAGATAATCCCCTCATTGCCATCCCGGCCCTGCCAATGGGCCATGATGTCGAAATGATAGCCAACGGGATTGGGGTGGATAGAAACATTTTGTAAATTCTGCTCGGCAAATTGATGGATATCCGCCTCGCATAGTGCGGCAATCTTGCCGTCGAAATCATCCACCAGTATTTCGCCATCTTCATCGGTGATGGTCGAGGCGAAAGATTCGGGAAAATGCCGTTTGACGCTTTGCGCAAATTCTTCCTGCAACCGTTCATCGGAAGGATCGCGGGCAAGATGTCCGATTCTGTTCACTTCCGCTTCGGTAAACAGGACGACGCGCCGGCGCGCTTCCTTGATATACAGGCCGATCAGGCTTGCCACGCCCATGGTCGATTGTACCGCCAGTGCTTGCTGGCTGCTTATATAGTCCTGTTGGCGACGGTCTACGTGCCAGTACAGTACGACGCCGACCAGAACCACTGCAATTAGCAGAAATAGGGATGTGTAATTTCTCAACAGATGTTTGCCGCCCGTTTTATTTGATTTTCAGCAGATGTTTATCTTGTTCTGAAAACAAAGCCCTGTGTCGCAGAATGATCGCAGTCTGCAGGGGTGTCAAATTTCCACCTTGGCTTTGTGTATTGTTATTCGCCGCCACTGGATCACCACCTCGCACCGAACACCTAAGTCCGGCAGGCGCCTGGGGGGTTTCGAGTATCCAGGGCTTCGGTAACATCTGACTCATGGGCCGACGGCTTAATAATATTTAATACAAACAGTTAGTCCATCGCGTTGGCTAAGGCTACGGCAGCCTGCCGGGAAAGAGCTGCGGGCGTTTGCCAGGCTCCGTGGGACCTGGCGGGTATCGTCGCCGACAAGCGTCTCATGAAACAATTGATTCTCCTGATTAAGCCGGCTTGTTTATCGCATACAGTGCATACCCGCTGGATTACGCCCGTCGAATGATTGTATGATTATTTTTGCAGAGCACAGGAGGCCACCCATGGGAGCAGGCGTCATCCCGTTTGCCGTTAAAAACGGAGCAGTCCGGTTTCTTTTCCAGAAGACCTTCAGCGGCAGAAAGGTCGGCTATCTCATTGACTTCGGCGGCGGACTGGGTGATGGCGAGGATCACCGCGCGGCTGCAGTGCGCGAGTTCGTCGAGGAGACCGAAACAATGTATCTCGCCGACGATCTGGGGACCGCCCACCGATCGGAGGACCGGGTAAGGGAACAGATCACGCATGTTGAAGAATTATTCGAGCACACCCTGTCTGCACATCCACACTGGTGGCGCCGTAGAGATCCGGGCAACCCCGAAAAACCCAGGGACTGGCGGACCTACTTCATCGAGTTTCCGTTTCGTGATATCTCGGACCTGAACAGCGAGTGGGAGTCCGACACCAGCGGCCGCTTCAAGAAACGCCGTGAGCTGGTCTGGGTTGCGGCGGACAGGCTGCTGGAACTCTATACCCGCTCACCCGCTGACCTGTGGAAACGCGTGCGGCAACTCGAAAACATCGAGCCGCTGATCTGCGAGATTCAATCCAGTGCACTGTAACGAATAATAGATTGCCCCTTACACGCAGTGTCTTGATTATCAGTCGCCATGCACAGGAGTCTTGCGTTTTCAGTCCAGCATTCCCTCGTGCACGATCTGCAATATGACGCGGTAATCGTCGGCTTCGTCTTTGAGACCGACCGGAACCCCAAGACCAATATTCCAGGCACGCCCCGAAGTCCAGGTTAATCCCGGGGTGAGATAGCGGTCCTCCTGTTCTTCGCTGCGGTTCCATTCAAGCGACGGCACCCAGTTATTCACGGCCATGAAAGCCCCCACATTGACGAATTTTTCACTCCCATTCCTGTCGATTTCCGCTCCAACATTCAGGAAGATCTGCCCACCGTGCAGCACATCGAGATCAGCGGCCAATATGGCAATGGGTTCATAAACGGTGCTGCCCTCTCCGAGGCCCTTGTCTTCATCACCGGTAGGAATCACTACCTCCATCGCCAGCGCCGCGTGTACAGGCGAATCGGCAATTGACATCCAACTGTACATGGCCTCAACCTCAACGTCACCGATACCCTGCTCCGATGGTTCATCATCGGGGTCGCTGTGTTTATATGCCTCCCAGCCTGCGCCCAGCTGGAATGCATCCGTCACGCCATATTCAATACTAACTGGAAGAATCCACAGATTTTCTTCCTGGCCTTTATGGAAACGCGGACTGAATGTGGCCTGCAGCTCATGCTGTTCTTGTGGGTACACTAACCTGGATTGAAATAAATCCTGGATCGGCTGCTGCCGTTCTTCTGCAGCCTCCGCATTTTCAGCACGGACAAGCCCGCTGGAAACCAGCGCCGCACATAGCGGTAAGCAATTAATGAAGTTGATGCCCGAAATTAATCCATCTTGTCTCAATGCACGCTTGTCACGAAGAGAAGACATAGAATCACCGCCCTTTCTAATGTTTATTATTGCGTATTCTTTTCCGGATATGTGCGGTCACATAGACTTGCCGATCCAGACTGGTTTCAATTTATTTTGACCAAACAGCAAACCGGGATTTAACTGGCGCCGATGAACCGCACAGATGCCGGGAACCGGCTCATATTTCACAAATTGCAGCCCAAGCTCTGGCAGACGTTGTTTGCGTCAGCCAGCGTCCATACTCACTGAAAGTTTTTCTTAAGGTCGCTTAACAGTGCAACATAGATGTTATGGCAAAACGCCTCCGCTTTCCCGTCTTCCGCTTCCCAACTGGACGACCACTCAACAAAAGTGCTATCGATATCCGTGACCGGGCATGCCCGAATGACGCCGATATAATCTCTCACGTCGTCCTGTGAGACGGGTGTCGGTCCCGCGTCAATACTGTATCTGACGACATGATCAGCGTCGTTTAACTCCACGAGTGTTTCGTGAAATACCCCATTCAGCACACGCTGGGCACCAATCTGATCAGCGGTTTTGTCGCCCACTGCCTCGCATTGTTCCACAACACCCGTTGCCCATGACATGTCATGAAAGTTACGTAGCCTGGCCCAGACCTCGTTAATAGGTGCCTTGACCACTGTACTCTGATAAGTCTTGCGCATACCGAAAAACCCTCCTGTATGTGTCATCCTGAATAATCACTTCCCGAATCCTTACTTATGCCACAACAGGCCGGCATTCTCAATAACTCAGGAATCCATAAGACGCTTGGCATTATGCACATTACGGAACACCAGGGGCTGTTCCTCATTTGCAGCAGCCGAAGGATTCCGGTTAGCCACTGCAACGGCATTCAGGACCTGATCGTGATCGGGCGACAGGCTGCAAACCGGATCAGCGTTCTCCGCATCACCGGTGAGTGCAAATGCCTGGCAGCGGCACCCGCCAAAATCCTTAAACCGTTCCGGACATTCGCGGCAAGGTTCCTTCATCCAGTCGAAGCCACGGAATCGGTTGAAGGCGGGCGAATCCCTCCAGATCCACTCGATACTCTCATCACGTACATTGGGGAATTCAATTCCAGGCAACTGCCGTGCTGCCTGACACGGCAGTGCTGTACCGTCAGGCGCAACGCTCAGAAAGATATTACCCCAGCCGCTCATACAGGCTTTCGGTCTATCCTCGTAGTAGTCCGGTACCACGTAAAGGATCTTCATGCGGCCCTTGAAGCGTTCCTGATACTCATGGGCAACGACCTCGGCACGCTGGAGTTGATCACGTGTCGGCAGCAACTGGTTTCGATTGTGCAATCCCCAGCCGTAATACTGGGTATTCGCCAGTTCCACATAATCGGCCTGCAGAGAGGCGGCCATATCCAGAATATCGCTCATATGATCGATATTCAGACGATGTATCACCACACAGAGCACCATGGGATACCCGTACGCCTTCACCTGGCGGGCCATCTCCAATTTATGCTGGAAACTCGTGGTCCCACCAATGAAGTCGTTAAGTACTTCTGAACTCGCCTGAAAACTGACCTGAATGTGATCAAGGCCCGCCTCTTTAAATCGCTTGATCCGCGCCTCATCCATGCCGACACCGGAGGTGATGAGATTTGTGTAGTAACCCAACTCCCGCGCATGGCGAATCAGAACTTCGAGATCCCGACGTAGCAGTGGTTCACCGCCGGAAAATCCCAGTTGTGTAGCCCCCATGGCTCGCGCCTGCCGCAGGACCTCAAGCCACTCATCAGTGCTAAGCTCTTTTTTATGCCGATGGAAGTCCAGCGGATTGGAGCAGTAGGGACACTGCAATGGACAGGCGTACGTCAGTTCTGCGAGCAGCCATAAGGGTAATGGCTTTGAACTGCTGTCGGTTTCGACCTCATTCACAGAAAACACCTCCCCACCTCGCCGTGCGAGATCACGTTAAATTCAGGCGATTGTTATTCAGCTGAGCAAGTGCCATTCTCGGGTTTATCCCCCGGTCATGTCATCGTGATCCGGTAACCAGTATAGCCTCCAGCTTGCGCGCCAACACGCCGCGCAGTGGCAGCAGGAGAAACATCCCGCGGGCCGTCCCGGTTTAGGGCGACCCACGGGCCGTGCTTCCCCGTGTTATCGGTTGAGAATGTACATGGTGATCTCAAAGCCGAAGCGGAGATCACTGTACTCTGGGGTTGTCCACTTCATTGCCACTCTCCTGTTTCGATCTTTCATGTTGTAGGTAACGTTGCCTGCGTACATGAGTATACGCGCTAACATCTAAATCCTAGCAGAAATTGCGCCACCCTCCGTCAAGCCACTCCCTCGGCCTTATGTGGTATCCAATTAATCATATTTTACAATCTATTACATAACATAGTGCAACCTTGTGTAAAAACAGGGCGCCAGCGACACCCTCGCAATACTGGTTGATATCAACCAACTGATCGGCTGCTGACAACCAACCACTGGACTGTCTTAACAAATCGCGATAGACCGTACCGACACTGCTATGCGTATCAATGCCAGTTGACAGACTGAGGCCTCATATGGCCCAGGTTAGTGTAATATTGGCATTCTAATCATGAGCATACTTCATCCGCGCGCACTAAAAACCCTGCTACTGGTGCATGAAACGGCGTTCCTTATGCTGGTAACAGTGACCGGTGCACTGGGTGGCATGTGGACCTATTTCTGGCTGGAATCGTCGAACGAATTAAGCCGCGTTGACGCACTGCTTTACGAAGCTCAGCTGGTGCGCGGCGACCTGTATCGCCAACTCAAAGAGGTGGTGCGTGCCAGGGGCATCGATGACACCAAGGCACTCCGGCAATACTACCGGCATTTGCACAGCATTCAGAGACACTTCAGTCAACTGAAGCGTCGGGCGGAAGACGAAGAAGAGCGCTACGCCGTCAAGGAAATGCGGTCGGCTTATAGCCGGGTCCAGGACGAGATGAATATGATCTTTACCGACCCGCAACTCGCCGGTGAAAATGCGCGTTTCAGGATCCTGGACCCCGAGTATGAAGCCTGGTTGCTAAAGGGGTTCGAACAGACGTTCCGGCAATTTTATGAATTGATCACCGGGCGTCGCGAGAAAATGGAACTCGATCTGGAGCGCTGGACCACCCTTGCCCCGATCGTCATCCCCGTACCCATCGTGCTCGCCGCATTGCTGCTCTGGTTTTCCCACAGAAGCCTGCAGCGCGATTTTGTGCGCCCCATGTCAGCGGTGGCACATGGTGCAAAACGCATCAGCGAGGGGTATTTCGACCACAGAATCCCGGAGCACGGCGTCGAGGAAGTCACACAACTCGCGCGCTCCATCAATGATATGGCACGGGATCTGGCTGACAGCCGGAACGCCCTGGTGGAAAGTGAACGCCAGGCGGCGCTGGGCGCGCTGGTGCCCGTCGTGGCACACAATATCCGCAACCCGATCGCGGGCATCCGTGCCGCTGCCCAGATGATCGATTACGTTGATGAATCAGTGGATTCACAGGATTCCCGGCAGGCGATTATCGACACAGTAGACCGCCTTGAACGCTGGGTCAGCTCTCTGCTCTCATACCTGCATCCCTTGCAGCCCCATCGCACACGGAGCCGGCTTTCGAAATTGCTTGATGATGTCCTGCTTACCATGCGGTCAAAGTTCGAGGAAAAGGAGCTGCACCTGAAACGCAGAGGCTGGCAAACAGATCCTGATTTGTACATCGATGTGGATTTAATTGAACAAGCTTTCTATGGCCTTATCCTCAACGCGATAGAGGCATCACCACAGGGTGGAGAAATCACCTTGACAGTAGAATCCTCAACAGGCTCGGTAAATTTAACCATCGAGGACCAGGGCTCGGGCCTGGCTTTCGACCCCAAACCCGGCAGCCTGTCTCCCGGACCAACCACCAAGCGGCTGGGTACAGGCCTGGGTATTCCGTTCGCATTCAAGGTATGCCACGCGCATGGAGGAAGCATCGTATTTGTGCAAAACTCCCCCACAGGAACCCGTGTACGTATCGACCTCCCGACAGGAGCACCATTGGTAACCGAATCGTGACAAACCAGGCATCGACCAGCCCCCCGGAAAGCTCGACTATTCAGCCACAGGAAACCTATATCCTGCTGGTGGAGGATGAATCCCTGTTCGCCAACGCCGTCAGCAAGCGGTTGAGCAAAGCGGGCTACAAATGCCGGATAACCGGTACCCTGGCGGAGGCACAACGCCTGGTCAACACCGGTGCAATAAAACTGGTGCTGCTCGACATGCGACTTCCCGACGGCTCCGGACTCGACTTCCTTGCCCGGCTGCGGGAAAGCGAAGCGGCAGACATTCCGGTCGTGGTATTGACCGCTTACGGCGAACTCCAGGACGCCGTTGCGGCAATGAAATTAAAAGCCCTGGACTATTTGAAGAAACCGATCGATCTCGACGAATTACTCATTACTCTTGAGAAGGCACTCAAGCGGGTTGAACTGACCCGGCGCCTGGAATATTCCCATCAACGCGAAAACCGGGCGAGTGAGCCCGAAGAAATACTCGGTCAGAGCCCGGTAATTGCGCGCCTCCGGGAACAGATTGAACGTATCTCGGAACTGGCCACCAGGTCCGAAGAGGTTCCACCTACCGTTCTGATTCTGGGTGAGACGGGAAGCGGTAAAGACCTTGCGGCACGTATCATACATCGCAGCAGCTCCCGGCGTGATCGCCCATTCGTTCATGTCGACTGTGCCGCACTGCCGAATGATCTGATAGAGGCAGAACTGTTCGGGCACGAAAAAGGCGCGTTTACTACCGCATACTCGACCCGCACCGGACTTATCGAAGCCGCCGAAGACGGAACCGTATTTCTGGACGAAGTGGGAGAGTTCCCCTACTCGCTGCAATCCAAGCTGCTGGCGGTACTGGAACGCCGAACCTTCCGCCGGGTGGGGAGTAGTCGTGAACGCCCGGTGTCAGCGTGGTTTATCGCCGGCACAAACCGTCCCCTGGAGGAAATGGTTGACGCGCAGACATTCCGGGCTGACCTGTATTTCCGGCTCAAGGTATTGACCCTTTCAATGCCACCGCTGCGCAGCGGCGGCGATGATATCATTCTGCTTGCCAGACATTTCACCGAAGTTACAGCGCGACGCTACGGTCTACCGATACCGGGGTTTGAAGCTGATGCGGTCAATGCCATGTTAAATTATCCCTGGCCGGGCAATGTCCGCGAACTGAAGCACCTGGTGGAACGGGCGGTTCTGCTGTGTGGTAATGAACGACTAACGGCCTCAGCCCTCATGCTTGACGAGCGCTTGCAGGAATTACCGGCGATCACCCCGGATAACTTGTCCGGCATGACGCTGGATGCCGCCGAAGCCACTTTGATTCGACAGACACTGGATAGCACGGCAGGCAATGTATCGGAGGCGTCCCGGCGGCTCGGCATTACCCGCATGGCGCTGCGCTACCGCATGCAGAAACACGGGATTTCCCCGCAACGATAAATGCGAGTCCGGGACGCCGGGACAGACAATCCACTGGAGGACTGAAATGAATAACTGCCTTAAACCGCTGAACATCGTCCTGTTAGCGGTTCTCGTCGCCATACCCGGAGCCGTTTGTCCGACCGAGAAAGATACGTTTTCAGACGCCAATACCGAGCTGTTCCTTACTGACCACCTGGGTAAGATCAACGCACCGTCTCGTCTACTCTATGATTTTAGCAAAACGGGCACATTGGAAGAGGCTTTCAGAGACACAGTTGAGGTTCGTTTTGTCGGAATGCCGACAGAAGACACAAAACGGGTTGAGATCGTTTTCTTTACCGGCGAACGCTCGCGCACGGTGCCGCCAATGACAGTTTCCGATGGCAATCCCGTTATCATGATTTTTCTTCAACGTGAGGTCAGCGAAATGGGGCGCCTGACAGGCGGTTCCTGGCGTCATTTCCAGAAAATGATCAAGTTGGCGCTTGAAAATGAAGCGGAGATCAGCGAGGTCAAAGTACCGTACGGGGATCAGGCAATCCCCGGGCTGAAGATCAGGATAACACCGTATCTTGAAGACCCGCTGCTAGCCAATTTCAAAAGATTTGCGCACAGGTATTACGAGTTTACGCTGTCCGGCAACGTACCCGGATACGTATACCGGATACGTACCGTGGATCCGGGAAATGACGCTGAAAATAAAACAGCTGCCAACTCTGATCTACTGGTGGAAGAGACGCTCACCTATCGCGCATTAATTGAGTAGAGCGCGTTTCATGCCGATGCCGATGCCGATGCGCTAGTGTACTCTGTAACGAATCGATGAAATAACACTACGGACTGCGGTTACCACCACGCCAGGTTCATCCAACTGGATATAATGACCACTGTGCCGTGCAAACAGGTGCGGGACATGAACCTGACGCTCGGCAAGATCATCCTGAAGCCTGGCCCATACTCGTTCCAGCTGATTACCCTTCGGCGTATCCGGCCAGGCCTGTTGGCCACGCGTTATGACCACCAACGGTACGTCCGGTAATGGAGTCGCGTTGCGTACCTGGGCGGCACTTCGGCGAAACGACATCAGCTCGTCGCGTATTGTCTGGTAGGCTGCAGTTCTGTTTATCAGCGCTCGCGCAAGTGGGCGCACATCTTGAGGCATGTTGTCGGGGATACCGGAGCTGGATAAAACCACGAACTGGCCGCGCGGCGCGATGTTGATGCCACCCTCCTCCCTGAAACGTCTCACCTGATCCTCGTGAGCGGCGTCCACCAGCACGACACCCGCGGTTTCCTCCGGGTAGTTACTGGCAAACAGTCGCACGTTATAACCGCCAAAGGAGTGCCCGACCAGCACGTAGGGTTCGGGTACGGCGGCGGTGCGTAACAGCGTGCGCAGTTCTTCGGCAATTCTGCCACTGGATCGTGGCCGTGGACCCGGTTCACTCCATCCATAACCCGCCCGGTCATAGGTACAGACCCGGGTGTACTTGGCAAGCTCCGGTTGCACTCGGGTCCAATCCAGGGATGTCCCGCCAAGGCCCGCATCCAAAACGACAGCAGGCTCGCCCCGACCCGAACAATATAGATGCAGGCGGTGTTCCCCAACCAGCACCATCAACCCGGGGGCCGGTATATCGGTACCCGCCATGACCCTGAGCGACCAAACCATGCTGGACAGCAGCATCAGCAAGCCCACAAAAGCGGGCCATGGCACACCGATCAGCGCTTGGCGAAATACAGATATATTGTTGTATTTACGAACAATTGGCGCAACTAAGGATTTGCTTTCGAGCCACTTTTGCATTGAACCCGCACCTCACTGCTGATCGGCATACAATGTAATCGAAGCAAAAAATGTTCCCCAGCCATGACGACCAAATTTAGCTACGGTGGTAGTACAGACCGACACCGAATTACTACCTGCGGCGGCGTGGCGGCAAGTATATCAGAATATTCGTGAAACCCGATAACCAGCGGCCTCCAGATTGCGCAAAATGCCCCTTTCACCGGCCAATGCAGGGCTCCAACCGCGATAAACGGGGTCCCCTCACCCCCCAGCCAGTCACGGATCCGGAGCGCCATACGTCGGTTACGCCGGTATAGGGTGCGTTCCATGAATCGCCCAAACAATGCCTCGTCCTGGTGCGATCCGGCATTAATGGCCAGCATAGCCGCCACATTCTGACGCAGATAAAGTGTTGTGAGCTCCTCCAACTGCCCGGTAAGCTGATCGCGATTGCAGACCGTGTCCACCAGAATCTCAATCTGGTCGTCAACAGACAAACCGTCCAACGCCGCCACCAGTTCGTCGACCGTTTCCAAGCCGTGGACCGACTTACCTTGCGGGACAGCGGCGGGCGATTTCAGCAAGCCCGTCGCACCACATGACTTTTCACCCTACCAACTACCCGGGTGCTGTGAAAACGCTTTCGCTATCGCAGTTAGCAGGCGAAGTAGCCATAACATTGGCAATCGACTAGCATGCCTGGGATGAATCGCTATTCCTGATACTGACGACCATGCACCTCGATCAGACCCTGTTTACCCGTAGAACCGTTGCTGTATTTGTTTTCATACTGATGAATGTGGTCGCCTGCGGACCACACTTCGAACAGGATCCGGCGACCCGCTACACCCTGCATACGTCAAAATCATTCGACGATGTGCTTACCGATCTGGAATTCGCCATTGGCGAGCAAAATTTTCGTTTAACCGGACGTAATACCATCGGTGCTGCCATTACCGAACGCGGCGAGTTCGACCTGCCGGCCGCTACCGTCCTGCATTTTTGTAATCTGGAGTATGCGCGGCAAATCCTGCAGGTGGCCCCGCAGTACCTTCTGCACATGCCGTGCCGGATTGCGGTGTACCAACGGGATGGTAAAGTGACAGTTGAAGCCCGCTTGCTGCCGGAAAATGATCCGGCAGTGCGGCTGCTGAGTCAGAGAGTCAACCGTATACTGGAGGTGATCGTCTCCAATGCCGTTGAATAAACGCTAATATACACGCCTGCACGAGCCTGCGGCGGGTTGCCCGTCGGGTCGATCCTCAGCGGTGAATCCTGAACAGCAACCTTGAATTAGCTTTTAAAGCAGTAATAGTGAGAGAATAAGGTCGGTTCTGATCAGTGCTTTATCTTAAATCTTACAATATCCGTGTGCGCCTAAGCGACGACCCGCACCGCCAGGCGGAGTTTTTCCGGATGGATGAACGCTACTCGCAAATAAAAAAGAGGATGGGCCATGAAATTCGGTTTGAGCTTTTCACTAATTGCCTGCCTGTTAAGCGGTGCCGGCGTGCAGGCCAACGACTTCCCCACCCAGGCGCGTGTGGAATATGTGTTGCAATGCATGTCTGATCACGGCGGTCAGAATTACAACACACTCTACGCCTGTGTCTGTGCTATCGATGCGATTGCCTCCCGCTTGTCATACGATGAATTCACGAAAGCGGTTACCTATACCAATTTACGCAAAACACCGGGCGAACGTGGTGGCCTGTTCCGCGATCGTGAACGTACCGGTGCAATCATCGAGTTGCTCGCCGAAACACGCAAGGACGCTGAGCGCAGATGCTTCCCATTGAAAAAATGAATCCGGCATACACCACCAGCAAGCTTCAACACGCTACTCGCCGGGGATCACCGAATACTGGCCGGTAAATCGTAAACCTTCTGTATCGGTCACCTCCGCGCGCAGTTCGCCGGCACTTTCCGGTACGAAATAAAAGCGGAAGCTGGGATTTTCGCTCAGCGAGAAACCCGTTTCGGCGGAAAACACCGTTTGACCGTCGAAGCTTATCGTTACCTTTTCCACATAGTGAGCCAGGGCATAAAGCTGTGTAACCTGATCCATTTGCAACCCGGTTAGATTGGGATGGCTCACCCGCAACTGAACGGCGAGCGGCTCCCCTGGCAACACCGGTTTATCAGTCTTGAACTTCATCTTACCCATGCGGAGTTTTGCCGCGTCTATATCAGTACCAATCGCCGCAGAACAACCGCCGCTTGCCTTCACGAAGCGTCTGCTCATGAATAACTTACCGTCATTGGTCTCTGCAATGGCGCGCACCGGCCCGTATGCATTGACACGCATCCGCAAACCCAGATCGGCACGGCCATTCTTTGGCGTGAAGTGAAACCGGCCCGCCAGCTGTCCGGGATTCATGTCGATGATTAATGTGATGGTTTTGATATAGCGCCCATCGGTCTGCGGAATCTTGGCTTTGATGCGAATCGGTACTACCGCAGCATTCTCGGCCCGTTCGGGTGCTTCGAGTTCTATGACATCATCTGACTGCACGATCGGTCGGTCACCAAAGTACGTGGCGCGCAGTCCACCAAGCCACACACTGTCTTCCTCGCTGTCCGCAACTGCAGTTCCGGACAGCATCAGAATCACCGCCAGCGGCCAGATGCGGATACTATCGACCAGGGAATAACACATAGTGATGTTCACTCCGGAGCTTCCTCTTGACCGACACAGCCTGGACTAATCTTCCCATTCAAGCTCGGTGTAGGCGGCAATGATATTGCGTTTATGGTAGCTGTCAAATAACTGCCAGCGCGTTCGTTCTCCATACGCGACGGTTTTCTGAGCCTCGCGAAGATCGTCACCCTGGGTAATCCGTTCCCGGGTCTCTTCCCACAGAGTGGAAAGATAGCGTTGCGTATCGCCGGCAGCATCCGGCCAGGCGGCCTGCACCGGCCCATGTCCTGGAACCACACGCTGAGCCGGTTTGTCTTTTAACGTCTCAAGCAGTGTCAGCCAACCTTTGAGACTGCCGTCGACCACGGGTATATGTTCCATAAACACCAGATCGGATAACCACAGGGTAGCCGTCTTTTCATCGTATACACTCAAATCATTGTCGGTGTGGGCTGTGGAATGAGCGACAATCCCCAGAACCCGTCCGCCAAGATCCAGTCTTAACCGCCCGTCAACGGACAGGTCCGGCAATATGATATGTTCAGGCCCGAGCGGACGCCCTGCCTGTTGCGCTGCCCGTTCCAGGTAAACAGTACCCCGCAATGCCAATGCGCGGGCGAGTTTCGCATGCCCGATATAAAAAACGCCGGGTTCCCGGAAGGCCAGATTACCCAACATATGGTCCGGGTGGACATGGGTATTAATCACGAAACAAACCGGCAGTGTCGTGACACTTCTGATTGCGCAACGAAGCGCCTGACCCTCAGCGTAGCTGCCGCCAGTGTCGATCACGGCGACACATCGATTGCCGACAATGAAACCGATATTGGCGACGGCTTCACTGTCAAACACCACGGCATGTTTTCCCGGCCGCACATAGTTGCCCGCGGCAATCTCTACCACCTCGGCGCTATGCTTACAGTTTTCCGTCGGTATGCCCGGTTTTGACCAGGCAATCAACAGCAGCGCCAGGACTGATCCGCGGGAAATCACCTCGAACACTCCAGTTGGCAGCCGCGGTCAATAAACTTAATCGAACTCGGCAAAGGATTTACCTCGAACCGAGTCAAATCCCTGCACGCTGGATAAGCCCGTGACATCACGGAAAACGGCATTTTCCACAACAGCCTCGGATAGTACCGCGTCAGTCAGGGTAACACCGGTAAGATCGGCACCACTGAGATCGGCACGAGTCAGATCGGCTCCGCTAAGATTTGCGCCCGTGAGATCCGTAAAGCTCAGATTGGCCCGCGCGAGTTGTGCACCCTGCAGATTGGCACCGCGCAGAACCGCCTGGGCAAGCTCGGCACGTACCAGACCCATCGGCTGATTGCGCATGTCCGCTGAGGCACGGACTCCAGCCAGATTCGCACCTTCGAGATCCGCACCCTGCAGATTGCCCATCAGGCGCGCACCACGCAAATCGCTGTTCTTGAGTGTTGCCTCGGCGAGCACTGTGGCGAACAAACTGGTATCCCTGAGGTCCGCCCGGGTCAGATTGGCACCCCGCAACAGGGCCATATCCAGGTTACATCCGCGCAGCTTTGCGCCAGACAGGTTGGCGTTCCTCATATCGACGCCAAACAGATTGGTGCCACTGAAATCGAGGTCGGAGATATCCAGTCCGCGCAGGTCCAGGTTGGAAAAATCCGTTTCGCCACGTTCGAGCATGGCGACAAGCTGGTTCCGCGAGACCGATTGCTCATCCGCATACGCTGTCAATCCAGCCATCGTAAAACACCATGCCAGCGCTAAAATCGATTGAATTTTCCGGTTGAAAAAGTCATGTCCCTCTTTCATCAGCATCCTCCTGCCTCGCGTTGAATATATTCCCGACCGTTTTGCCGGGGCCCGGTAACGCAGGCACCATCATCAGATTCGCGCCAGCCCTTCTACATTTGCATTACGCAAAGTTTCCAGGGTTATAGCGCGGTACCCTGTCGAGGCGTGATTCCTACCCAACATAGCACATAGAGACCCGAACACAGGATTTGCAAGCAGCACCGGCCTCGCCCGCCAGGCAGCGGCTATACTTTAGAACTAGTCTATACTTACCTACATGCAGGTTCACGCTGATCTTTTCAGGGAATTTTTTGCAAATCTGAAACAGGTCTTTATACAAGCGTGACAAATTGTGCTTATAGCCGTTTTCAACAGTTTGAAGTAACCACCGTAAGCGCATGCTTTTTAGCCACAATTTTCCTGCAAATGAGGAACGGAACAATGGCATGAGAGTTGCTGTCAATACCATCGTCGCTGGAGGGGATGTGTTCAATATCATCAGAACCTTAATCGTCAAAACAACACACCCGTCAGACGATCCAACCAAACAAGCCAGTGTCAGGAGGGCATGGAAATGAGCAGAAAATTTATAGCACCAATTATGGTCGCGGCAGTATTGTCGTGGCCGTGCCTTACCATCGCGAACGACGGTGTCATGAAGCTCACAAAGGACCCGAACAACTGGGCCATTTGGGGAGGTGATTACGCAGGAACGCGATACAGTGAACTGAATCAGATCAACAGTAAGAACGCCAAGGATCTCCAGGTTGCATGGACATTTTCTACCGGTGTGCTACGCGGTCATGAAGGCGGCCCGCTGGTTATCGGGGATACGATGTATGTTCATACCCCCTTCCCGAACAAGGTTTTCTCGATCAAGCTTGCGGATCAAAGCATCAACTGGATGTATGAACCGCAGCAGAATCCGGACACCATTCCGGTCATGTGCTGTGACACTGTGTACCGGGGTCTGGCCTACGCTGATGACAAAATCTTTCTTCAGCAGGCAGACACCACTCTCGTAGCGCTGGATGCAAAGTCCGGCAAGGTTATCTGGAAAGTAAAGAACGGCGATCCCAAAATGGGCTCAACCAATACCAACGCACCGATCGTGGTCAAGGACAAAGTACTGACCGGGATCAGTGGTGGTGAATTTGGTGTGCGGGGATTTCTCGCCGCCTACAACACCAAGGACGGCAGTCTGGCGTGGAAAGCCTACAGTACCGGTCCCGATGATGAAATGCTGGTTGACCCCGACAAGACCACCCACATGCTGCAACCCATTGGCAAGGACTCCAGCCTGAAATCCTGGAAGGGTGACCAGTGGAAGATCGGTGGCGGTACGACCTGGGGTTGGTATAGCTACGATCCTGAGCTGAATCTGGTGTACTACGGTACCGGCAACCCCAGCACCTGGAATCCGGTCGTGCGGCCCGGCGATAATAAATGGTCCATGACGATTATGGCCCGTGACGCCGACACCGGCATGGCGAAGTGGTTCTATCAGATGACCCCGCACGATGAATGGGACTATGATGGCATCAACGAAATGATCCTGGCTGACCAGGAAATCGGCGGAAAAACACGCAAGACCCTGGTGCACTTCGACCGCAACGGCTTCGGCTACACCATGGACCGGGTGACCGGTGAACTGCTTGTTGCCGAGAAATACGATCCGGCAGTCAACTGGGCAACCCACGTGGACATGAAGACCGGTCGTCCGCAGGTCGTCGCCAAGTACAGCACCGACCAGAACGGCGCGGACGTAAACACCCAGAACATTTGCCCCGCCGCGCTGGGTACCAAGGACCAACAACCCGCTGCGTATTCGCCACGGACAAAACTGTTCTATGTGCCCACCAACCACGTGTGCATGGACTACGAGCCGTTTGAAGTGGAGTATGTCGCGGGACAGCCCTATGTCGGTGCCACCCTGAGCATGTTTCCGGCCGGAAACATGCTCAG